>WNFI01448506.1_pt1 | contig 21126 bp, 24 predicted proteins | sample 5400471 | NCBI WGS metagenome assembly WNFI01 (sample SAMN13153348, study PRJNA577476) | soil metagenome | isolation source: 100 cm saprolite on Douglas fir-dominated hillslope | place: USA:California | collected 2013-09-17
TTCCGGCGCGATCCAGCATCTCGCCGGCATGAAGGATTCCAAGGTGATCGTCGCGATCAACAAGGACGAGGATGCGCCGATTTTCCAGGTCGCCGATTACGGCCTGGTCGCGGACCTGTATCAGGCGGTTCCGGAACTCACCGAGGCGCTCGGCAAGCTCGGGCGGTAACGATGATCGAAGCTGTCGGCCGGATGAACGGACTCCGGCCGGTGTTTATGCAAGGATGGGCGCGCCCGCAGTCTACGCGGTTGAACGTTCCGACGAGATGACAAGATGGCGGTAATGATCAAGAAGGTCGGCGTGATCGGCTCGGGCCAGATGGGCAACGGCATCGCGCATGTTGCGGCATTGGGCGGATTCGACGTGGTGCTCAACGACGTTTCGGCCGACCGCCTGAAATCGGCGATGGCCACGATCAACGGCAATCTGTCGCGGCAGGTGTCGAAGAAGATCATCTCCGAGGATGCCCGCAAGCAGGCGCTGGCGAAGATCAGCTCCACTGAGACCATCGACGGCCTCTCCGACTGCGACCTGGTGATCGAGACCGCGGTCGAGAAGGAGGACGTCAAGCGCAGGATTTTTCACGAGCTGTGTGCCGTACTGAAGCCGGACGCGATCGTCGCCTCCAACACGTCCTCGATCTCGATCACGCGGCTTGCGGCTTCCACCGACCGGCCCGAGCGTTTCATCGGCATTCACTTCATGAATCCGGTGCCGCTGATGGAGCTGGTCGAGCTGATCCGCGGCATCGCCACCGACGACGCGACCTTCGAGACCTCGAAGGAATTCGTGACCAGGCTCGGCAAGCAGATCGCGGTTTCCGAGGATTTTCCGGCCTTCATCGTCAACCGCATCCTGCTGCCGATGATCAACGAGGCGATCTACACGCTGTACGAGGGCGTCGGCAACGTCGAGGCTATCGACGCCGCCATGAAGCTCGGCGCGCATCATCCCATGGGTCCGCTCGCACTCGCCGACTTCATCGGCCTCGATACCTGCCTGTCGATCATGCAGGTGCTGCACGAGGGTCTCGCCGATTCGAAATACCGGCCATGCCCCCTGCTGGTGAAATACGTCGAGGCCGGCTGGCTCGGCCGCAAGACCCAGCGCGGGTTCTACGACTATCGCGGCGACAAGCCGGTTCCAACCCGTTGATCTCCCGGAATCAGGCTCTCGACGCTATCTTTCTGTTTGAGCACGTCGGAAAACCGGTTTTCCTTCCCCCGATGGAGTCCGAGGACGTGCTGCCCCGGATCATGCTGTACGCAAATTCGTTAACCTCCGGCGCTTATGGTGCCGGGGCGGAGTAAATGCGTATGGATATGAGCTTGGTCGGTAGCATCCTTGCCACACAGACAGGGGGCGTGCAGTCGCAGATCGCCGCGACGATCATGAAATCGAATGCCGACACGGAGAAATCCATGGTGCTGACGCTGCTCGGCGCTGCCCAGCAATCGTCGCAGGCCAATCTCGGCGCCGGCATCGGCGGCAAGATCGACGTAACAGCCTAAAATCCGGCCGCAGCCGGCTTCATCGCCGCCGAGATCAGCTTGACGGCGTCGTCGCTATCCCATTCCGCCGGTCCCGCAATGGTGGCGATCTCGCAGCCCTGGCCATCCACCAGCACCGATGTCGGCATTCCCAGCGCCCGGCCGATGCTCTTCAGATCCTGAAACACTTTGGCGCTTGCGTCGGTGAAATAGTCGAGCTTGTTGAGGCCGGCGTCCTTCAGGAAGGCCTTCGGCTTGGCCGGATCACGGGTATCGATGTTGATCGCGACCACCTGAAAATCCGGACCGCCCAGCCTGGCCTGCAAATTGTCGAGCGCCGGCATTTCCTTGCGGCAAGGCACGCACCAGGTCGCCCAAAGGTTCACCAGAACCGTGCGCCCGCGCCAGTCCGACAGCTTCCGGGGCTGGCCATTGCCGTCGAGAAACGCAAGTTCCGGCAATCGCAACGGCGCGGAGGCCATGGTCAGTGCCGCCACTTCGCCATGCGCCAAGGGAGCGATCTTGTTCGACAACGCGACTGCGGGCTTGCAGGCAGGATCACCCGATGCGCTGCGACCGAAGCTGCCAAACCCGTAGACGCCGGCGAATCCGATGGCCGCGCCGGCCAATACCGCACCGATGACGAGGGGAATCCGGCGCGTGGCGGCCGGGCGGGGTGCGGGCATGTCAGGCATATCGTTTGTCATCCTGTATTAGAAGCGGCTATGCAGAAGCTTAAAGTTGGTTGAGCCGGGACTTGGCATGAACCGTCCGTCCGCGGCCAATGAAAATGAGCGGCAAGTCATGAGAAACAGGACATGAGCAACAAGATGTGGGGCGGCCGGTTCACGGAGCGCCCCGACGCGATCATGGAGGAAATCAACGTCTCGATCGACGTCGATCGCCACCTTTACGCCCAGGATATTGCCGCGTCCAAGGCTCACGCTGCCATGCTCGCCGCGCAAGGCATTATTGCGCCGAACGATGCGAAAAATATCGCCAAGGGTCTAGACACGATTCTGTCAGAGATCGGCAAGGGATCGTTCACGTTCAAGCGCGCGCTCGAGGACATTCACATGAATGTGGAGAGCCGGCTCGGCGAATTGATCGGCCCCGCGGCAGGGCGGCTGCACACCGCGCGCTCCCGCAACGACCAGGTCGCGACGGATTTCCGGCTCTATGTCCGCGATGTCATCGACGACATCGATGCGGCGCTGGCGTCCCTGCAGCACTCACTGGTGGAACGGGCGTTGGAGCACGCCGACACCGTGATGCCCGGCTTCACGCATCTGCAGACCGCGCAGCCGGTGACGTTCGGACACCATCTTTTGGCCTATGTCGAGATGGCGGCGCGCGATCGTGGCCGCTTCGCCGATGCGCGCAAGCGGCTGAACGAAAGCCCGCTCGGCGCCGCCGCGCTGGCCGGCACCTCGTTCCCGATCGATCGCCAGGCGACCGCAAAGGCGCTCGGATTCGAGCGGCCGATGGCCAATTCGCTCGACGCGGTCTCGGACCGCGACTTCGTGCTGGAAACCCTGTCGGCGGCGTCGATCGCGTCGGTGCATCTGTCGCGCTTCGCCGAGGAAATCGTCATCTGGACCTCGCCGCTGGTGGGGCTGGTGCGATTGAGCGACAAATTCACCACCGGCTCATCGATCATGCCGCAGAAGCGCAATCCCGATGCCGCCGAACTGGTGCGCGCCAAGACCGGACGCGTGATCGGCGCGCTCACCGGGCTGTTGGTCGTGATGAAGGGCCTGCCGCTGGCCTATCAAAAGGACATGCAGGAAGACAAGCAGGGTGCGATGGAGGCGTTCGGCGCGCTGTCGCTGGCGATCCGCGCTATGAGCGGGATGGTGCGCGACCTGGTCCCCGACCAGGCCCGGATGCGGGCTGCGGCCGGCGAGGGCTATGCCACCGCCACCGACCTCGCCGACTGGCTGGTTCGAACCCTGAAAATGCCGTTCCGTGACGCCCACCACGTCACCGGGCGGATCGTCGCCAGGGCTTCCAGGGAGGGCGTGGCGCTGCATGAATTGCCGCTCAAGGAGATGCAGGCGATCGAGCCGAAGATCACTGCGGCGGTGATGGCGGTTCTCTCCGTGGAAGCCTCGGTCAAAAGCCGCGTGAGCTATGGCGGCACGGCGCCGAAAAACGTTCGCGCGCAGGCCAAGGCCTGGCTCAAGCGACTGGAAAAAGAGCGGAAATTGGGCTGAGCCACGAATTTCGCGACAAATTCTTATCCGGCCCGGGTCTCGCCAGACTGGGGCAATCTTTGTATGGTGCCGCCGCATTTGGGGATATCGCCGTGAATCGCACTACCAGTCCTGCGTCTTCGAGATGGGTCGCGCCTGTTCTGATCGCCGTGACGCTGGCGCTTGCGGGCTGCGGGCGCAAAGGCGGGCTTGATCTGCCCCCGACCGCTTCGGCGCAACCGACCGCCGCGGCGGGGGGCGAGCCCGAGGCCGACGCAGAGCCAAATCGGGGAACCGTGTTCGATCCGTCCTTTGGAAGCGACAAGCCTCCCGCTGCCACCAAGGGCAAGAGGAAATCCTTCGTCCTCGACCCGCTCCTCAACGACTGAGCCGCCCATGCGCCACTTCGAATACCGCAACGGCGTGCTCCACGCCGAGGCCGTGAGCATTCCGGCTTTGGCGGACGCCGTCGGCACGCCGTTTTACTGCTATTCCACCGCGACACTGGAGCGCCACTACCGGGTATTCACCGACGCCTTTGCCGGCGAGAAGGTGCTGGTGTGCTACGCCATGAAGGCCAACTCCAATCAGTCGGTGCTGCGCACGCTTGCGAAGCTGGGCGCGGGCGCCGATGTGGTCTCCGGCGGTGAGCTGAAGCGCGCGCTGGCGGCGGGAATTGCTGCCGACAAGATTCTGTTTTCCGGTATCGGCAAGACCGCGGCGGAACTGCGGGCGGCGCTCGCGGCTGATATTCTCTGCATCAATATCGAATCCGAGCCCGAGCTCGAATTGCTGTCCGCTGTCGCGACCGAGATGGGCAGCGTTGCGCGGATCTCGGTCCGCGTTAATCCGGACGTGGACGCCGGCACCCATGCGAAGATTTCCACCGGCAAGTCGGAGAACAAGTTCGGCATTCCACTGAGCCGCGCACGCGCGGTTTATGCCCGTGCCGCGAAACTCCCCGGTATCCGCGTCACCGGCGTCGACATGCACATCGGCAGTCAGATCACCGATCTCGGGCCGCTGGAGGCTGCGTTCACGCTGCTTGCTGAGTTCGTTCGGACCTTGCGCGGCGACGGCCACACCATCTCGCATGTCGATTTCGGCGGCGGGCTCGGCATTCCCTATCATCCCGATACGCCTACGCCGCCCGATCCGGCCGCCTATGCCGCAATCGTCAAGCGGGCGGCGCGGGGCCTCGACTGCACGCTGATGTTCGAGCCGGGGCGGATGATCGTCGGCAACGCCGGCATCCTCGTCGCGCGGGTCATCTATGTGAAGCACGGCGACTATGTGAAGCACGGCGACGCGAAAAATTTCGTCATCATCGACGCTGCGATGAACGATCTGATACGTCCGACGCTGTATGAGGCCTATCACGAGATCCTGCCGGTGCGTCTCGCCGAACCGGGCGCGCGCGAGATCGTGGCCGACGTGGTCGGCCCGGTCTGCGAGAGCGGCGACTATCTGGCGCTGGCGCGCAGCATGCCGGAACCGAAATCCGGCGATCTGCTGGCGATCATGACCGCGGGGGCTTACGGCGCGGTGCAATCCGGTACCTACAATACCCGCGCTCTGGTGCCGGAAGTGCTGGTCAATGGCGCGCGGCATGCCGTGGTCCGGCCGCGCATCGAGGTCGATCAATTGATCGCGATGGATTCGCCCGCGCCCTGGCTGTGAAGGCCTGACCAGGAGCGAACGACCTCCACTATAGCGGTGAATCACGCTTTCGTGACAACGGAGGCCGGCGTTAGGCTTAAGCTTTGCATGGGCGTTGTGCCCTTCGGCAACGATGCCTCAATGCCGCCGTTGTGCTAGGCTGCTGTACGACATCTGGAGAGTTTGTTGACCGGAACGACACCCGACCCCGACGCAGTCTCGCGGCTGCAGCTGACGCAGGCTTTGCAGCGTGCAAGGCTCGCGATCGCTTGGGAGCGAGGCTGGCCGCATCTGGCGCGCTTCCTGAGCATCCTGGGGCTGTTTCTGGTGGTGTCGTGGGCCGGCCTTTGGCTGGCGCTGCCGTTCGTCGCGCGAGCGGCCGGGCTGGCTTTGTTGGTGCTGCTGGCGCTGGCGACGCTGGTTCCGCTGCTCAAATTCCGCTGGCCAAGCCGCGAGGATGGCCTCGGCCGCCTCGATCGCGGCACCGGCATCCGCCATCGTCCCGCGACCGCGCTCACCGATACGCTGGCGACGCAGGATCCGGTCGCGCTGGCGCTGTGGCAGGCGCAGCGCGAGCGCACCCTGGCGTCGATCAAACGCATCCGCGCCGGCCTGCCGTCGCCCCGCCTCCCGATCCACGATCCGTGGGCGCTGCGCGCGCTGGTTGCCGTGACCCTGGTTGCGACCTATGTCGCCGCGGGCGACGAGCGGACGGCGCGGGTCGCCGCGGCGTTCGACTGGAACGGAGTGCTGGCGCCGGCCAATATCAGGGTCGATGCCTGGGTGACGCCGCCGCTCTACACCAGCAAGCCGCCGATCATCCTGTCCGCGGCGAACAAGGACGCGGCCACGCCCGATGCCGGCGCATTGCCGGTGCCGGCGGGCAGCACGCTGATCGTGCGCTCAAGCGGCGGCAACCTGGATGTCGCGGTCAGCGGCGGCCTCACCGAGGCTGTTCCGGCCGGTGAGGCGCCCAAGGGCACCAACGAACGGCACTTCACCATTGGCGGTGACGGCACCGCCCATGTCCGCGCGCCCTCCGGTCAGCCGCTGTGGAAATTCACGGCCGTTCCCGACCGCGCGCCGACCATTGCGCTGGCACACGATCCCGAGCGTCAGGCGCGCGGATCGCTGCAGCTGTCCTACAAGATCGAGGATGATTACGGGGTCACCGAAGCCCACGCCCTGTTTGCCGCGCGCGCGGGAGATGCTGCTGCAAAGGGCGCCGCTGCGCCGCGGCCGTTGTTCGATCCGCCGCAATTCGCGCTGGTGCTGCCGAATGCGAGGACCCGCAACGGCGTCGGACAAACCGTCAAGGATCTCAGCGAAGATCCCTATGCCGGCGCCGATCTCACGCTGACGCTGACCGCGCGCGACGAGGCCGGCAATGAAGGCCGCAGCGAGCCCTTCAACATCCGGCTGCCGGAGCGTCTGTTCACCAAGCCGCTGGCGCGGGCGCTGATCGAGCAGCGCCGCATTCTGGCGCTCGACGCCAATCAGAATTCGCAGGTGTTCGCGGCGCTCGATGCGCTGATGATCGCGCCGGAATTGTTCACGCCGGAAGCCGGCCACTATCTCGGCCTGTACAGTGTTGCGAGGCAGCTCGAGGCCGCGCGCACCGATGCGGCGCTGCGCGACGTCGTCGCCAGCCTGTGGGCGCTTGCGGTCACCATCGAAGATGGCGACATCACCGACGTCGACAAGGCCTTGCGTGCCGCGCAGGACGCGCTCAAGCAGGCGCTGGAACGCGGCGCCAGCGACGAAGAGATCAAGAAGCTCACCGAGAACCTGCGCGCGGCGCTGGACAATTTCCTGCGCCAGCTCGCCGAGCAGATGCGCAACAATCCGCAGCAACTGGCCCGCCCGCTCGATCCCAACACCAAGATGCTGCGCCAGCAGGATCTCAACAACATGATCGAGCGCATGGAGCGGCTATCGCGCTCCGGCGACAAGGACGCGGCCAAGCAATTGCTCGATCAGCTCCAGCAGATGCTGGAAAATCTGCAGATGGCGCAGCCCGGCCAGTCCGGCGATGGCGACATGGAACAGGCCCTGAACGAACTTGGCGACATGATTCGCAAGCAGCAGCAGCTACGCGACAAGACTTTCAAGCAGGGCCAGGATTCACGCCGCGATCGCATGCACGGCAAGCAGGGCGATCAAAGCATGAGCGATCTGCAGCAGGACCAGCAGGGGCTGCGCAACCGGCTCAAGAAGTTGCAGGAAGAACTGGCCAAGCGCGGCATGAGCCCCGGCCAGCGTGGCGAGAAGGGCCAGGGTGGCGAACAGCCTGGGCAGCAAGGCGAGCAAGGCGACCAGGACGAGGGCAACGGCCTCGGCGAAGCCGATTCCGCCATGGGCGATGCCGACGGCCGGCTCGGCGAAGGCAACGCTGACGGAGCGGTGGATTCGCAGCAGCGTGCGCTGGAAGGGATGCGCAAGGGCGCCCAAAGTCTCGCGCAGGCCATGCAGCAAGGCGACGGCGACGGGCAGGGCGACGGCCCCAGCAATCGGCCGGGACGCCAGCAGAGCGGCGGCAACCAGAGCGATCCGCTGGGACGGCCGCTGCATGGGCGCGAGTTCGGCGACGATTTCACGGTGAAGATTCCCGGCGAAATCGATGTCCAGCGCGTTCGCCGGATTCTCGAAGAACTGCGGCGCCGGCTTGCCGATCCGCAGCGTCCGCAGATCGAACTCGACTACATCGAGCGATTGCTCAAGGATTACTAGCGCGTTTTAGTTTGAGCCATCGACAATGACAGCCGTCATTCCAGGGCGCGAGCGAAGCGAGCGAGCCCGGAATCCAGCCACCGCCGGGAGTATGGATTCCGGGCCTGCGCAAGAGGCGCATCCACGATGCGCAATTGCGCATCGGGGAATGACGCGTGTTGAGGTCAGCTCTTGCGCGCCGCCAGCGCGTCGGCCACCGCGGTTCTGATTTCCGCCACCGAAAATGGCTTGGTGACTACGTCGTGAACGATGGCGTCGAGGCCTGAGGCGCGTTCGCGCTGATCGGCGAAGCCGGTCATCAGCAGATATCGGTGAGCAGCAGATCAAATGCGCCGCCCTCGCGGTTGAGAATTTCGAGCGCTTCGGCGCCGTCCTCGGCCGTGACGGTTTCATGGCCGTCCATGGCAATGGCGCGCGCCACCAGGGAGCGCATCGATTCCTCGTCGTCGGCGATCAGCACCCGTGGCATGACAAACCCTTTTGCACCAGCCGTTCCGTAGGTTAGGTCTTTCCGGCGGCGATGTCCCGCTTGTTGAAGAATCGCACGTCGATGCTGCGGCCCTCGGGCGGCGGTGATGCCAGCCGCGAGCGGAACCAGGCTTTATCGCCGGGCTGCAGCTGCGGTTGCTCCAGCATCGCGTTCCAGGCGTAAATCTCGGTGCCTTGGGCGTCGCGGACGCTGAACCGGAGGCGCGGCAGTTCGACTGGCTTGCGCGTCTCATCGACGATCACGCCTTCAACGACCAGCACCGGCTTGCCGTCGACGTTTTCGGTCGTGAGCTTGACGTCCTTGAAGGCCAGTCCGCGCAAATTCACCTCAAGACCGACCATTTTGTAAAACGACGCGGTTTGCGGCAAAACCCGCACCACATCGACGCGCCAGATCATGAGGGCCAGAACCAGCGCTGCCATGGCGGCGCAGGCGGTGGGCAGGCTAACGGGTGCACCGGACCGCAGGCGAAACGAGATCGATGGCTTCAGCAGGCGCCGGAGCCACGTGGATCGGCGCGCGGAAGGCGCGGCGTCTGCCTCGCTGTCCTTGTCGTCCTGAGCCAGCGATGGCCAGTTGTCGCCGGTCTGGTCGTTATCGGTGGGCCAATCGCTTGAAATCGAGGGGCTGTCGACCATGGGGGAGTCTTGCCCCTCTCCATCGTAGTCCTGGCCGGTATCGCCCCACCCTGCGGCATCCGGATCCGCGCCCGATCCGGCTGCGGCAGCCATCGAGGGAGCCAGCGCTTCGGCGCGCGCCAATTCCTCCGGATGGGCCAGCCAGGTCTCCTTGCAGCGGGAGCAACGGACCTTGCGGCCCGCGGCGCCAAAGCTGGCCGGATTGACGGCGTAGGATGTCGTACAATGGGGGCAAACGATGTGCATGGAGCGAATCGCCAAATGACTCTGGCGGCAGGCTACAAGACGTCCGTTAACGAACTGGAAACCATAACGGACGCACAAGCAGTCGACAGGGCGATTGGGCCATCAAACCGGGACCTCCGGGTCTTGGCGCCGCTTTGGCGACCGCTTCGTCCTGGCTGCCGTCGTCGCGCGTAACATCGAACGGAGCTGAGCTTGGTCCGGTTCGAAAACGTTGGCCTGCGCTACGGGCTTGGCCCGGAGATTTTGCGCGACCTCAGTTTTGAGATTCCCGCCCATTCATTCCAGTTCCTTACCGGCCCATCCGGCGCCGGCAAGACCTCGCTGCTGCGGCTGCTGTTCCTGTCGCTGCGGCCGACGCGCGGTCTGGTCAACCTGTTCGGCCGTGACGTTTCACTGCTCGGCAAGGACGAAATCGCCGATCTGCGCCAACGCATAGGCATCGTGCTGCAGGATTTCCGCCTGCTCGACCACATGACCACCTATGAAAATGTCGCGCTGCCGTTCCGGGTCATGGGGCGCGCGGAAGCGAGCTATCGGAAGGAAGTGATTGATCTCCTGAAATGGGTCGGTCTCGGCGAGCGGATGGATGCGTTGCCACCGGTATTGTCCGGCGGGGAAAAGCAGCGTGCGGCAATTGCGCGTGCCGTGATCGCGCGGCCACACCTGCTGCTGGCGGATGAGCCGACCGGCAACGTCGATCCGACGCTGGGGCGACGCCTGCTGCGGCTGTTCATCGAATTGAACAAGTCCGGCACCGCGGTCATTATCGCGACGCACGACATCGCGCTGATGGATCAATACGACGCGCGGCGGCTGGTGCTGCACCAGGGACGGCTGCATATCTATGAGTAGAACCGGCGACGAGCGGGGCACGTTGGTGGATCTGGGGCACGACCGCCCGCAGGTCCCGCCAAAGGCGCGCAACCTGTCGCCGATCGTGCCGCGCGCCTCGATCGCGGGCCGCGCCCTGGTGGCGGTCGTTGCCATCATGACATTCCTGGCATCGATTACGACGGGGGCGGTGCTGCTGGTGAGCGCCTCCGCCGCGGAGTGGCAGTCCGAGGTTGCAAGCGAGATTACCGTTCAGGTACGGCCGGCCGCCGGGCGTGACCTCGACCGCGATTCCGCAGCCGTGACCGAGGCGGTCCGCACCCAGGCCGGTATCGCCGGAGTGCAGGCTTACACCAAAGAGGAATCCGCCAAGCTGCTGGAGCCATGGCTCGGCGCCGGCCTGTCGCTCGACGATTTGCCGGTGCCGCGCGTCATCATCGCGCGGGTTTCGCCGGGCACACCGCTCGACGTGGCGCAACTGCGCAACCGGGTCACCCAGGTCACGCCGTCCGCCAGCGTTGACGATCACCGGGCCTGGATCGAGCGGATGCGATCGATGACCGGCGCCACTGTGCTCGCGGGTATCGGCATTCTCGCATTGGTCATTATTGCGACCATCATTTCGGTATCGTTCGCGACCCGCGGTGCGATGGCGGCCAATCGTCCGATCGTCGAAGTGCTGCACTTCGTCGGAGCCGGCGATCGCTACATCGCCAACCGCTTCTTTCGGCATTTTCTCCGGCTCGGGCTGCAGGGCGGCATCATCGGCGGCGGCGCGGCGATGCTCGCCTTCGGATTTTCCGAATCGATTGCCAACTGGTTTTCCGGCACGCCGGTCGGTGATCAGTTTGCGGCCTTGCTGGGGACGTTCGCGCTGCGCCCCACCGGCTATCTGATATTGGCAGCGCAGGCCGGGCTGATCGCGGCGATCACCGCCTGGGCGTCGCGCTGGACGCTGTTCGCGACGCTTGACGACATCGATTGATGCTAGACTGAAAACGCTTTGGCCATCAGATTTTAGACTTCAAGACTTGGATTTGCGCCGAAACAGGATCGACCAGCTTCGATATGAACGTGCAGGCTGACCAGAACCCACCGGACGCGGCTTTGGCCGCGACCACCGCACCGCGGCGCTGTGGATGGCTGCGTGCGACGATTGTGGTGTTTTCCACCATCATATTCGTGGGTGCCGGGATCGGCTTTGTCGGATTCCTGTCGCAGTTGCGCATCGCCGAACTAAGACCTGCTCGCAATGCCGATGGCATCGTGGTGCTCACCGGCGGATCGTCGCGCGTATCCGATGCCATGGAACTGCTGGCCGGCGGATATGGCAAGCGGCTATTGATCTCCGGCGTGCATCCGACCAATGGCGCCAGCGATATTTCGCGCTCGCTGCCCGACAGCCAGGGCTTGCTGGGCTGTTGCGTCGATCTCGACCGCTCCGCCGTCAACACCCGCAGCAATGCCGTCGAGACGCGCCGCTGGGCCCACGAGCGCGGCTTCAAGTCACTGATCGTGGTGACGTCGAACTACCACATGCCGCGCGCTATCGTCGAACTGTCGCACGAGATGCCCGAAATCGAACTGATTCCGTTCGCCGTGATCGGCGACAAATGGCGCGACGAGCCGTGGTGGACCAGTGGTACGACGCTGCGGCTGCTGCTATCGGAATACGCGAAATATGTCGCGGCGGAACTGCGCGTACGGCTCGCCAATCTCGGCCTTGAATTGTTACCCGATGACCAGAGCGACGGCGCTTCGTCCCGCAAGCCGGCGACGGCTTCCGCCAATTGATCGGACTCTCGATGGCTTGGATTTTCCTGCGCTCGCTGATCTACAACGTGCTGTTCTATCTGTTGCTGGTGTTCTGGATGGTTGTGGCGATCCCGACCTATCTGATGCCGCCCTGGGCGTTCATGGGCGTCGCCAAGGCCTGGGCGCGCAGCAGCGTCTGGCTGATGCGCGTGGTGTGCAACACCAAAGTAGACTATCGCGGCCTCGAGAAGATCCCGCCGGGGCCGCTGATCGTCGCCTCGAAACATCAGTCGATGTGGGAGACCTTCGCGCTGATGCAGTTTTTCGATAAGCCGCTGTTTATCTACAAGCGCGAGCTGGGCTGGATTCCGCTGTTCGGCTGGTATCTGGTCAAGTCGAAGATGATCGGAGTCGATCGCAGCGGCGGCATGCGCTCGTTGATGGAGATGGCGCGGCGGGCGCCCAAGGAAATCCGGAGCGGCCGGCAGCTCATCATCTTTCCCGAGGGCACCCGCACCGCGGTCGACGCCCCGCCGGACTACAAGACCGGCGTCGGGCAGATCTACGTCAATAGCGGCGTGCCCTGCATTCCGGTTGCGCTCAATTCCGGGCTATTCTGGCCGCGCCGCACCTTCATGCGCTATCCCGGCACGCTGGTGGTGGAATTCCTCGATCCGCTGCCGCCGGGGCTCACGCGCAAGGCGTTCATCGAGCGGATCAGCACCTCGATCGAAGACGCCACCAACCGGCTGGTCGAGGCTGCCCGGCAGGAGCAGGCCGAATTGTTTGGCCGGGTGCCGAGCCAGGCGAAAACGACGACATCACCGTAGCCTGCATGAAGCCAATGGGGCCGCCGAAGGCCGGACTCGTTGGCTCCAACCGGGCTTCTTTTTCCGATCGTGCTCTATGGATGCACCGGTCCGTCAGCGTGGAGCATGGCTGCGAGCTGATGCAGTTGCGGGTCGCGAAAGCCTTCCGCCTCGATCGCCTTCACGGTCGACAGCACATAGTCACGGTTGGCGCCGGAGCGGCCGTGCCCCTGCCGCACATAGTGCAGCTGCTCGGCCAGTGTCAGGCGTCCGGCATACTGCACATGTCCGCGGTCGACCACATAGGCCAGTGCGCTGACGCGGCCTCTCGCCTCGTTGTCGAGCCATACCGACCGCATGACCTCGCGATAGACGTTGGTGGTCTGCTCGCGGCTGCGCAAATATTCAATGGTCGCGTGGCGCCGCTCGCCCCGGACCCGGAATGCGATTCCCCGGCAGGCGCCGCCGCGGTCGAGTCCCAGCACCAGGCCGGGCTTTTCCGGCGTTCCGCGGTGATCGAACGAATAGACGCAGAGTGCGCGATGCTCGCCGATCAGGCGTGCCGGCACCTGCTCGACGAAGTCGAATCCGGGCCGCCACATCAGCGAGCCATAGCCGAACACCCACAGATCGCCCCTGGATTGTTCCGATTCGGACTGCTCTTGCGGTGACATCGCGTGCACGGCTATCAGAACGGCGGTTTCAAGCGAAGTGGAATTCGATTCTGCGGGCTGACCGCCGCGATAGCGGCGCGATCAGCAAAAGCGAAGTCCGGTTTTGCTGCACAAACGAAGCCGCTTGTCCACAGATCGCAGTCAAAATTGCTGAATAAGCGCATGGTCTTATCGCCAAACCGCCCACCCTCGGCGCAGTCCGAGGGCATGCTTTGGCGGATCATGGGCGGCCATCGCTGATTTGACAAAATCCTCAGGTCTAGGTCCGCCATGTCCGATTTTGTTCTCTCGACGCGCCGCCGCCGGCTTTGGCCCGTTTTCATCATGCCCATCCTGGTTCTCGTCGCCGCGGCGGCGTGGAGCGCGTTCTGGTTCTATGCCGCCTCGCAGGTCGACCAAACCGTCGATGCCTGGCGCGCCCGCGAAGCCGGGTCGGGGCGGGTTTACGACTGCGCCAACCGTTCGGTCGCAGGGTTCCCGTTCCGTCTGGAGGTGCGCTGCAGCGGCGTCAGCGTTGCGCTGATGTCGCAGACCGCCGGGCAAGCCGCGACCCAAACGCCGATCACCGCGCGGCTCGGTGAAATTCTGGTGGTGGCGCAGGTCTATGACCCGAGACTGCTGATCGCGGAGTTCACCGCGCCCGCTGTTCTGTCTGATCGCGGTCAGCAGCCCTCGATGGTCGTCAACTGGAGCAAGGCCCGCAGCAGCGTGGTCGGGCTCCCGGGCATTCCGCAGCGCGCCTCCATCGTGTTCGACGATCCGGCGCTGGATCGCATCGCCGCCTCGGTGCAGACGCCGCTTGCGCGCGCCAGGCACGTCGAATTGCATGGCCGCCTCGCGGAAGGTTCTACGCCCGATCACCCGCTGATCGAGACCGTGCTTCAACTTGCCGGCGGCAGCATCCAGGACCTGCATCCGCTGCTCGCCGAGCCGTTCGACGTGGACGCCCGGACCCTGCTGAGCGGGCTCAAGGATTTCTCACCGAAGCCATGGCCCGAGCGGTTTCGCGAAATTCAGGCGGCAGGCGGACGCGCCGAGATCCTCCAGTCCCGCATTCAGCAGGGCGACCTGATCGCCGTTGCGAGCGGCTCGCTGGGTCTCAGCCCGAGCGGCCGTCTCGACGGTGAGCTGCAGATGACGGTAGCCGGGATTGAGAAGGTGATTCCGGCGCTCGGCATCGACAAGATGCTGGAGCAGGGCGTGCCGCAGGCGACGCTCGATCGTCTCGCGCCGGGAGTGAAGACCGAGGACGTCAGCAATCTGATGGGCGCGCTGGACCGGGCGATCCCGGGCCTCGGCAAGGTGGTGCGCCAGAATGCCAATGTCGGCGTTGCCGCGAGCATCAATACGCTTGGCAAGGAGGCAACGCTGGAAGGCAAAAAGGCGCGGGCGTTTCCGCTGCGCTTTGTCGATGGCGCAGTGTTCCTCGGGCCGCTGAAGATCGCGCAGACCCCGCCGCTGTATTAAGATTGCTGTCGTCTCGGCCAAGCTCTTTCCCCTCTCCCACAAGGGGAGAGGGAAGAGCCTACCGCGTTTTCTAATCCTTCTTCGCCAGATGCGCATGCGGCCGCCCGAAATCGGGCGCCGCGGAATCCTGGCCGATCTCGACGATGCCGCGGCGGATCGCACGGGTTCGCGTGAAATGCTCGAACAGGGCCTCGCCGTCGCCGCGGCGGATCGCGCGGGTGAGCTTGGAGAGGTCCTCGTTGAAGGTGCCGAGCATCTCCAGCACAGCCTCCTTGTTGGCCAAAAAGACGTCGCGCCACATGATCGGATCGGAGGCCGCGATGCGGGTGAAGTCGCGAAAACCGCCGGCCGAGAACTTCATTACTTCCGACGAGGTAACCTGGCCGAGTTCGTCGGCGGTGCCGACGATGGTGTAGGCGATCAGATGCGGCAGGTGGCTGGTGATCGCGAGCACCAGATCGTGATGATCGGGCGTCATGATCTCGACCCTGGCGCCGAGAGCTGCCCAGAAGGCGCGCAGCTTCTCCACCGCGTTCGGATCAACGCCTTCCGGCGGCGTGAGAATGCACCAGCGGTTGATGAATAGTTCGGCGAAACCGGAATCTGGGCCGGAATGCTCGGTGCCGGCCACGGGGTGGGCCGGCACGAAATGCACGCCTGCGGGAAGGTATGGCGCCATGTCGCGGACGACCGCGCCCTTGACCGAACCGACATCCGAGACGATCGCGCCCGGCTTGAGATAAGGCGCGATTTCCTTCGCAACCGCGCCACAGGCGCCGACCGGAATGCAGAGGATGACGAGATCGGCGTCATCAGCCGCTTCCGCATTGGTCTCGACCACAGAATCGGCAACGCCGAGCTCCACCACCCGCGCGCGCGTTTTCGCAGAGCGCGCGGTGGTGACGATTTCTCCTGCCAGTCCCTGCTGGCGCGCGGCGCGCGCGATCGAGCCGCCGATCAGCCCGAAGCCGATCAGCGCGACCTTTTTGAATGGCGGTGCCGTGTTCATTTGTGCGCCATGAATTCACGCAAACCGTCGGCAACAAGGCGATTGGCTTCCTCGGTGCCGATGGTCATGCGCAAGGCATGCGGCAGGCGGTAATTCTTCAGCGCGCGCAGCACCAGGCCGCGCTTGGTCAGGAACGCGTCGGCGTCGGCCGCGGTCTTGCCCTTGGTGGTCGGAAAATGAATCAGGATGAAGTTCGCCACGCTCGGCGTCACCGTGAGGCCGAGCTTGCCGATCTCTTCGGTCAGCCAGTTGCGCCAGTGCTCGGTGTGGCTGCGCGACATCTGGATGTGCGCGGTGTCCTCAAGCGCCGCTGCCGCCGCAAGCATCGCCGGCGTGCTCACGTTGAAGGGGCCGCGAATCCGGTTCACCGCGTCGACGATGTGCGCAGGTCCGAACATCCAGCCGACCCGCAGCGCGGCGAGGCCGTGGATCTTCGAGAAGGTGTGGGTCACCACGGTGTTGTCGGTGGTCGCCACAAGTTCGATGCCGAGTTCGTAATCGTTGCGCAACACGTAATCGGAATAGGCGGCGTCGAGCACCAGCAGCACGTTCGGCGGCAGCCCGACGCGCAATCGCTTGATCTCGTCGAACGGCAGGTAAGTGCCGGTCGGATTGTTCGGATTGGCAAGCCAGACCAGTCTGGTGCGCGGCGAGACCAACTTCAGGATCGCATCGACGTCGCAGGTGAAATTGGTTTCCGGGGCGACCACGTTGGTGGCGCCGTTGGCCATGGTTGCAATCGGATACACCAGAAAGCCGTGGGTGGTAGAGATCGCCTCGTCGCCGGGGCCGAGATAGACATGCGCCAGCAGATTGAGAATCTCGTCGGACCCGGCGCCGCAAATGATGCGTTCGGGATCGAGTCCGAAGGCGCGACCGATCGCCTCGCGCAGCACGCGCGACGTGCCTTCGGGATAATCCTTCAGATGCGCCGCCGCTGCCTTGTAGACCTCGATCGCGCGCGGCGAGGGCCCGAACGGCGTTTCGTTGGCCGACAGCTTGAAGACCTTGCGGCCGGGCTCGGGCACCGGGCTCTTGCCAGGAGTGTAGGGTGCAATATCGAGAATGCCGGGCTTCGGCACGGGGCGGGACATCATCAACTCCAGATTGGAAGGCGCGCACTCACATTCGCGGCGCGTCGTTCGGGGTCACCGTATAGCGGGTTGCATGGCTGCCGACGAGAGCCGATGAGCGCACCGAAGCGCCGGCCGCGATCAGCGCCGATTTGATCGTTTCGAGGCTGCCGGAGCCCGTCACCGAAATCAGCAGTGCCGCGCCGTCAAAGGCAGTGTCGGGCACGGCGACGACCTCGGCCAGCGGCGAAAGCGCGCGCGCGATCTCGGCGCTCCAGCCGGACACCCGAACGCTCCACATCTCGACTTCCGTCACCATGGCGTTGTCGGCGACGCGCGAAACCACGAACACCGGCAGCGCGGCCGGATGATCGGCACGCTCGATGAACGGCAGCCGGGCAATGATCTTCGGCGCGCCCTCCGCTTCGAGCGCGATCCACCATGGTGTGCGGCTGGAGGTAGCCGAGACCAGCGCAAGATCGCCCTTCGACTTCGCCACGGCCTCGACCGCGGCGGCGGCGCTGAAATGCGCGACATAGGGAACGGTGAAGCCGAAGTGAAATCGCGCCGAATCCCGCATCGCGGATTCGCCCAGCGACAGGTCCGCATGCACCGAAAACGGCGCCTGCACATAGGTGAAGGTCGCGATAATGACGCGCCAGATGCTCTCCACCGTGTCGAGCGGCAGGATGCCGCGATGGCGCTGCACCAGCCGGCGCATCATGTCGGCCTCGCGCGCCGGGCGAAATGCGGAGCCGACCTCCTGGGTCTGCTTCACCGAAATCAGCCGGTCGATGATATCGCCACGCCGCATCAGCAGGGTGTGGACCTGCTCGTCGATGGCGTCGATCTCGCGACGCAGCTCCTGCAGCGAGGGCGGAGCGGGGGGCGCTTTGGACATGGTTGTAACCTGGCGGGCTGATCAAATCGGTCGATTGGCCGGGCGCATCGATAGGTCAGACGGGGCGCGAAAGCAAAGAAAACATTGACAGTTTTGCTCCCCAATACCTACCTACACAGGGCCGCGCAGCCGGCCCTTGAATATCTTCGGGATTGAAATGGTTAACGTGCAGTCGATCCACAGCCAGGCGATCCATACCGAGGAGCGCGCGCATGAAGCGGATCATCCGTCTTCGCTTGTGGCGGTATTCGGCCTCGACCAGCCGGTGATCAGCATGTCGCAAATGTGCACCCGGTGACCGGCAAGCCCGGCTGGTGGCAGACGCTGGTCGGCCCCGGCAAGGCGCTCGACACCAACCGCTATTTCATCATCTGCTCGAACGTGATCGGCGGCTGTATGGGCACCACCGGGCCGGCCTCGACCAATTCCGCCACCGGCAAGCTATGGGGACTGGATTTTCCGATCATCACCATTCCCGACATGGTGCGGGCCCAGGCGATGCTGATCGATCGCCTCGGCATCGAGACGCTGTTCTGCGTGGTCGGCGGGTCGATGGGCGGCATGCAGGCGCTGCAATGGACCGTAGCCTATCCGAAGCGGGTATTCTCGGCGCTCGCGGTCGCCTGCAGTACGCGTCATTCGGCGCAGAATATCGCGTTTCACGAACTCGGCCGGCAGGCGGTGATGGCCGATCCGGACTGGCGAGGGGGCCGCTATTTCGAAGAGGGCACCCATCCGCATCGCGGCCTCGGTGTCGCGCGGATGGCCGCGCATATCACCTATCTCTCGGACGCCGCGCTGCATCGCAAGTTCGGGCGGCGGATGCAGGACCGCGATCTGCCGACATTCTCGTTCGATGCGGACTTCCAGGTCGAAAGCTATCTGCGCTATCAGGGCTCGTCATTCGTCGAACGGTTCGATGCCAACAGCTATCTCTATCTGACCCGGGCGATGGACTACTTCGATATTGCGGCCGATCACAACGGCGTGCTGGCGGAAGCGTTTCGCGGCACGCAGACCCGGTTCTGCGTGGTGTCGTTCACCAGCGACTGGCTGTTTCCGACGGCGGAGTCCCGCGCGGTGGTGCATGCGCTCAATGCCGGCAGCGCGCGGGTGTCGTTCGCGGAGATCGAGACCGACCGTGGGCATGACGCCTTCCTGCTCGACGTTCCGGAATTTCTCGACATCGCGCGGGCGTTCCTGCATTCGGCGGGCGCGGCGCGCGGCCTGACCAAGGCTGGCGGATAGCATGTCGGCGGAGCAACCGGTCTTGCCGCTGGCGACCTCCGCCCCGCAGGGTGCGGAGGGCTATCGCGGCGATCATTTGCTGATGGCGCAAATGATCGAACGCGGCTCCAAGGTGCTGGACGTCGGCTGCGGCGACGGCGATCTGCTGCAGCTGCTGGAGGGCCGCGGCATCGACGGCCGCGGTATCGAACTGTCGCGGGAGGGTGTCAACCGCTGCGTTGCCAAGGGCCTTGCGGTGGTGCATGCGGTTGCAGCTCCTGGTGGGCGGCCAGATGCCGCGCACCGAGAATCTGCCGGCGATCTGGTATGACACGCCGAACATCCACTTCTGCACCATCAAGGATTTCGTGCAGCTTTGCGACGAGATCAATGTCAAGATGGAGCGCGCGGTGGCGCTCGATCTGTACGGCCGGCCGCTGCGGCTCACCGCGCCCTGGTGGTTCTGGAATATGTTCGGCGAGCAGGGCGTATTTCTGCTCAGTCGCGCCGGGAAACACCGATAGCCGCAGCGGCACTTTCTGACCCTCCCCGGAAGGCAGGGCGATAATATGAAACGTGCGGCTCCGCATCTCTTCCTTATCCCTCCCCCTTGTGGGGAGGGTGGCCGGCCCGAAGGGCCGGTCGGGTGGGGGTGAGCAACGAAGGCACCCTGCGTGGGACCCCCACCCCGGCCTCCGCTTCTGGACGATGCTCCGCATCATCCAGGCTCGGCCGACCCTTCTCACAAGGGGGAGGGATTTCACTTCGCCCTCGAAGCCGAAGCCATCAAACCCGGATCGAACGCGGGTCGCGCGCCGGCCAGCGTCCGGCCTCGGCCAGCCCGAGGAATCGCTCGAGCGCTTCGTTGAACAGTGCCGGCTCCTCGAGATTGAGGACGTGGCCGGTTTTCGGAAACATCGCCAGTCCCGAAGTGGCGATCTGCTTCTTCAGAAACAAACTCGCCTCGATGCAGGAATCGTCCTCGTCGCCGACGATGATCAGGGTCGGCAGCGTCACGCCGCAGATCCGGTCGCGAAATTCCGACAGCGGCGGCCGGCCACCCTGGAAGCCACGCATGGTATTGGCGGAGCCCTGTGCGTCGTGCTGCCCGAGCGCGTCGTAAAACTCCCGAAACCCGCGCGGATCCTTGACCAGGAACGAGATCCGGCCCGGGCCCATGCCGGCGAGCCGTGCCACCGCCGTCGATCCCTCCCGCTCGAATTCCAGCGCGTGACTTTGACATTGATCGCGATAGCCTTCGAGGCGCTCGGCTTCGAAACCCGAGCCGATTCCGGCCAGTGTCAGCGACAGCACGCGCTTCGGCGCGTGGAGGCCGACCTGCAGCGAGGAATAGGCGCCCATCGACAGGCCGACGAAATGCGCGGCCGGAATCTTGAGATGATCGAGCATCGCGATCGCGTCGTCGCGGAAATGCTCAAAGCTGTAGTCACCGGCTGAATCCGGGATATGCGAGGGCGTATAGCCGCGTGCCGAATAGGTGATGCAGTGGTGCTTGCGGGAGAAGTAGCGCATCTGCGGTTCCCAGCTCGCATAGTCGGCAGCGAATTCGTGCACGAAAATGATCGGCGTCCCGCTGCCGGCTTCCTCGAAATAGAGCTGCACGCTGTCGTGCGTCATGGCGTAGGGCATATCCGGCTTCTCCTGGCGGATTTCGGCACCATGCAGATCCGCGGCGCCGAAAATCGCAGTTAACGGTGATGGCTGCAATGTGGTCGTCAGGGTCTTTTTTCGTCATCAAATCAACGCGGTATCACCCCGAAATGACTGTTGCAGCGCCGCATCGCGTCTTGCTCTCGCCACATCGAAAATCGCAGTACGCGATCGATGTCGGTCCCTGAGCGGACCGATGGGAACGGGGGTGTTGATGAGGAAAGCTTGGTATGGTTCAGTTCACTGCGTTTCGCCGCTCA
>WNFI01411100.1_pt1 | contig 21118 bp, 15 predicted proteins | sample 5400471 | NCBI WGS metagenome assembly WNFI01 (sample SAMN13153348, study PRJNA577476) | soil metagenome | isolation source: 100 cm saprolite on Douglas fir-dominated hillslope | place: USA:California | collected 2013-09-17
GTCGCTTCCGAGGTTTTGATTTGTCCGCTCACTCTGTACAGCATCGAGGCGGACGAAATGTGGAAGCGGTCTGTCACTTGTGCGCTGGCCGCAGAAACGCTCGCCACGATTTGCAACCTTGATCGCGAAGCGTCCTACACCACGGGCCTCTTGCACGGCATCGGTATGGTGGCGATCGACGCCTGGGCTCTGCGCCAAGGCCCCACCGCTTTGCTTAATTCAAAAGGCGTTCCGCACGAGTACATCGAGAGCGAACGCGCCCTGCTCGGATTTACTCAGGCGGAAGTTGGAGCCTCTCTTCTTCAATCATGGGATTTTGACCGCTCGATCTGGGATCCTCTTCGCTGGCAATACGCGCCGCGCGGGTCGGCCAGCTACGTTCGCACGGCTTCTTTGCTTTATGTCGCCAAGTGGATTCGCGCAGTGGTGTGTGAAGAATCGACTGCGCCGATACCGCAGCCCCCAGAATCCATTCTGCAGGTGCTCCGATTGACTCCGTCCAAACTGAGTTCGCTCGTCCCGGTTGTACGCATGCAACTCGGCGCGGTGCGCAGCATGCTTGAAGTGTCCTGATCGGACCGCGACGAGGTGCGTCTGAGCCGCGCTGCAACACGGGGTTGCACCGTACGTGGTTTGACCGCATGTTGGCGAGGTGAACTCTCGAGGCGTACCTTTGCCTCACGATGCGGTGGTGCTCTTGACCGGTGCAAGCGCCGGACTCGGCCTTGCCATTGCTCGACGGCTTCTTGATACGTCCTATCGTTTGATTCTCACCGCACGCTCGACGTCATTGTCGAGGTTTGCCGAGGCGGGTATTTTTGAATCCGAACGCGTGTGGCTAAGACCGCTTGATGTCACCGCGACAACCGAGCGTGAGGCGGTGATCGCCGAAGCGGACGCGCGTTGGGGTGGATGAGCGTCAATTTTCGCGCTCCGTTGGAGATGATCCGACTCGTGCTGCCACGGATGCGCGAGAAGCGCACCGGCCGCATTCTCAATGTGTCGTCCGTTGGCGGGATGATGGCCATGCCCACGATGGGAATTTACAGTGCTTCAAAGTTCGCTTTGGAGGGCGCCAGCGAAGCCCTTTGGTACGAAATGCGTCCTTGGAATATCCACGTTTCTCTTATTCAGCCCGGGTTTATCCACTCGGAATCTTTTGCCAAGACGCGTTACAGCCAGCCTAGCCAGTGGTCGTGGGACCATAATGAGGAAGCTTACCATGCTCACTACGAGCACATGACTGGAATGATTGCGCGCCTCATGAATGGCACTTGGGCGACACCGGAGCACGTCGCGAATGTGGTTGTGCGCACACTTGGTCGCCGCAGCCCACCGCTACGCGTTGCCGCCACGCCCGATGCACGGATCTTCGGACTGATACGGCGTTTCATGCCGCGCAAACTTTATCATCGTATCCTCTACGCATGCCTACCGAAGGTGAAAACGTGGGGAAGGGTAAAAGATTCAAGGTTCGAGAAGGAAGATTCAAAAGTGAGCTAGGTGGACCGTCGCGTTCTTGCGACGTATTTCGCGATTTCAATGGTTCGTCTGAGTTTCGATGCCGTCGCAGGGCCGCGCCGGCCCACCCGCTGAATGTCTTTTCGCTGCGACCTTGGCGTCCGGTGCGTGAGGCATTCCGCAATCTCAGTTCAGCGGACTAATCCGAATATTCCGCAGCTCATACGGCGTTCCTTCCAACTGGATTCCAATCTGGCCGGAGCGGGGAACGCACCCGGTCACCTTATTTTGTACGATGCCGTTAACAGTGCACTCGATCGAACCGTCTTTGCAGATGATTTCGCACACATTCCATTCCCCAACCGGCTTTTCGCTATCGGCGGCTTTGCGGTCGAGTTGCGGCGTCTTGNTTGGCATTGGGCGGAGTTGAAAGTGGTTCTGCGAATTTCGCTGCCGCCATCGGAAGAAGATCACCGACGCGTGTATTCTTTGTCTGGATTTGAAAACAAGTGGGCCACACGCGGTCGACTGGACCGTCTGAAATATGCACGAGGAAACCGCTGTTGCCGGACTTGTCGGTCCAGCGCCATTCGGCATGGAGCTTGTAGTTGTCGTAGGTTCCGGGTGCCAAAAGGTACCCATTGGGTTTTCCTGCAACTGCGATCATGCCGTTCTTCACTTGGCATACCGTCGCGATGTCCGCCGCGGGCGTGGTGACCAGCTTCCAATTGCTGAGGTCTTTGCCATTCCAGAGATCGACCGATTTGGTCAAGGCGTTGGCCTTTGAAGTGGAGATGAAGAGCGCGCAAAAAGTCAGGGTGCAGAGAAAGCGTTTCATGTTCAAAAGATTCACGGTTTAGCACATCGGAGTAAAGCGCACTCCGAGCATCTGCGGCGAGGGGTTGTAATTCTCCGGTTGCGCTGGCTTAGTGGCCGTATGAGGAGGGGGCTCATGCTCGGGGTGGAACTATTTTTGGCGCTCGTGGTACTTCCGATGATCATCGGGTTCTACGTGCCACCTCCGTTTTGGTTGCCTTCGCTTTGGCTGCTGGCCTTTGCGGCCTGGTGGCGGATGCGCTCGGATCAGAGCGAAAGTGAGCCGCGGTTTGAACCTGTGATAGCCCGGAAAACCATGCGAAGCGAAATTCTTCGGATCGCGCTCAGACTCATTCTATCGACGGTTATTCTCACGGTGGGCGTGATCAAATTTGCTCCGAATCGGCTCTTTAATTTGCCATCGGAGAAACCCTACCTGTGGCTGGCGGTGATGATTCTCTATCCGGTACTTTCGGTTTACCCGCAGGAGATGATCTATCGCCGTTATTTTTTTCGACGTTATTCCGTGTTGGTCGAAAAACCCTGGCTACGTGTCGCGGTGAGTGCGGCGCTTTTCGGCTGGATGCACGTCATTTTTCGCAACGACATCGCAATTGTACTCACCGCGATCGGCGGATTTATTTTCGCTGATACCTACCGGCGCACGGGCTCCCTCCGGCTCACGTGTCTTGAACACAGCCTTTATGGCCAGCTCATCTTTACGATAGGTCTGGGCGAATTTTTCTACCACGGCACGATACATTGAGACAGAGGGGAATCTAGAATTCAGGAGCTAGAATCTGGAATACAAACAGGTAACAACTGAGATGATGCATACACCCCCGAAACGATGGCCTGATATCGCCAGCTGTATCTCCGACCTCCGATTTCCCGGCTTCCTGCCCTGCCCCTAAATCTTTCAGATGAGGCCGAGTTTCATTTTCCCCTCTTCGGAGATCATGCTTTGGTTCCAGGGTGGATCCCAACTGATACGCACATCCGCGTCAGCTACACCAGGAACGAGAAGGACTTTGTTTTTCGCATCTTCGGCAATCACCGGACCCATGCCGCAGCCGGGGGCGGTGAGCGTCATCGCTACATTTACTTTGTAGCTGTTGTCTTCCTTCTTCTCGACATCCATCGAGTAAACCAGACCGAGGTCGACGATGTTCACCGGAATTTCCGGATCGTACACCATCTTGAGCTGGCCCCAGATTGCTTCGGGATCGGGCGAGCCGTCGGCGGACATGGAGGGTTGAAACGTATAGGTGGAAGCGGCCTCGCCCAATGCATCGGCAAATTCTCCTGCGATGCGAACGAGGCCGGTGTCAGTCATGACTGTGAAACTTCCACCGAGCGTCTGGGTGATAAACACCTTGGTGCCGGCCGGTAGAGTGACTTTGTCTCCGGCTGGGATCAGCGACGCCTCAATATCACGACTTAGCGTGCGTTCTTTATTTAAGCTCATGGGTTCGTCTGGTTTTGGAAAAGCAGAGAAGTCGCAGGAATGCCCTGCTTCTTTGTTTACTTCTTAAACTTCACTTCGATCAGCTCGCGCAACGCTTGATGAAGCTCTTCATTTTCAAGTTTGTTCAGAACCTCTTCGAAAAAGCCGAACACCAACAGTTCGCTCGCGGCCTTGGGACGAATGCCTCGGGTTTCCAGATAAAAGAGTTGTTCCGGATCGACGCGGCTTGTCGTGGCACCGTGGGTGCAGCGCACATCGTTCGCCTGAATTTCGAGGCCAGGGAGCGAGTTCGCTTCGGCGTCGGGTGAGAGGATCAAGTTGCGATTGCTTTGATACGCGTCGGTTTTTTGCGCATCGGGATCGACGATGATCAGGCCCGAGAAAATGGTCTTCGATTTCTCCTGCAGCGCGTTCTTGTAAAGCAGGTTTGAACTCGTGTTTGGTGCTTGGTGAATCTGCAGCGTGCGTTGATCGAACTCCTGTTCGCCCTCCGAGACCGTAAGCGCAAGCATCTCCGAAAACGCGCCGGGAGCTTGAAGCTGGCTCAGGCTTTCGTGGCGCGCCTGGCGCGCACCTAGATGAACATTCAACGATTGTACCCGGGCATCGCGGCGAACCACGGTCGAGTTTAGCTGGAAAGAGAGCGTGTTCGGCGACCAATTCTGCGCGGCGACATAAGTGAGCTGCGCGCCATGGCCGGCGTAGAGGTCGTTCGCTCCGAGAGCGAATTGAGCGGATGCGCTCGTCTGCGCATGCGATGGAGAGACGAAGAGGTCGATGACCGTCGCCTTGGAATTTTCCTCCGCAACGACGAGCGTGTGAGGGAACGTAGCGGTTTCGGCTGCCACATGCGTGATAAGGACAGGTTCGCTCAGCTCTACGCCGCGTGGGATGTAGACAAAAGCACCGTCGCCGAGAAACGCCGTGTGGAGTGCGGCGAATTTTGCCGAACCCAGCTTTTGCGGCTGAGCCATAAAATGGGCTTTGAGCAGATCGGCGTGCTTGATCGCAGCTTCCTTCAAGGTAATGACGATCACGCCCTTCGCGGCGAGCTCGGCCGAAACAGCCGTGCTGCTCGCGAGCGCGTTGTTTGAGAATGTCAGCGCGGCCGCCGAAGGCAGGTTGAAGGACGGATATGCGGTAGCGACAGGCTTGTTGTCGAACGACAGCGCATAACCGTCGAGTGTGATTCCACCAATGCTGGAAAAGCGCCACGATTCGTCCGTGCGCTTGGGCAGCGGCAGATCCGCGAACGTTTCGTAGGCGGCGCGTTTGCGCTCAAGCCACCACGCTGGTACGCCGGCCTGCGAGGCCAGATGCGCTTCAAACGCTTCGCGCGTGAAACTGCCGAGGATGGATTTGGTTTCTGAAGTTAAAGTGCTCATGGCTGCTGCGAAGAAAGAAGAACGATCTAAGAGGGGAGGGGCTGGAAAAAGAAAGGATCTTGAATTTTGAATCTTCCTTTTTTCATCGCCGTAGGCGTCAGCCCACGGACCCTTCCATTTCGAGGTCGATGAGCCGCTTGAGTTCGACCGAGTATTCCATCGGGAACTGGCGGGCGAGGTCGTTGATGAAACCGTTCACGGACAAGCTCATCGCCTGGCCTTCGGTCAAACCGCGCTGCATCATGTAGAAGATCTGTTCTTCGCTGACCTTCGACACCGATGCCTCGTGCTGCACCGAGTTGGCGTCGCCGCGAACGGTGATGGCCGGATAAGTATCGGTGCGTGAGTTGGTGTTGATTAACAGCGCGTCGCACTCCGTGTTGTTTTTGCAACCCTTGAGATGGCGCGGCATGTGAACAACGCCGCGGTAGGTGCTGCGGCCCTGGCCAACGGAAATTGATTTCGCGATAATGTTCGACGTGGTTTCGTCCGCGACGTGGATCATCTTCGCACCGGTGTCCTGGTGCTGGCCATCGTTAGCGAGCGCGATGGAGAGCACTTCGCCACGAGCCTTGCGGCCCTTGAGGACGACGCCCGGATACTTCATCGTGAGGCGGCTGCCGATATTGCAGTCGATCCACTTGATCTCAGCTTCTTCCATGGCGAGACCGCGTTTGGTCACGAGATTGAATACATTCGGAGCCCAGTTCTGGACCGTGATGTACTGAATCTTGGCGCCTTTGAGGGCGACGAGTTCAACCACCGCGCTGTGCAACGTGGACGTGGAAAACTTCGGTGCGGTGCAACCTTCCATGTAGGTCACTTCGCTGCCTTCATCGGCGATGATCAGCGTGCGCTCGAATTGGCCAAAATTTTCAGCGTTGATGCGGAAGTAAGCCTGCAGCGGATGCGTAACTTTTACGCCCGGAGGAACGTAGATGAACGAACCTCCGGAAAACACCGCGCTGTTTAACGCGGAAAATTTGTTATCACCCGTGGGGATTACCTTGCCGAACCACTTGCGGAAGAGCTCAGGATGTTCGCGCAGCGCTTGCGTCGAATTCATGAAGATCACGCCTTGTTTAGCGACGGATTCTTTGATGTTCGAGTAGGCGGCTTCACTGTCGAATTGCGCTTCGACGCCCGCGAGAAACTTGCGCTCTTGCTCCGGCACGCCGAGCCGTTCGAAGGTTTTCTTGATGTCATCCGGCACTTCGTCCCAAGACCGCTTTGGACGCTGACCGCTGGCAAGATAGTAACGGATTTTATTGAAATCGACGTTTTCGAGATCGCGCGTCGCCCAGTGTGTCGGGAGCGGTTTCGACTCGAACACCTTGAGCGCATTCATGCGGAAGTCGCGAATCCACGGTGCTTCCTTTTTGACCGACGAAATATAATCGACGGTGCGGTCCGACAGGCCGACGCCGGCGTCGAAATCGTAGCTGACGTTGTAGCTAAAATTGCCGTTTTCCTGATCGATGCCGACAACGGGATTGTCGACAGCGGGGGACGGGCTGGCTTCGATGGTTTCAGGTGGCTTGCTCATGGCACGGTTCCGGTTTGGAGATTAAAAAGTGAAGGAAGGCAGGAACGACAGGTCGTTCGATTAGGCGTTGACCAATTCTTTTTTGACCCAGTCGTAGCCCTTGGCTTCGAGTTCGAGCGCCAGGGATTTGTCGCCGCTCTTTACGAGGCGGCCGTCATACATGACATGCACGAAATCGGGCACGATGTAGTTGAGGAGGCGTTGATAATGCGTGATGAGCATGATGCCGAGTTTGCCGCCGCGGAGAGCGTTGACGCCGTCGGACACAATGCGGAGAGCGTCGATGTCGAGACCGGAATCGGTTTCATCCATCAGCGCGAAGGCGGGTTCAAGCATGGCCATCTGCAGAATCTCGCAGCGTTTCTTTTCGCCGCCGGAAAAACCTTCGTTGATCGAACGCGAGGTGAATTTGCGGTCGATCTTCAGCATGTCCATTTTCTGGTAGAGCCGCTTGTAGTAAGCGGTGGCGTCGATCTCTTCGCCTTCGCCGAGGCGAGCTTGCAACGCGGCGCGGAGGAAATTCGCGATGCTGACGCCGGGGATTTCGCTCGGATATTGAAACGCGAGGAAGAGACCGGCGCGGGCGCGCTCATCAGGCTCCATTTCCAAAATCGATTTGCCGTCGATGAGGACATCACCGCTGGTAATGGTGTAATCCGTATGGCCAACGATGGCCTTGGCCAAGGTCGACTTGCCGGTGCCGTTAGGCCCCATGATGGCGTGGACTTCGCCCTGGTTAATGGTCAAGGAGAAGCCCTTGACGATCGGCTTGTCACCGAGGTTAACGTGAAGATCGCGGATTTCGAGGGATCGTAAGTCGCGCCGGTTTGTTCGTCGTGGAAATGAGCGTGGGGATGAAGATTCGGGCAGTAGCGAGTCGGGCCGCGTTCGAAGTTCACTTGGCGCACCAAGTTGCACTGCACCAACGTTTCGAGGCAGTTATAGACGGTCGCGAGGGAGATGGTCGGGAGATCGGTTTTGACTCGCGCAAACACTTCGTCCGCCGTCGGATGATCGCGTTTATGGAGAAGAGCTCGGTAAATCACCTCGCGCTGGGGGGTAGACCGAAGCCCGCTTTCGCTCAAACGCTTGTTGAGCGCGTCACAGGTGGCCGTATCGGAGGAGTTATTCATGGATGAAAGGATAAAGTACTTAATTAGAATGGTACTAAGTTTCAACAAGGAATTAGAACTATTCCAAAGAATGAGGAGTTTTAAGCCAGAGTCATCGGGGCGAGAAACTGAATTTATGATAACTTTCGCAGAGGCGCCTCCCGTTTGGACAGGGTGATAGTCGGTTGAACGTAAAAAAACGCAGTTGAATATGGAGCGCAAGGCGGGCACGGAGAAAAGATCCGGAAAACGATGCTTCCTACTGCGAGCGGAACCTCGGCCGGTGGCTGAGGTGGGACCTTTAGTTCGCCAAGCCGAAGCCTGGGTGCGGATTCATTTTTTGACCTGTTCCTATTGGCTTTCATTAATCGCTCCGCTTTGCCCTTGGCGCCTCTGCACGAGCCTCCCCCAAAATACCCGTTTGTAAGCCTATGACTTCCAAATTCTACAAATGACGAAGTCGAAGGCTTACATTCCCGTTGTCACGCAATGCCACCGAAAAGCAGCAATATTACCCCCTAGTGGCCGTTCGGAAGGCAGGAAGTTCGCGCAGAGGAGGCCAAGGCGCGAAGGGGTCGGAATAGGGTGGGCCGGCGTCCTCGCGACGGCATTTCGGGGTTTCAACATTCGTCCGTGTTTCGGTGCCGTCGCAGGGACGTGACGGCCCACCTTGCTGCAGGGCAGTTGAAAGGGACAGGCGGGTTGCGCGAAAGGACAGGTTGAAAATCGAAGGTTTCACGTGCGTCCCGGCGCCGCGTTTTGCGCACCGTGTCGGCTTCATGTCATCTGTCCCTATGACTTTCATTGATCCTTCCGCGTTGCGTTTTGGCGCCCTGCGTGAGCCTCACCCAAGATACCCGTTTGTAAGCCTATGACTTCCAAATTCTGCAGATGACGAAGTCGAAGGCTTACATTTCGTTGTCACGCAACGCCACCGAAAAGCAGCAATATTACCCCTAATCGCCGTTCGGGAGGCAGTAGGTTCGCGCAAAGGAGCCAAGGCGCGAAGGGGTCGAATAGGGCGGGCCGGGCGCGTCCTCGCGACGGCATTTCGCGGTTTCAACATTCGTCCGTGTTTCGGTGCCGTCGCAGGGACGCGACGGCCCACCTTGTCCCGTCAGCGACATCCGCTATTATTTCAAAGCCGCCCCGAGTCGGGTTTGACCCAAAGCCAATGCCACGGCTCGAAAACGATCCCGTAAGGGTTGTTTCGTGGGTATGACAATTTAAAACCGAACTCTCCGGCATGGGCACTCAGCCAGTGAAACGCCCGGGTTGTCTCAAAGACTTCCTCCAAGGGTTCGCTGCCGGGACAGCCTATGTCGATGGCACGTCCGGTGTGGTGTTCGCTGTAGCCTGGAGCGGCCGTGGAGCTTAGGATGTCTGCGAGGCTCCGTCCTTTGGCCAGCCTCATTCGGATCAGTTCGGCTTGGCGGTCGACGCTGCGGAAGCCAGAAAGAGCATAGAAGTCCACCCCTTGAGTTCCCGCCGCCGTGACCATCTCAGTCCAAGCATCCGCTGCAGGTGAGACAAGGAGGACAGCTTTATCCTCCAAGGTCGGATGGATGGCGACGAGATCGTTCAGCTCGGATTCGTTCTGGAGTGGCAGACTTCGCGTTCTTTCGTACTCGGCGGGAATGCCGAGCGACTCGTTGAGCTGAGCGATGCGAAGACGGTAGGCTGAATTCATGGGATGACCACCCAGGGTGTGTTTTTGAAATATATGTCTTCACGCGGAAGAGGCAAACCTAATCGTCGATCGATGCAATCTGCTTACGTGAAATATCGGTTCTTCCTCACCGTGACTCCAACAGCGGATTCAGCGAGTCCGGCCTACCTCGCGACAATCGAATCTGAAGGGTGGGGCGGGATCGCGGAGACTGTCTCAAAACTCGGAGGCGAAAAAAACATCCTCTCAAAAACACGCCTAGAAACGATTTTCTCGCTGCGATCCATAGCGAGACATTCCCCAAAAAGCATCGAATCTTCGTTTTTGCTGAGTTTTGAGACAGTCTCCGCTGGGCCCGCCGTCGGGGTTATGGCAAAGACGAACTACGGATTCGCGTAAGCAGATTGCGCCCATTGACACTAGGATTGCATTTTCCGCGTGACGGCGGGCCCAGCGGGCCCGCCCGACCCCAGACTCTAGACCGCAGTCGGCCCGATCCTCACTTTGTTCTCACTGTCGTCGGCCGATCGAGGACCTCTCGAAACAATTTCAGCATCGTTTCGGTGGTGTAAGGCTTGGGTAGAAAATCTTTCACGCCGGCACTCGTCGCTTTGATGACACTTCCGTTCGTGTTGAGCCCGCTCGCTGCAATGATGCGAGCGTCGGGCTTGATGTGAATTAAGGCGTGGATCAGCGCGGGTCCGTCCATGATGGGCATCACCATGTCGGTCAAAATCACCGCAATGGTATCTTTTTTTTGGGCGAAGGTCGCAATTGCTTCCGCGCCGTCCGACGCAGTCAATACACGATAACCAAAGGTCTCCAGGGGATTTTTCGTCACGGTCCGGATCGAAGATTCATCGTCCACGACGAGGACCCATTCTCCTCGGCCAAGGGGAAGTTCGGGTGTGAAGCGTGCCTGTACGTTGAGCGAAAGGTGGGGATCGGCCGGTATGTAGACTTTGAACGTCGAGCCCTGTCCGATCTCGCTGTAGACACTGACGAACCCGCCGTGTCCTTTGACGATCGCATGTACGGTGGAGAGCCCCAATCCTGTCCCTTCACCCACGCCTTTGGTGGTGAAGAACGGTTCGAAAATCCGTTCACGTATCTCAGGGGCAATTCCTTGGCCGGTATCGCTCACGCTGAGCATTACGTACGAGCCGGGAAGCGCTTCGCGGCTGGTTCCGGCATACTGTTGGTCGATGACCAAATTTTGCGCGGAGAATGTCAACGTGCCACCAACGGGCATCGCATCGCGCGCGTTGACCGCCAAATTCAGGAGAACTTGGTGAAGTTGAGTGATGTCTCCGAGCACGGGCCAGAGGCCATCTTGCATTTCCGTCAAAAGCCGGATCGACCTCGGAAATGTTTTGCGCGCAATGTCTTCGATGTCGGCAAGAAGCGACCGCAAATCAACCGTGGAATGGCGGCCGTCTGCTCCACGCGCAAAGACCAAAACTTGTTTCACGAGATCGGCACCCCGTTTGGTACTCGCCTCGATTGTTTCGAGAAGCTGCAGGGCATCCGCATCGTTATTGACGCTCATTTTGAGCAGCTCGATCGACATCAAGACCGGACTCAGGACGTTGTTCAGATCGTGCGCGATTCCGCCGGCCAGCGTGCCGATACTCTCCATCCGTTCGTCACTCCAATGACTTCCTCCGGAATCGATCACGGCGTGAATACCATTGAGCACTCTTTCTCGATCATCGGGGTGGAGTCGATTGGTCCAGGATTCGATGCCCGGTTCGATTAGCGTAAGATCGTAACCGAAAACCGTGCTGAAACCTTCGCTCCACCAGAGTTGGTTGGTGTTCAGATTCCAGTCCCAAATTACGTCGCTCACGGTCCGTGCGACGAGTTTGAAACGTTCTTCGCTGGCCTGAAGCGCCTCGATCGCGTTTTGTTGGTTGCTCATGTCCACCGAGAGGACCAGCCGCGCTGGTTTTCCGTCGAACAGGATCGAGTGCGAATAGATATCTACCGGGAAAATCGTCCCGTCTTTCCGACGGTGACGCCAGCGGCTGGCGGCGCGAAAAGGGCCCATCGCGGGTGCAATGATCTTTTCGAAAGTAGAAATATCCTCCGGTGGGCGGATGTCTTTCACCGTCATGGCGAGAAACTCCTCCGTCGAGTAACCATAAAGAGCGACGGCGGATTCGTTGACCGCGACAATTTGAAGCGACGCGTGATTGAAGATCCACATCGGCATCGGATTCCGCTCGAACATCATTCGGTAACGCTCTTCACCTTCGCGCAGCTCTGTCGCGATACGCCGCAGCTCCATCTGACTGCAGACCTCGCGAGCTAAAAGAGTGAGCGCGGATTTTTCGGTGTCTGAGATTTCTCTCGGTGTGCGATCGATCACACAAATCGAACCGAGGATATGGCCATCCGTCGTAATGATCGGGGCGCCTGCGTAAAATCGAATATCGGGCGTACCCAGCACCAAAGGATTATTTTGAAAACGAGCATCGGCCTGCGTATCGGGGATGATCAGAAGCTCACCGTTTCCATCAAGCGAGTGTGCGCAGAAGGATTGGTCGCGAGGTGTTTCGTTAACAGTGAGCCCGACCCTGGCCTTAAACCACTGACGCCGTTCGTCGACCAAGGAGATGAGTGCGATGGGCGTGCGGCAGAGTTGGGCCGCGAGCTTTACTAAGTCGTCAAAAGCTTCTTCCGGCGGTGTATCAAGAATATGATATCGTCGAAGCGCTTCGAGCCGCGCGGCCTCCTTGGGGGTAGTGACAGGTTGAGCGGACATTTGCGCACGGCAGATTGCCTATTTCCCAAGTCTGACTCCACCGCGAGCGCCAATCTAGGCGCGCTGGCGGGTGTGGCCAATACTAATCTACCGATCTATCGGATAAAACCATGGCGCGCTCGGTGAAGCGTGGGCGCTTGCGCCCATCTAACCGTGATGTTCTGCGAGCCAGCGCTCGGCTTCGATCGCCGCTTGGCAACCCATGCCGGCGGCCGTGATCGCTTGGCGATAGGTGTGATCCACGCAATCGCCTGCGGCGTAAACGCCGGGGAACTTGGTCTTTACCTGCGAGCCATCGGTGGGGACCAGATAGCCGCTTTCATCGACATCCAACGCTCCGGCAAATGGCTTCGTATTGGGGACATGGCCAATCGCGACGAAGATGCCTTTGGCCGGAAGAACCGATTCTGCGCCGCTCTTTACGTTTTGAATTTTTAGCCCGGATACAGAACCTTCGGCGACTCCCTGAACTTCGAGCGGAACCGAATCCCAAATCATCTGAATCTTCGGATGCGATGTGGCTCGATCGGCCATGATTTTGGACGCCCGCAGCGAGTCGCGGCGGTGAACAAGATAAACTTTGCTCGCGAACCGGGTTAGAAAAAGCGCTTCTTCGGCCGCGCTATCGCCTCCGCCAATCACGGCCACTTCCATCTTCCGATAAAATGCGCCGTCGCACGTGGCGCAGGTCGTAACGCCTTTACCGCCGTACAGTTCCTTCTCGCCGGGGATTCCGGTCATGCGTGGCGAAGCGCCGGTCGAGATGATGACGGTGCGCGTCTTTATTTCGCGGTCGCCGAGCTTGAGCGTGTAAGGGTGTTGGGAAAAATCCACGCCTGTAACGAGGGCTTGTTCGAAACGCGTGCCGAACTTTGTCGCCTGCTTGCGCAGATTGTCCATCAGCATGAAGCCATCGATGCCCTCCGGAAATCCCGGGAAATTTTCCACCTCGCTGGTGGTGGTGAGCTGGCCGCCCGGAAGCGTGCCTTCGAGAACAAGAGGTTGGAGGTTGGCACGGCCGGTATAGATCGCGGCGGTGAGACCCGCGCAGCCCGTACCGACAATGACTACGTTTTCAACAGAAGAAGACATGGAAAAGAAGAATGCCTTCAAAGAGCCACACCCTTCGCGAACTGCAACTCAAGAATAGTAACTGTCTAGATAGCATTTGGATAGCGCATAGGCCGGTTCTTCGCGCTTTTCGCGCGTTCGATCGTTTTTCAAAATCCAAAACATGAGTCCGATTCGAAATAGGGATGCATCGGGCCGAGCGTACGCAATTTTATGTTACAAATTGGCATCGGGTCTGCTGATTGTTAGGCCCCTAACATTTAAGTTAAGCGCCCAATCGCCATGCATTCTTCTCAATCAAATGTTCGGAAATTTAAATTACCATTCGGCCTGTGTGCGGCCGTTTGTCTTTTGCTGAGTGGATATAAATCGGGCGCGCAAACAGCGTCCGTTGCTCCGGATAAAAAAAGTGCAGACGAGGTGGTTTCCCTCGAAAAATTCTCGGTGCAGGACCGTATCACGGATCCGGCGGTCGCAATCGGTACCGACAGCACTCGCAATAATATCAATATTTCGCGCGAAGCTTTGCTGGCTGCGCCCGCAGGAATTTCCGGTTTGAAGATGCTGGAGACTCTGCCGGGTTTTAACGTGCAGACATCGGATGCGCTTGGATTTTATGAATTCGGCAACTCCGTTTTCGTACGCGCCTTCAAACTCGATCAGATCGGTTTCATGATCGATGGCATACCCCTCGGTCGCAACGCCGCTTTCGGTGGCAGTCCGATTTATCGAATGATCGATAACGAGAATCTCGGACGCATCAGTGCGGCGGAAGGATCGGGTGATGTCACCTTTCCCAGCTACAGCTCGCTTGGCCCTGCGGTGACGTACACGACGTTGGCGCCGTCATCGACCCCGGCAATCACCGCCGCTTACACGGCGGGCGACAACAGCCTGCAGCGAATCTTTTTGAGAGTGCAAAGCGGCGAGTACCATGGAGTGAGCGCCTACATTAGTCGTTCTAAAATCACTGGAAACCTCTGGAACAGCCCAGGCACGATCAATCGCGAACACTGGGAAGGAAAGGTTCGCTATCGTATCAGTGCGGATCACGAGCTGACGTTCAATTTCGTGACGAATCAGTTCCACGACTACGATTCTCCTTCGATCACCAAGTCACAGTATTTCGGAACGGCCGGAGATTTCTTTGGACGAAGCGGTCGCCGCTTCGGTTATTTAGGTTACGTCCCTGACCTGCCGCCAACCGCCACTGGAATTCCGTTCAGCAACAGCCTGTACAATCAATACTATCAACAGGCGATCAACGACCGTCACGACAAGCTTTTCGGATTAAACGGATCGTTCAAAGTGATGCCCGATTTGGTGATCAACACGACCGCGTACCTAGAAAACAAACGCGGCTATGGTGTAAGCCCGGAGTCCTATGCGACGTCGCTTTCAAACTACAATGCCGAGGTAAATGCAGGCCTCACGGGGCTGACGGCTCCGCGTGGTTTGCAGTATGGCTTGTCCACGCTCGATGGAGACCGCTACGGCTTCATCGGCAAAGGCGTGCTCCAATATTCGATCAATAAAATCGAGTCAGGCTTCTGGGTTGAACGGGATAATTATCATCGCACGCAAAATCGATATAATCAGGCGGGTGGAAATCCGGCGGGCCAACCCCTGCTCAACGAACTCGTGCATTTGCAGCGTGATTATCGTTCCCGCACCGACACCGCTCAAGTCTTTGCGAAAGATACCGTTTCGCTTTTGGGAGATAAGCTTAAGCTCGAGGCAGGCGTAAAGACATTGGACATCGGTTATCAACTTCAAGGTGCACGCGTGAATTTGGATTATCGCGCCGGCATTCGCCCGCGCATCGATGATAGCTGGAATAACAATTTCCTGCCACAGGTGGGCGCGGTCTATAATTTGACTCCAGAGGAACAGATCTTCGCGTCCTATTCGGAAAACATGGCGCGCCCTGTGGCTGACGATGTTTACTCTGCGGCCAGTTTGGCTGCCACGCAAAAGGTGAAAGCCGAACAGTCGCGTAATTTCGAACTCGGCGCGCGCACGAATCGAGGAAGCTATAATGCCGCGCTTGCTGTGTATGCCACGAGTTTTCGCAATCGGTTGCAGCAATTTTCATCTCTCGTGCCGGGCAGCACGCAAACCGAGAGCTTCTACCAAAACGTCGGTGCCGTACAGGCCTACGGCGCGGAGTTGAGTGGCGGATGGCGCCCGGAATTTTTGAAGGGAATCGCTTTCAACGGCGGCGGCTCTTACAATCAGGTTAAGTTCCAAAACAACTATGTCACGTATTCAGGCACGACGCCGATTCTGAATACGATCAAAGACAATACCGTTCCGGATAGTCCGAAATGGATGATGAACGGCGGGGTGACCTACGAGCCCTATCGGTGGATCGCGATGAATGTCAGCGCGCGTTTCACCGGGATGCGCTACTCAAATTTCACGAACACCGAGTCGGTGCCAAGTTACACGGTCTTCGACACCTACCTCGACCTCGGCGGGGATAAACTCTCGTGGGGTCCGCTCAAGAGCGTGAAGTTCCGTTTGAACGTTACGAATCTCTTCGATAAGGATTATCTGGGCGCGATCACCACGGTGGCGAGCGGAGCGGCGGTTTACCGTCCTGGTCCGAATCGAACCTTTAGCGGTACCGTCACCGCAAGTTTCTGAGTACCTTAACGGCCGATTGCCCAGACATATTTGAACCACAGAGTCCAGAGCCAGATCGTTTCGAATTGAGCTACACAGACTGGGGCTTCACCTATGGGGCAAAATCGTTTTGCTAAGCTCACATCGAATTTTCCTCTGTGTGCTCTGTACCTCTGTGGTTCAACTGCGTTTTTTAAGATCATTCTAATCTGCGAAATGGATAGAGGGTAGTAGACCGACATTTATGAATAAAAACCTCACGCTTCTGTTCTGCTTCTCCGCTGCTTTTTCGATTGGTTACGCACAAACCGATGCCGACCTCGAAGCAAAAGCCACGGCGATTCAGAGCCGTATCTTCACGGTCGATACCCACATAGATACGCCCACGGCGAGCCTGCGACGAAAGGGCTGGGAACTGACCCAAAGGCACGATGTAGCGACTGATTTTAGCCAGTGTGATTTTCCGCGAATGAAAGAGGGCGGGCTAAAGTCGGCGTTCTTTGCCGTCTTTTTGAGCCAAGGTACGCGCACTCCGGAAGGATTGATCGCAGCCCGCGATAGTACGCTAAAGATTTTCATGTTCACGCGCACGGCGCTCGCGCGTTATCCCAACGAATGCGAGTTGGCGCTCACGGCTGACGATGGCCCGCGGATCGCGGCTACCGGCAAACGCGCGATTTATCTGAGCATCGAAAACGGCTACGCGATCGGCAAGGACATCACTCTGGTCAAAACCTATTACACGCTGGGTGCGCGTATGATGGGCATCACGCATTTTGCGAACAACGATTTGGGCGACTCGGCGACCGACGCGAAAGGAAAAGAATGGGGTGGCTTGAGTCCGTTGGGCAAAGACGTGGTGGCCGAATGCAATCGGCTAGGAATCATTGTGGATGCATCGCACTCCGCGGATTCGGTGCTGGACGATCTGATCTCACTGTCGAAGACGCCGATTATTCTTTCACATTCCGGTTGCAAGGCGGTCTATAACCATGCGCGCAACGTCACCGACGAGCAACTACGCAAACTCGCAGCGAGTGGAGGTGTCATTCAAATGAATACGTTGAGCGCTTACTTGATTCCCACACCTCCCAATCCCCAAAAGAATGAGGCAATGGGCAAACTCATGGCGAAGTTCGGCAGCTTCGGTGACATGAGCGACGAGCAGCTTGGCGATGCGTTGATGCAGATGCACAAACTGCAGCACGATTTTCCGGATAAGAAGGGGACGATCGATGATTTTATGACGCATCTTCTTCACGCGATCGAAGTGGCTCGCATCGACCATGTAGGCATTGGGAGCGATATGGATGGCGGCGGTGGATTGATCGGTCTGGAGGATGTAAGCGATTACACGAAAATCACGCTGGAGCTGCTCAAACACGGTTATCCGGAAGAGGACATCGCCAAGGTTTGGGGTGGTAATATGCTCCGCTTGATGAAAACAGCGGAAGACTACGCAAGGCAGGTAAAGCCCGCAGCAACGGCTCCCGCGAAAGCTTAAAACCGATAAAAGCGAGGGGAGGGCAGAGGGAGCGCGCTCGCTCAGGAACAGGTTCTGGAGCTGGCTTCCGATAGGGTTAACGGCCATTCGAACCCTTCGTTTAAAAAGATTTGGTCGATGCCTCTTCGTGTGCGCGAATCGAAAAGACGGAATCATAGCGGGCAGCGGCACAAAGCGTGCTCAGCCAAAGGGGTGTGATTGGCCTTCTTAAATTAAGCCTTCCCTCCTTATGAAAACTATAATCGGTTCACCTTACCGCCGGCTCGGCACTGCGGCGTTGCTAGCGTTCACCTTTGGGATATCGGCACCTTACTTGAGCGCGGGCGAACCCTCGCTTGAAAACAGTCCCACGCGCCTCAGCAGTAACGAGAATCCGTTCGGTTATTCGCCCAAGGCGGCCGAGGCGATGATCAAGTACCTGCAAAGTGGTAACTATTATAACCACAACGAAGTGGATGACTTGGTTAAAGTCCTGGCCGACTACAATCACGTCAAGGAAAGCTACATTCTTCCCACTCCGGGCTCGGGACCCGTATTGCAGATGACTGCGCTCGCCTATGCGAAGCCGGGTACGAACGTCGTGACCACCGCGATGGGCTACGGCCAGCTGATTAATGCGTATCAGGAACACGGCGGTGATGTGAAGTTTGTGCAGCTGGCGCCAAACATGGGCTATGATTTCAAAGCGTTGGCCCGTGCAATCGACGACAAAACCAACGTCGTTTATATCTGCAATCCGAATAACCCGACGGGCGTGCTCGCCGATCCGGCCGAAATGAAGAAATTCATTTTCTCGGTCCCCGAAAATATACTCGTCTTCGTCGATGAGGCCTATCTTGAGCTCTCGGACACCGGTTTGGCGGCCAACACGATGGCTCCGTTTGTCAATGCCCGGAAGAATTTGTTGGTCTCCCGCACGTTCTCCAAAGGTCACGCCATGGCGGGCCTTCGCGCTGGTTACGGTATCGCGAACCCGGCGGTCCTTACTAAACTGAAAGAATATTACATGGGGCCGATGAGCTATCTCGCGGCCATCGCCGCGAAGGAATCGATCAAGGATCAAGCGCACTTGGAAGAGAACCGGAAGAAGTATCAGGAAATGCGTGCGTACACCTGCAAGGAATTTGACCGGCGTGGAATCAAGTACGCCGAAAATCCTCAGGGCGCGTTCGTCTACTTTCGCTCAGGTATGAAAAGCGAAGATCTCCTCAAGAAACTTCAGACCAGCAACGTGCTGATCAGCGGTTCCCGTGAGAGCGGCGTTCCTCCTGGCATGTACAGCGAGTGGGAGCGTGTGAGTATCGGCACGAAGGAACAGATGGATCTGTTCTTCGGCGAACTTGATAAAGCACTCGGACGGACCTGACCAATTTGGTCTTAGAGTCTAGTTTCTCAATGCGCCGGGCGATTCGAATCGCCCGGCCTTTTTTTGTTTTCCGCCGAAGGGGATTCTCACCACAGAGACGCGGACGAAAACGGGGAACGGTTTGCCCTAGCTACCCGTTTCGATCGTTTAGGACGTATTTTCGAAGTAAACGGCGGAGCCAGTGAAGCGGAAAGCAGAGAGAGAAGAGTCTGGGGTAGGCGGGACCGCCTGCGGCCTGCGAAGCTTTAGCAAAGCAGGCTGGGCCCGCCGTCACGCGGAACGTACAAGACCTGGTGATTGATGGACGCAATCTGCTTACGTGAAATCCTTAGGTTCTTCACCGTCATGAGCCCGACGGCGGTCCCAGCGGTCCCGCCCTACCCTCGGAAGAATCTTCGCTTTGCGTCTTGGCGCTTTTGCGCGAGCTTTTGTCTTTGTTTGGAATTCGGGGTTTTTGTCGCAGGGAGAAAAGCTCCAAAAGAAAAAGGCGGCCTCCCATTTGGGAACCGCCTTTGAGCTCAAGAATTCGGAGCGGTTGAACGACCGCTGTTTAGAATTTCGCTTCGACGGTCAGCAAACCTTGGCGGCCCTGATCGGCTATGACCGTACCGCCAAAGAGCGTCGCGGTCACCGGTGAGCTTCCGCTTGCGGAACTGTAGTAGATCACCTTGTCGAATAGGTTGCTTACGGTCAGCGAAAGGCTGAACGGTTCCAGCTTGGTGCCACGCTTGCCATGCCAAGAGAGGAACAGGCTGTTCTTCACGTAGGAAGGCAGCGTTTCCGTGTTAAATGCATTGAGATAAACCGAGCCTTTATATTCCGTGCCGAACGTCGCGCTCCAGTCGCCAAACGCGCTGCCCTTGGTGTAGGTCACGTCGACATTGCCATAGAGTTTGGGGGCGTTGAGCTGATATTTTCCGGCGATATGGGCCAGGGTGTACTGGGCGTCACCGTTCGCATTCTTGATCGATGAAACCGTGAAGAGCGCTTGGTAAGGGGCTAGCACCGCGTAGTCCGCGGCCGTCAGCGACGTATTGCGGCCGTCCATCCATGATTGATATGCGGTCCGCAAATCGTCGCCGAATTTCGAGCTGAGGTAGGAGGCAGAGGCCACCACCTTCAATCCCGTGATGGGCGTTTTCCATTCGGCGCCGAGTTCCACGCCTTTCGACGTAATGGCTCCGGCTGATGTGTAGTAGTTCGATCCGACCGTATTTAGCACATTGCGGTCGATTTGCTCCTGCGTGGTGAGAGAGAGGATGGCGATGCGGTTTGAGTAATCGTTGGTGAAGATGGCCAGCGATGCGCCGAACGACTTTCCGGAATAACGAACGCCTGCTTCGTAGTTTCTCGATTTTTCACCTTTGATGGGCGGATCGATACCCGGGTTATTGAGTCCGAGCAAAAGATCGGACGGAGGAACCGCAAAGTTCTCGGCATAGTTGGCGAACACTTCTACATGCGGCGCGAGTTTGTAAGATGCGCCCACTTGAGGGAGGAAATAGTCGTGATACTTACCCTCATTCCGACGGCGAGTTAGATTGACCCAATCGGCCGTCGTGAGCCAGCCCGTGGCCACGCGATCGGCCCAAATCAGCTTCGAACCGAAGTTAACTTTGAGCTGATCGCTGAGAAGGCTGAGGTCGTCTTGGATAAAGGCGTTGGCCACCTTGGTGTCGATGTGGCGATCATAGTTTACGAACAGGACCTGATCGAACGCTTGGGGGCCAACGATCGAGCCGCCGAGGATATTGTATTGAGGACGGATGGTCTTTTGGAAATCGTCTTCAACCCAAGCGCCTGCGGTGATGAGATTATTTCCGATTGTGTACAGAGCTTTGCCGAGTCCACCGAGGCGAGGGCCGCCAAACTTCTCATAGCGCGCGGTATGTCCGGGAATGCCGGCAAGCGGATTCGTGGCGGTGGAACCGGGAGCAAGAAGAGCTTGCTTGGTCGAGAACTCAGTAGGTGTGGAAGTGAAATCTAATGGGTCGCCTGTCTCGTAGATCCCGCTTCCCCTTAAGTCTTTGTAGCCGACAGGTGTCGCCCCTGGAGTGCCATACGGCACCAGATTCCCATTGGCGTCCTTATAGGCAAATTGTGGATAAATATCAGGCCTAAGGCCAACGCCGCCGATCGATTTCCAATATTTGTAAGCTGCTGCTATCTGGCTGAAAGCGGAGCTACGCGGAACCGTCGCAGTACCGTAGTAATTGCGCTCTTGGATGTATCCGACGCCGACCAACGTTAAGTGATCGGAAACTTCATATTCCCCCTTACCTCGGATAAAATTGTCCCGTCGGCCGTTCTTCGCCCAGTAGTAAT
>WNFI01217051.1_pt1 | contig 21116 bp, 22 predicted proteins | sample 5400471 | NCBI WGS metagenome assembly WNFI01 (sample SAMN13153348, study PRJNA577476) | soil metagenome | isolation source: 100 cm saprolite on Douglas fir-dominated hillslope | place: USA:California | collected 2013-09-17
GACGAGCCGGGCCAGGTACGCGGCGGTGGCCTCACCCTCGAGGTTGGGGTCGGTCGCCAGGATCAGCTCGGTGACCGTGCCGTCGGACAGCCGCTTCATCAGCTCGGGGATCCGCAGGTCATCGGGCCCGACTCCGTCGATCGGGCTGATCGCGCCGCCGAGGACATGGTAACGGCCCCGGAACTCGCGGATCTTCTCAATCGCCGCGACGTCCTTGGGCTCCTCGACGACGCAGATCATCGCGAGATCGCGCCGCGGGTCCCGGCAGATGCGGCACTCGTCCTCCTCGGCGACGTTGCCGCAGGTGCGGCAGAACTTCACCCGCTCCAGCACCTCGAGCAGCGAGGAGGCCAGGCGGCGCACGTCCGCCGGGTCAGCGGACAGCAGGTAGAAGGCGATGCGCTGGGCGCCCTTCGGCCCGACGCCCGGCAGCTGACCGAGCTCGTCGATGAGGTTCTGAACGACGCCTTCGTACACCTCAGGACCTCCCGCCCCCCGCGTCATCCCCCTTCACTGGTCATCCGGCGGCCCGCCGAGGCCGGGCAGCCCGGGGAATCCCGGCAGCCCCCCCTCTCCCATGCCGCCGATACCCTCGGCGAACGGCCCCATCTTCTCCTGCTGCAGGTCGCCGACCGCGCGGTAGGCATCGCGCACGGCGGCGAGCACCAGGTCGGCGAGGGTCAGCGCCGACTCCTCCGGATCAGCCGGATCGATCGCCGCCGCGGCGATGGTGATATCCACCAGCTCGCCCTGCCCGTTGACGACCGCCGTCACCAGCCCGCCGCCCGCGGTTCCCTCCACCTCGGCGTCGGCCAGCTCCTGCTGCGCGGTCGCGAGCTGGCTTTGCATCTGCTGCGCCGCCGCGAGCAGTTGCTGCAGGTCCAACTGGCCGCCAGGATCCACGTTATTCCCCATCGCTCATTCGGCTGGTCTGTCGTTCCGAGCCTGTGTCGTACCGAGCCTAAAGCCTGCGGCTCCCGCGGGGTACCACCGCGTCGCGCAGGTCCCTCTTCAGGCGTCGCCGATCTCCTCGATGACCTCGCCGCCCAGCGTGTGCCGGATGAGGTCCATCCCGGTGAGGGCCTCGACCGAAGTGCCGTCGCCGGCCCGGCCCGCTGGCCCGTCCGCGCCGTTGGCCCGGCCCGGAACCTCGCCGCCGGCCCCCGCCGGAACGTCACCGCCCGCGCCGCCCCGGGCGTCACCGCCGTCACCGGGCGCGGCCGGACTCGCACCAGTCCCGGCCGCACGAGCCCCACCCCGACCGGCACCAGCCCTGCTCCGCCCGCCACCGGACCCGCCCCGGCCGCCGCCCGACCCGCTCCGGCCAACACCGGCCTCATCGTCGTCGCCCCGGACACCGGCCATGCTGCCGCCTGCAGCAGATCCGCCCGGCGCGTCACCGCCGGCACCGGACGCGCTTCCGCCGCCAGCCGATCCGCCCGGTGCGCCACCGCCCGCCCGGGACCCGGCCGATGCGCCGCCGACGACGCCACGTCCCTGCGGTGGGTCCGCTTCGGCGCCGGGCCAGCCCGCCGCGGTACCGCCCGCCGCGGCACCGCCCGCACCGACGGCGACACCGGGCCGACCGCCCTGCGCGGCCCCCGAGACCGCCCTGATCCTGGGACTGATGCCGAGCATCGTCTCGAGCACCTGGCCGAGATCCTGGTCGCAATCGCTGCCCGAGAACCCCTTGGCCTCGCCTCCACTGGTGAACCTCAGCGTGAGGACGTTGTCCTGCAGCGTGTCAACGGCGGCGTTGCTGAGCAGGATCCAGGCCACCCTGCGCTTGCCCTTGACCGCCTCGAGGATGGCAGGCCAACGCTCGCGCAGGGAGTCGGCGTCGGGCGTTCCCCCGCCCGCCTGCGCAGAAGCGGCCCGGCCCGGTGCGTGATCGCGCGGGATCTCGGGAGCTGCCGACTCAGCCTTCGGGGCAGGTGCTGCTGCGGCCGATGCCCTCGTGGCCGGTGGCGTTCTGGCCGGCGACGAGGCCGTAGACGGGCGCTGAGCGGGCGGGCTCGGGGGCGCGACCGGGCTGTGCGCGACATGACCGGGCTCTTGTCCGCCGTGACCCGCATCTCCTCCGCCAGAGCCGAGCCTGCGCTCGAGCCGCTCCAGCCTGGCGAGCAGGTCCTGCTCCCCGCCGGCGGGGCCAGCAAGAGCCGGGGCGGCGGGCAGCAGCACCTGGGCACAGATGAGTTCAAGCTGCAGCCTCGGCGACGTCGCCCCGCGCATGTCCACGAGCCCGGCGCTGATCGTCTGCGCGGCCCGGGCCAGCCGCGCCTGCCCGAACCTGCCAGCCTGCTCGCGCATCCGGTCCAGCCGGTCGGCAGGCACGTCGAGGAGCCCGGTTTCCGCGGCGTCGGGCACGGCGGCCAGCACGATCAGGTCACGAAACCGGTCGAGGAGATCCGCGGCGAACCGCCGGGGATCGTGCCCGGCCTCGACCACCCGGTCCACAGCGCGGAACACCGCCGCCCCGTCGCCTGCCGCGAATGCCTCAGCAACCTCGTCCAGCAGGCTGTCGTCGGTATAGCCCAGCAGCGCCACGGCTCGCTCGTAGGTCAGCCCGGAATCGCCGGAGCCCGCGAGCAGCTGATCAAGCACCGAGAGAGCGTCCCGCGCCGAGCCCGCGCCCGCCCGGATCACGACGGGCAGAACAGCCGGCTCGTAGCTCACCCCCTCGCTGCCGAGTATCTCCTCGAGCAGCCCGCGCAGGATGGCGGGCGGCATCAGCCGGAACGGATAGTGATGGGTGCGTGACCTGATCGTCGGGATGACCTTCTCGGGCTCCGTCGTGGCGAAGACGAACTTCAGGTGCGGCGGCGGTTCCTCGACGAGCTTGAGCAGCGCATTGAAGCCCTCCCGGGTCACCATGTGCGCCTCGTCGACGATGTAGATCTTGAAGCGGCCCGAGACGGGAGCGTAGAAGGCGCGCTCGCGCAGGTCACGCGCGTCGTCCACGCCGCCGTGCGAGGCGGCGTCGATCTCGATAACGTCAATGCTGCCGGGCCCCGAGGGGGCCAGGGCGACGCAGGAGGCGCACTTGCCGCACGGGTCCGGGGTGGGCCCCTGCTCGCAGTTGAGCGAGCGGGCGAGGATCCTGGCGCTGGACGTCTTGCCGCAGCCGCGCGGGCCGCTGAACAGGTACGCATGATGCACCCGCCCGCTGCGCAGCGCCTGGCGCAGCGGCTCGGTCACGTGTTCTTGGCCCTTGAGCTCGGCGAAGGTGGCCGGCCGGTACCTTCGGTACAGCGCCGTCGGCGCGGTGGGAACTCCGCGTCGCGCCGGGTCCGCTGGGGCGGGACTGGGGACGTCGCCTGCCATGGCTTCTCTCTTACGAGGGGAAGGACCCCCCGCACACCCGCCAGAGCCCGCGTACCCTTGCTGCCTTCCGGCCCTGGGGGAGTTGGCGGGATAAACGCCGTGCGAGGGGTCTCCGGCCAGTCTAGCCAGCCCGCCGGCTGACCCACGCAGGGATCATCCCAGTGCGCGCCGCACGGGCCAGCCGAAGCTGGGCCCGCGGCTTCGACGCGTCACCGGCTTGGCTGACGGCTTGCGGTGTCGGTGAGCAGCGCCCGCCGAGTCGGTAGGCTTGCCGACGGAGGATTCGCCTAGTGGCCTAGGGCGCACGCTTGGAAAGCGTGTTGGGGGCAACCCCTCAGGAGTTCGAATCTCCTCACCGGCCAGCAAGACGACCGGACCGCGATTCACCGCGCCACCTGGCAGCTGGATCCTCGGCTCGGGGACCGGCGTCCCGGTGGCCTACCACCCAGCCAGCCAGTACTGGCCACTACAGGTGATCCTGCTCGCCGTCCTGCTAGCGATCGCGGCAGCTGCACTGGCATCGGGCTGGCGCGCGACCCGAACACGCGCCGTCTGAGCGATGCCATGGCCCCGTGGGACTACCCGAACATGTAATGTCACCTGAGCCGCTCCGGTTCTAACGTCCGCGACCGCCGCAGCCGCCGCAGCTCCGGGAGTGGCCAGCGTGGAGAGCCAACTGGTCGTTTCTCCCTAGTCCACACCTGCCCGGCTGGAGCGCGGGCGTGACCGTCGGCTAGGTGCTTTGCCTGGGGCGTGGAATCACAGTTCCAACGGATTGGTTTCCGGGACTCAGTCGCGATCGAACATGGGGTTAGGGTCAAGACCCCAGCTGAGAACTTCCTTCCCGCCATGCACGTCCAGCTTGTGCGCCGATTTCCAGGCGGCGATCTCAGCCCGCTGGATTTCGGCCCAGTCGGCGTCGGCGACCGCCTCGGAAGCCCCGCACTCCGTACAGGTAATTGTTCGTGCTGGCATAAGGCGAAGTATCCCGCCTCATGCTGGTCCTGGCCAGGCGTGTGCCGCATGACTTTCCGTCTGCTCCGCGAAAACCTCGCATCTCGCGATCGCGCAGCGGCGACGCCGGGAGACGTTAAGAGTGCCCTTCGCGGTTCGACCGTCACCGGACGATGCGCAGGGCGAGGCCCGCGGGACAGCCGCGCTGCACCAGCCTGGCGACCTCATGCCAGTCGACGTGGTCGGCGGCCGCGGCCGCCAGCGGCCCGGGAATCCCGAGTCGCTTGAGCTGCGTCACGCGCCATTCGTGGACGACGAGATCGCCGTGCTCGATGGCCTCGTGGCGGGTGATCGTCTCGGTTGGTTCCATCGTTTCGTCCCTCCGGCCGGGCTATGTTGCTGCTAGCTGCAATGCGCGCCCGGGCTCGGTCGATGGAGCCTGGCCGCCTGCAGGACACTGTGGATCCGGACCTCGTTGACGTCTTCCCCGTCCGCGACCGCCCGGACCACGTCAGCCTCGGTGATGAGGCCCACCGGCCGCCTTGGCTCGTTGCCGTCCACGACGACCAGGGCCGTGGCACCCGCGTGCTTCATCAGGTAAGCGGCCGCGGCGAGATGCGCGCCCGCTTCCACCGTCCTCAGCCGCCCGGTCATAGCGCTGGCGGGATGGGGTGGTGGCTAATCTCGAATGTGGCTGACGGGAACATTTCCGGTCCTTTCAGCTCGCAGCCGAAGCCGTCTGCTTGCAGCCCCCCGATGACCTGGAAACTGGTCGTAGCCGTCGTATAAATCGCCGGCCCGGCGACGGGGCTGACGAGCGCTACCGCGGCTCGCCCTCCCCGTGGCCGGGCTTCACAGGCCGGTCAGAACCCATCCCCGATTCAGTGGCCCGTGATGCGTGATGGTCATCGGGCGGGGCGGCGCTGCGTCTCCGCGAGAGCGGCCAGGCCGATGACCACGATCAGGGCACCGGCGAAGACGTTGCTCCAGTACATCGGGGTCGCGATGGCGTACTTCGCGTCCAGGACGAACGGCGAGACGATCAGCCAGACGCCGGCGAGCAGGCTGCCGACCTCCAGGCCGAGGAACCCCCGGCTGCCGGAGAGCGCGAACAGTCCCAGCGCGACGACCGCCAGGCCGACGATCAGGTTGGCCACCGTGGCGTTGTTCCCGCCGTGCTGCAGGACCAGGAACCACGGGGAGACGGCCACCCAGAGACCCGTAAGCGAACCCAGTATCACGGTCGTCTGCGCGACCATGCTGTGCGAGCTCGCCGGCGCGAGGTAGTCGTCCGAGATCACTGCCGTTACCTGCCGGGTGGCTGCGCCGTTCGACGTGACCGCCTCAGTCGTGTGCGATGACATGCCGGTTTCCTTTCATCGGTGTCTCCTATACCGTCACGATCGCGCGCGCAGCTGGTGCCGGGCATCGAGGCCAGCCGCCATCCGACCCTGCAGCTACCCGGAGTACCGGGATTGCTGCTAGCTGCAATGCGCCGCGGAGTGCGGCCCGGGATGCTTGCTAGCTAACGCGCCCGGCCCGGCAACGCGCGGACCTGATGGCCCGCTAAACCCACATTCATCGGCTTTCCTGGTCGGGCAGCCCGGCGATCGGGAGGGTGACGAGCAGCGTTGTCCCCTTCCCCGCGGGGCTGTCGACCCGCATCGTTCCTCCCAGCGCCTGCGCGCGGTCGTTAAGGCCGATCAGCCCCGATCCGCGACTCGGGTCCGCCCCACCGACGCCGTCGTCGCGCACTCGCAGGCTCACTGCATCGTCGCGCGCCCGGACGTCGACGTACGCCACGGAGGCGCGGGCGTGCTTGGCCACGTTGGCCAGCGCCTCGGCGACGACGTAATAGGCGGCGACCTCGACCGGCTCCGGCAGCCGACCGGCTGCCGACACGGTCGCCGAGACGGCCAGCTCCACCGGGATCGCCGAGCGTCGGGCGAGCGTCTTGAGCGCGGGACCAAGCCCGCCCTGCGAGAGGATCGCCGGGTGGATTCCCCGGGAGATCTCCTGCAGCTCGGACAGGACGCCGGCCAGTCCTTCGGCCGCCTGCGCCAGCGAGGCATTCAGCTCCGGCAGCTCGGGCGGCACCCGCTTGTGCGCGCCGCGCAGCATGAGCGCCAGCGAGACCAGGCGCTGCTGGACGCCGTCGTGCAGGTCACGCTCGAGGTCGCGGCGGGCCCGGTCAAAGGCAGCCACGATGCGGGCCCGCGAGGCAACCAGCTCAGCGCGGCTCTCGGCGTTCGCGATCGCGGTCGCGACCAGCTCGGTGAAGTCGGCCATGCGCTGCTCAGCGCCGACGGGGAACGGGCCGCGCCGCGACGAGGCGACGATCGCGCCCCACAGGCGCCCGCCGACGTGGATCGGGCCGGCCACGGTGGAGCGCAGCCCCTCCTGGCGGACATAGTCGGCCGTGATGCCGGTGAGGCCGCGCAGCTCATCGACGCGGGCCGGGTGGCCGGTCCGGAAGACCGCCTCTATCGACAGCGGCGGCTCTACCGGCCAGCGGGCCGCCAGTGGGTCCCTGGCGCCCACACCTGCCAGGATCGTCGCGGTCGCGTCGGGCTCAAACCGCGCGATGATTGTGATGTCGGCGCCGAGCAGCGCGCCGACCTCACCGGCGACGGCCGAGAAGACCTCGGCCGGCGAAGCCGAACCGGCGACGAGCACCGCTACCCGCCGCAGCGCGGCCTGCTCATCGGCGACGTGCTGCAGGTCCACGCGCGCCTGGGTGTCCGCGATCACGGCCCCGACGAGTTCGGTCAATCCCGCGATGCGCCACTCACTGCCAGCCGGCAAGCGGCCGGGCTGCGACGCCGCCGCGATGGCGACACCCCACAGGCGGCCCTCGAGCATGATCGGCGCCCCGACGGCCGACCGGACACCCAGCCGCCGGAAACTGGCGGCGACCGATCCGGCTGGTCCCTCGAACCGGTCCGTCCACGCGGGCTGACCGGTCGCGAGCACGGACACGGCCACGTCCTCGCCCGCGACGGTCAACCGCGTGCCCAGCGGAACGTCCACGCCGGATGGGCCCCACCAGCCCGCCATGGCCGCGGTTCCGTCCGGTTCGTAGCGAAGCAGGCTCGTGAAGTCGGCGCCAAGAAACCTCGCCAGCTCCTGGGCGATGGCGGAGAGCGTCTCACGTGGTGCGGCCCTCCGCGCCACCAGGCCTGCGACTCGCCGCAGCGCGTCCGCGGCATCCATGAGGTGCTGCAACCGCTCCCCCGAAGCGGGGTGACTGCGGCCGGCGGGCTGGGCCGCCATCTCAGCCGCCTCCGCGGACGGGCCGCGCGGTCATGTTCCTCACAGTAGCCCGGCCAGAGCGGCGCGCCCTCCGGGAGCTGCTGGCCGGCGCCTCAGTAACGTAGGCACCCAGAGTGCTATCCGACTTACGAATTCCGGCGTGACGGCAGATGACGCAGACGCGTGTGGTCCTGGCCGACGATGACGTCCTCCTCCGTGAGGGGATCGCAAGCCTGCTCGAGCACTCCAGCTTCCAGGTCGTGGGCCGGGCAGGCGATGCCGCCGAGCTCGTGGCGCTGGTCCGCGAGCACCACCCTGACCTGGCCATCATCGATATCCGGATGCCGCCGAACCATGCGACCGAGGGCCTGGAGGCAGCGCGCGTCATCCGGGCGGAGTTCCCCCAGACCGCCATACTGGTGCTGTCGGTCCATGCCGATGTAGAGCACGCTATGGAACTACTCGCCAGCGGCCAGGGCATCGGCTACCTGCTCAAGAGCCGTGTTACCGACGTCGACGAGTTCATCGACGCGCTCGGCCGGATCGCGCGCGGCGGTTCCGTCGTCGACCCCGCCCTCGTCCAGGAGCTCGTCGCCGCCCGCCGCCGCAACGATCCGCTGGACGTCCTCTCCCCGCGCGAGCGTGAGGTGCTCGCCCTCATGGCCGAAGGCCGCTCCAATGCCGGCATCGGCCGCCAGCTCTGGGTAACCGAAGGAACGGTCGAGAAGCACGTGCGCAGCATCCTGATGAAGCTGCGAGTGCCGGAGACCGACGACGACCACCGCCGCGTGCGCGCGGTCATTACGTATCTCGAGGCGCGCTAGAGCTTGCCGGGTCATCACCGCATCCGGGCATCAGCGCCTGGATCGCGTCCGCCGAAAGCGCCGACTTCGGCAGAAATCCGGCCGCCGGAGTGGACTCGATCAGGTCGGCGAATTCCTCCTCGGCATGAGCGGAGATCAGAATCAGGCATCCCGCGGCGCCACGGCACTCGTCTGCGAGCTGCCGCGACAATTCGAGCCCGCTGCTGCCGCACAGGTCGATGTCGACGAGCGTCACATCGGGGCGCAGCTCGATGACGCGGCCGATGGCCGCCTCGGCGGTCGGGGCAACCCCGACGACCGTCACTCCCTCCTGCTCGAGAAACGCGCAGGCTGCCTGGAGGAAGCCCGCGCTGTCGTCGACGATGAAGCAGCGCAATCCCACCGGTTCAGCATGGCCGGCCGACACCTCAGCGCGCATTGCAGCTAGCAGCAATCCAGGCGACCCGGTTACCAGGCTCCGACCAGATCGGGCACTGTCGGGCTGGCAAGCACGCGCGGGAGACGGATCCTCGCCCCAGCCACCTCATCCGCCCCGCCAGTCACATCCGTTGTCGATACTGCCCCTGCCGTCGCTGACGAAAGTACCGCTGGGCTCGCCATAGCGTGCTCACCGGTACTTTCGTCAGTTCTTGGCCCGTACTGACTCCGCCCGGGCAGAAAACTGGGCGCTCGCCCCCCGCCCAATGTTGCGGGAGGCCGGTGTCAGCATCGGCGACACCTTACGCCGGACACCGTTAGGAGAAAGAAAAATGAGCGACACCCCGGCCACAGCAAGATCGTTCCTAGGCGCTCGGGGCGGCCGGCGGATGGCCGGCCCGCCCTCGTCAGCGGCCAGAGGGCCAAGGCTCGGCTGGATTCTCGGGCTGACCTCCGCGGCGTACTTCATGGTGGTTCTGGACTCGCTGGTGGTGATAACGGCGCTGCCGCGGATGCAGCGTGATCTGCATGCCGGCCTGGCAACCCTGCAGTGGACGGTGAACTCCTACGGCATCGCGTTCGCCGCGGGCATCATCACCGCCGCCGCGCTCGGCGACCGGCTGGGCCGCCGCCGGGTGTTCGTCGCCGGCCTCGCGCTGTTCACCCTCGCCTCCGCCGCCTGCGCCGTGGCGCCCAGCGCCTCCGCGCTGATCGCCGCCCGGGCCGTCCAGGGTCTTGGCGGCGCCGCCGTCCTGCCGCTCAGCCTGACGATCTTGACAGCGGCGTTCCCGGCCCACCGCCGTGGCACGATCGTCGGCATCTATGGCGGCCTCGCGGGCCTCGCCGTGGCGATCGGCCCCCTGGTCGGCGGCGCGGTCACCGAAGGGCTCGACTGGCACTGGATCTTCTGGGTCAACGTCCCGATCGGAGTGGCGGCGGGCCTGCTGTCGCTGCGGCTGCTGCCGGAGAGTCACGGCGCTCCGGCCCGGCTTGACCTGCCGGGAGTGGCGCTCATCTCGATCGGCGTCGTCAGCCTCGTCTGGGGGCTCGTGCGCGCGAACCAGGCCGGCTGGGCCAGCGCCGAGATCGTCACCACGCTGGCCGCGGGCGTGGCCCTGCTGGGCGGCTTCCTGTACTGGGAGGGCCGGACGGCTGAGCCGATGCTGCCCCTGCGGCTGCTCCGGATCCGGGCCTTCGCGGCCGGCAACGCGACCGCGTTCCTCATGTCAGGCGCGATCTTCGCCGCCGGATTCTTCGTCGCGCAGTACTTCCAGTTCGCGCTGGGCTACTCACCGCTGGGCACCGGCCTGCGGCTGCTGCCCTGGTTCGCGACCCCGATGGTGGTCTCGCCGGTGGCCGGGGCGCTCTCCGACCGGATCGGGCGCCGGCCGTTGATCGCTTCCGGGCTGTTCCTGCAGGCGGCCGGCTTCGCCTGGGTCGCACAGAAGGCGTCGTCCGGCGGGAGCAGCGTCGGGCTCGTGCTCGCGCTGCTGGTGGCCGGCGTCGGCATCTCGATGGCCCTGCCGACCGTGCCGACCGCGGTCCTGTCCGCCGTCGCACCGGCCGAGATGGGGAAGGCGTCGGGCATCAGCAACATGATGCAGCGCTTTGGCGCGGTCTTCGCGATCGCGATCACCAGCGCGATCTTCGCCGCGAACGGGCACCTCGGCTCGCCCGCGAGCGTCACCAGCGGATTCAGGCCGGCCATGGACGTCGCGGCCGCCCTGTCGCTGCTCGGGGCCGTCACCGCGCTGGCCATAACGGCCCGGAGGCGGGAGGCCGTCGCGGACCCGGAGCCCGTCGAGGCTTCGGCGGTGATGAGCGCGCACTAACGCCGATCGCGCGGTGCTGGTCCGGGGTCGTCCCCCCGGGCCAGCGTGACGGCGGGTCCCCGGGGTCGTCCCACCCGGGCTAGCACAGCATCAGCGGTGGGTCCGGGCGCCCGGCGGCTTGCTGGGGCGGTGCCGAGCGTGCGCGGGCGCGTCTTCGGCCCTGCGCCGCCGGGCGAACCGCCAGACGGCGATGACCAGGGCGATCACGACCAGGGCGGCGATGATGTACGTGGGGCCGCGGAAGCCGTTCTCGATCGAGTGCCAGTTGGCGCCGACGGCGTACCCGGCGCCGGCCAGCGCGGCCGTCCAGGGAATGCAGCCGATGGTGGTGTAGATCCCGAATCGCACCGGGTCCATGCCCGCTATCCCGGCTGGCAGCGAGATGAAGGTCCGCACAACGGGCAGGAGGCGGCCGATGAGGACGGCCCGCGGACCGTACCGGTCGAACCAGGCGATGGCCCGGTCGAGGTCGTGTTCGCGCAGCCGGATCACGCGGCCCCAGCGCCGAAGTGCGGGCTGGCCGCCGTAACGGCCCACCGCCCAGGCGATGTAGCTGCCGACGACATTGCCCGCCACGCCGGCGATGATGACGCCGATGAGGTTGAGGTGAGTTCCTGGTACGGCACCGGCGGCGAGCGCGCCGCCGAAGGTCATGATCAGCTCAGAGGGGATCGGTATGCACGCCGATTCCGCCACCATGAGCAGGAATACGGCCGCGTACCCGTAGGTGGCGATGAAATGTTGCAAGGACTTGCCTTCTTCCTGATGTGGGCTTCGCTCGCCGTACCCCGTGTCTACTTGATCAGGCCGAGGTAAGCGACGCTGGCCAGGCCCGCGATGAGGCAGTAGACCCCGAACGGGGTGAGCGTCCGGGTGCGCAGGTAGCGGAGCAGGAACCGGACCGACAGGTAGGCGCCGATGCCGGACAGCACGCTGCCGAGCAGGATCTGGCCGCGGATCCCGTTGCCGAGCGAGCCGAGCAGGTCCGGGACTTTCAGCGCGCCGGCCGCCAGGATGACGGGCGTGGCGAGCAGGAAGGCGAACCTGGCGGCGTCCTCGCGCGACAGCCCGCGCCCCATGCCGGCGACGATCGCGACCCCGTCGCGACTGATCCCGGCCAGCAGCGCCAGGATCTGCGCGGACCCGATGACTACCGCCTGCGGGTAGCCCATCGAGGCCAGCCGCCGGTCGGACCGGACCGCGTCGGGCACCTCGGGCGGGCGGGCGGCGTGGCCGGCGCTCCGGTGCCGGCCCGCCCCCGCTGGCTCCGGCCGCCGGGCCGAGACAGCCAGCTCGGGCTGTCGCGTGGTGGCGGAGAGTTCCGGCTCTCGCGCGGGGACCGTGAGCCCGGGCCCGCGCTCCGCGGCGATCGCGGCGTCGGCCGCGAGCGAGGCGCGGGTCCGGTGGCGCTCCCCGGCGATGAGGATCACGCCGTTGACCGCGAGGAAGATCCCGGCGAACACCGGCTTGCCGAAGATCACCCGGAAGGCGTGCTCGAAGGCGAGGCCGACGATCCCGACCGGGATGGTCGCCAAGACGATCATCCAGGCCAGTCGCTGGTCGTCGGTGACCACGCCGCGGTCTCGGATCGAGGAGAAAAAGCCGCCGATGATCCTGACCCAGTCGCGCCGGAAGTAGACCAGGAGCGCGATGGCGGTGGCGACGTGCAGTCCGACGATGAACGCGAGGTAGGGCGACTCGGATGCGGCCACGTTCAGGTCGCGTGCCCAGCTCCCGCCGACGATGGCGGGAAGCAGCACGTTGTGCCCCAGGCTGGACACCGGGAACATCTCGGAGACTCCCTGGATCAGGCCGACGACAGCGGCCTCCAGGTAGGTCAGGTGGGTCATCTCAGGCCCTTCGCCCTCGGTTCGGCCATGTGGCTCGCGTCGCTACCACCCATGCGCTTCCCTGATGTATCCGGCGGGGCCGCAGCGATGGCATACTCGAACCCGCCGACGTTCTACAAGGACTGTAGAGTATCTACAAGACTTGTAGATGATAGCAGCGGGAGGTCCCGGATGCGCGACACTGCCCCCGGGCCCGCGCATGACCGCCTGGCCAGCGCGGCCCGCCGCGCCGCCGGGGAGCTGGAAGCCGAGGTTCTCGGCATACTACGGGAGGCCAGCGGGCCGTTGAGTCCCGGCGAGGTCCGCCAGCAGGTCGCGGCCGGGCAGCGGGGAGAGCTGTCGTACAGCACGGTCGTGACGATCGTGTCCCGGCTGCATGACAAGGGCCTGCTGGCCCGCCAGCGGGCCGGGCGCGGGTTCACCTACACGCCGGTCGACGAGGCCAGTCTCGCCGCCAGCCGGATGAGCCAGGCCCTCGGCAGCGGGAGCGACCGCGACGCCGTGCTGACCCGGTTCGCCTCCGGGCTCTCCGGCCGCGATGCCCGGCTGCTGCGCCGCCTCCTGGCCGACGACTCGGAGTCCACGCCCGAGGGCCGGGACTCCGCAACCGACTTCCGGGACTTCACGCCCGACATCCGGGACTTCACGCCCGACATCCGGGACTTCACGCCCGACATCCGGGACTCCACACCCGACTTCCGGGACTCCACACCCGACGATCTTGATCGGGAAGAGGAACAGGAGTAGGCGCGTGTGGCCGCTGTATCTGCCGCTGGTGATCCCGGCGCTGGCCGCTGCCGCCGCCCGGCCGCTGGCGGCCCGGCTGGAACCCCGCCTGGCGACCTGGCTGCTGACTTGCGCCACGGTGGCCCTGGCCGGGTGCAGCACGGCCGCGCTGGCGCTGCTCGCCGCATTTGCGGCCGCCCGCGCGCCGGCCCTGGCCATGCTGGGAGGCTACTCACAGGCCGTCATGCTGCGCGTGGATCCCATCCCGGTGGCCACCGGTTCCGTGGCCGCGCTGGCGCTGGCCGGCGCGGGGGTCGCGGTAGCGGTCATATTCCGCAACCGGGCACGCGGCCTGGCCGAGTCATATCGTCGCGCCGCCGGGCTCCGCGCCCACGACAGCATCGTCGTCGTGCCCGGCCCGGACATCGACGCGTACGCGCTGCCGGGCCGACCAGGCCGCATCGTGGTCTCGGGCCTCCTGCTTGACCGCCTGGACCCCGGCCGACGGGCGGCGCTCATCGCCCATGAGCAGGCGCACCTGGCCGGGCGGCACCATCTCTTCGCTTCAGTGGCCCGCCTGGCGGCGGCGGCCAACCCGATGCTGCTTCCGGTGGCCCGAACGGTGGAATACACCGTAGAGCGCTGGGCTGACGAGCATGCCGCCGCGGTCATGGGAAATCGCAGGCTCGTAGCCGAGACCATCGGCCAGGTGGCCTTGCTCGCCAGCCCGCGCCCCCGGCAGGCTGCGGGCATCGCCCTGGGCGCCGTCGGGCAGCTCACTCAGCGGGTAGCGGTCGCCTGGGCCGGGCCGGTGCCCCGCCGCGTGGCGGCGTTGCTGAACGGCCCGCCGCGGCGGCGGACCGTGCTGGTCGCGGCCTCGGCCGCGATCGTCCTGCTCGCCGGCGTGTCCGCCCTGGAGGCGGCCCGGGATCTGCATGCCCTGCTCGAGCTCGCCCAGGCCGGCCGGTAGCCGTTACGAGAGCCGGCGGGATTCTTTCCGGCGGGAATCCCGTGGCTCATCTAGACTCGTCAGGTGTGATCTTTAAGCAGGTCGGAGATGGACGGCCCTATCCCGATCATGCCCGGACCGCTCGCGAATGGGCGGATATACCGCCGCGTCCCGTCCGGCTCGACCAGCTCATCACCACGAAGAACGTGCTCGACCTGCACACCGTCCTGGCTAAGGACTCGACGTTCTACGGTGACCTCTTCCCTCACGTGATCCGCTGGCAGGGCGAGCTTTACCTCGAGGATGGCTTGCACCGGGCCTTGCGGGCGGCCCTCCATCAGCGCTCCGTGCTGCACGTGCGTGTTCTCGACCTCGACTGAGCACAGCACGCTTACCGGTGGTGCCGCGAGGGAGGCTTCTTGGGCGGCGGCGCCGTGCCCTTGCTCGGCGAGCTCGCCGGCCGCGGACGCTGGAAGGCAGTCAGTGCGGCCGCCTCGATACGAGGCGTCATCCACTCCAGCAGCGGAGGCATCAGTGCCCGCCAGGTGAACATGGTGTGCCCGCCGCCTGGTACCGCCCTCAGCGTCACCGCGGGCTGCCTGATCTGCAGCAGCTGCGCGAAGACCTCGGCGTTGCTGCGGTCGGCGCGGTCGCTGCTGCCCACCCCCAGCCAGAACTGAGGGACCGGAACGCCGGCCGACAGCGAGCTCACCAGGTCATCCGGGGTGTTTTCCCGCTTCAGCGTGGCGCTCCCGCCGAAGGGGTTCACCAGGCGGCTCGGGTGGGCCAGCTGGTTTTTCGCTGGCTGGAAGTATCCGCTGAGTACTCCGGAGAATCCGAATCGGGTGCTGTACTTCAGGCTGAGGTTCGCGGCGCAGAATCCGCCTTCCGAGTAGCCGGCGATGCCCCACGCCCGGCCCGGCGGCGCCACGCGCAGCTTCCGCGAGATGTACTCGGGAAGATCCTCGGCGAGGTAGGTCGCGTCCTGGGGACCGCCGACCTGGTTGAGGCACTGCAGGGAGATCCCGCGCCCGCCGTTGGCGTCCGGCATGACCAGCACGGCGGGCTTCGCGAGATTGGCGGCGATCAGCTGCTGCATCATGGTGGTGACGCCCACGACGGTGATCCAGTCCTCCGGCCGACCGGGGAAGCCGTGCAGCAGCTCGACCGCCGGGAAGCGGAAGTCGCGGTAGGCCTTCTCGAAGTACTGCGGGGGGAAGTACACGTAGACGGTACGCGGCGCGACGCGGCTGAGCCCACCGGGCACGGTCAGACGGGCCGTGTAGCCGTCCTGGGCCGCGAGCGCCGGGTCGATCGTGTTGCCGAGGAACCTGCTGAACTTGACGCCGATCCCCCCCACGCCCTTGGCGGCGGTCGGCACCTCGGGAGCCTGGGCGCCCGAGCCGGTCAGATCCGAGATCGCGGAGTCCCAGTTCTGGTAGTAGTCGTAGTACTTGTTGACCGCCGCCACGCCGAACATCATCGCGGGGATGAAGGCGAGGCACGCGGCGAGAACACGGAAGGCCAGCTGCTTCGCGGTGACCAGCCACCACATCAGGCCGCCGAACACCACAATCAGCAGCAGGAAGAACGTCGTGCTCTGCGGTTCCAAATGACACTCCGGAAGCCCGGCCTGCACTTTCCTCGGACCCATCGCGCCGTGCACCGCACGGGTGCGCCCGATGCCCCCGGGGCGGCGCGATCGCGGTGGAGGTGGGATTTGAACCCACGGAAGGGTTGCCCCTTCACACGCTTTCGAGGCGTGCGCCCTCGGCCACTAGGCGACTCCACCGCGGCCGAGCCCTCGACGCGATGGGGGAGCCTCCGGTCGCGGAGCACATCCCACAGCGAGCCCGCGGCACCCTCCCTGGGATCGGCGGCGCCGAAGACCAGCCGGTCCAGCCGCGCTGCGGTGGCGGCTCCCGCGCACATGGTGCACGGCTCAAGCGTGACAACTAGGGTGCATCCGTCCAGGCGCCAGCGCCGCCTGGCCGCCGCGGCCTGGCGGATGGCCAGGATCTCGGCATGCGCGGTGGGATCCCGGTCGGCCTCCCGGCGGTTGCGCGCCAAGCCGACCACCGTGCCCGCTTCGTCTAGGATGACCGCGCCGACGGGTACGTCCGCATCGTCACGGCTCGGCGAGGGGCCGGCCGCCTGGTCGAGCGCCAGGCGCATGGCGGGCTCGAACGACGAGAGGTATCCGGGGGTCACAGCATCTCCCGCTCAGCGGTCGAGCGCGCCATCCAGGCCATCGAACTCGTCGGGGTCATCCACCCCGTCCAGCCGGTCAGGGCCATCAAGGCCATCCAGCGCCCGGCTCAGGGCCGGGCCGAACCCCAGCCGGCGCGCGACGGCTTCCAGCACCTCGTACGGGTACATATCCAGGTCGCCCGACAGCGCGCCAAGCTCCATCTCGTCGATGCCCAGGTCGGCGAAGATGGAGAGATCTCCAGCCGGGAAGACCTGGTCGAGGTCGTCATCGTCCTCGGGAACGGGTATGTCGAGGTAGTCGAGGACCTGGCGGGCGAGGGGCCAGTCCACCGACGCGGTGAGATCAGAAAGGAACAACGAGACCTGGCTACCGATAACGCGCAAGGCAACGAAGAAATCATCGCCAACGGCGGCGAGGCCGATGGTGCCGCCAATGCTCGGCTGCTGTCTCAGGGCATGGATGAGGCCGTCCAGGTTCTCCGTCAGGGCCGCGGGCAGGAGCTCGGCCTCCCAGGCATCGTCTTCCCTGAAGACGACGACGGAGAAATCGGCGCTGGTTACATCGGTCATCGTCACCCCAACGGCGCGGTCCCCGGAACGCCGCGACAGCATGGAAGTTGGCGCGTCATCGGCGCGGGACGGCCCGGCACCTCCGCTGATCAACTAAGGTAGCGTTGGGAAGTCGACGGCGGGATGATCATTCATTGGCCGACGGATTGCCCTGGGCTATGCTGGGAACAACGGTCATAACGGTTGCACTTGGGCATCGCCTACACAGAGCGCGCTGGGAGGTGATCAGGATGCTGAAGAAGGTCATTACGTGGGCGGTCGTCATCTTCGTCATTTACTATCTCGCCACGCAGCCCACCGGTGCCGCAAATCTGATTCATCACGCCTACAACGGGGTCCACGCGGCCGGCACCTCGCTGGCCAAATTCGTCAACTCTCTTTGAGCTGATGAGGCTGCCAGCGCGCGGCGCAACCGGCCCGGCCGCGGTCAACAGGTACCTCCTGCCGAACGAGCAGCAGGTGATCACCGTACGCCGGCATCCGGCCGTCCTGATCGGCCCGAGCGTCCTGGCGCTCGCCGGGCTGCTGGCCGCGGGCGTGCTGACCGCGACCGTCCTGCACGGCAACAACGTGCTGGTCTACGCGGTATGGATCGGCTGGCTCGTGCTGTTCGGCCGCATGATCTGGAAAGCCATCAACTGGGCCGTCGACTTCTTCGTGGTTACCTCGCATCGGATCCTGCTGACTTCGGGCGTGCTGACCAGGAAGGTCGCGATGATGCCGCTCACCAAGGTAACCGACATGAGCTTCCAGCGGACCTTCGCCGGCCGCCTGCTCGGTTTCGGTGAGTTCATCGTCGAGTCCGCGGGCCAGGACCAGGCGCTAAGGAACATTGACCATATTCCCTACCCGGAGCAGCTTTACCTAGAAGTATGTGGGATGCTCTTCGGCAGCGACGACCAGGCGAGCCAGAACGAGTCGGATTCGACCGACGACTGACCACTCCAAGGTCTGTCCCCTTCCCCGGGGTTCCTGCGGCCGGACGACTTCCTGTAAGACGTCCGGCCGCAGGAGCTTGCCCAGATCCGGTATCCCCGGTGGCAGCACCTCAGATCGTGACTAGCACGACGCCCGCGGCCGCCAGGGCCAGCCCCGCCCGCTGCGCCCACCGCGTCCGCTCGCCAAGCACCAGGCGGGCCAGCAGCACGGTCACCCCGGGATAGAGCGAGGTCAGCACGATCGCGAGGCCGAACAGGCCGGCGCGGGTGGCGAGCACGTAGCAGACGTTGGCGCCGGCGTCGAGCACGCCGGCGCCGAGCGCGGTCAGGAACAGCCGGGTGTCCGGCTGCCACCGCACCGGGCCGATTCGGGTCCCCGCCGCGGCGATGACCACGATCAGGGTCCCGGCGATGCGCGCCACGGCCACGGGCCAGAACGCCCCTGACTCGCCTCCGTTGCGGATGAACAAGAAGAACATCCCGAACGCAGCGCCCGAGGCGATCCCGTACCCGATGCCGCGGGCCGCCTGCCGGCTCAAGCGCGGTATCCCGGTACTAGCCCGCGGGGGAGTTCCGGCAGCGGGCGCGTCCGGCGCAGCCTGGCCGCCGCCCGAGCTGACGCCGACGATCGCGGCCACGCAGAGCAGCGCGCCGGCATAGACCCGCGGGCCGGGCCGCTCCCCCTCGGTGAGCGCCACCGCGACCGGCAGCACGGTCGAGACGAGCGCTGACAGCGGCGCTACAACGCTCATCGGCCCGGCCGCGAGGCCGGCGTAGAAGAACATGAAGCCCACGCCGCCCGCCGCGCCCGCGCAGATCCCCCAGCCGATGCCCGCCTCGCGCGGCGGGCCCCCGGCCAGCAGCGCGGCCGCTCCCGCGACCGCCACGCCCGCCGTGGCGGAGACGGTGAGCACCGATAGCACATGAGCACGCCGCGTGGCCGCGCCGCCGAGGAAGTCCGCGCTTCCGTAGAGCAGCGCCGCGGCCAGGGCGAAGACCGTCACCATGGGATCGTCCCGATACTCTGCGCCTGATACGTCAGGCGGCGGTCGGAATATTGGTCTCGATAGTTCATCATACCGACCGCCCGTGCCGATTCAGCTGTGCCGATCCAACTGGCGCCGGATGGAGGCCGATCACGATGCAGGAGCAGACCGATCTGTCTGGCGCGCTTGCCCGCATCCTGCAGTCTCTGCGGGCCGAGCGCGGCTGGTCCCTGGACCAGCTGGCCAGCAGGTCCGGCGTCAGCAAGGGCGTGCTCGTGGCCCTGGAGCAGGAACGGTCGAACCCGAACCTGGCGACCCTGGCCCGGATCGGCGACGCGTTCGGGGTGCCGGTCACCCGCCTGGTCGACGTTTCTGATGAGCCGGTCGTGCGGATAACGGGCCCGGAGCAGGCCCGGGTGCTGTGGCGGGGCGAGGCAGGCGGGACCGGCACGATCATCGCAGCCACGGTGCGCACGGTTTCCCGGGAGCCTGCCGCACTTCTATGCCAACGAGGGACCGGAGCCAGCCCTGATCACGATGATCGTCGTCGTCCCCCCGGCTCCGTCCTGATCGGTCAGGACGCTGTCCGGCCAGGAGGCGACCTACGGGCCTCCCGCAGGCCAGGCCTATTTGTGCCAGAGCGGAACGTTGCCGTCGATCACGCTCATGTCGTAAGGCCGGCCGAGCTGTGCCGCGCTCATGCACTGCGTGGCTACGATGTCGTCGCCTGGCGCCATCTCGAGGGCCCCGGTCCAGTCGGCGGCCCACCGGCCGCCGTGCGTCTTCGCGTTCTGGATCACAAACGACAGGGACCCGTAGTTGATCAGCGAGTACCGCGCCGCCCAGAGCCGCTCGCTCAGCACGGTGAGGTAGGCGTGGTAGATCCCGGTCTCGGTGTCGACCACCACGCTGCAGTTGCGCGGCACCCTGAGCCTGTTCAGCTCGGACACGATGGACCTGACGTCGGCCTCGGCGTCGGCGCTGGTGTCCGCCCCGGTGTGCACGAAGATAGGCAGACGGCACGGGGACCACTGAGCATCCCACTCCGCCTGGGTCCACACGTGTGGCGTGTCCCCGCCGATGTACCCGGCCGCGACATGCCAGTGCGGCGGGCTCGGCGGCGGCGTCGATGCGTCATACATCCATCGCATAACCAGCGGTCCCTTTCCTCATGCTTGATGCTCGAAGAGGCCCGCCCGCCGGGCGCTCAGCCGGGACCGTGGTCTCGGGTGACATCGGCGCGGATGGCGACTGCCCCGCAGCCTGGTCGCGGCCACGGATCGCCCTCAGTCAGGAGGGGACCTCCGCATCGGGGCTTGACCGGAGCCAGTGTAGATGTTGTGAGTTAGTCATGAGCGAGAACTGGGCGGCGGACGCGCGGGTGGGCGTGCCCATGATGCAGGTGATCGCGAAGCAGGTAAACAAGGTCGCCAGGCGCCCGCGGGAGATTCGCCAGATCATCGACCAGCAGTGGCTGGACGAGGAGTCGAAACAGCAACTGCGCGACACGTTCCACGCGACGGACGCGGACTTGCTGGCTGACGAGCGGCGCGAGGCGGCCAGCTAGCCGCGCAGGCCGCGCGGTTCGTCCTCGCCGTGCTGGCGCAGCCCTGACGCGGTGCACAGGAGCCGCATGATCGGGTATCTGGAGCTGGCAGGCTCGATCGGATCGGTCAGGCCGTCGCTCGTTCCGGCTGCCGGGTGGCACCCTCGGCGAGGCCGCTGAGCAGCGGGATGGCCGCGCGCAAGATGCGCAGGTGCTCCTCGTCCACCGTCGACAGCAGGGCGGCCAGGCCCTCGGCTTCGCGCTGGGCGAGGGAGTGGAGGGTACGCCGCCCATCCTGGGTGATCAGGACGCGGGCGGCGCGGCCGTCGGCCGGGTCGGCTTCCCGGGTGACCAGCCCAGCTGTCTGCAGCGCGGCCACCGTGATGGTCGCCGTCGGCTGCGGGCACGGGATCCGCGCGGCGAGCTCGCCGACGCGCAGCGGGCCGTGCTGGCCGAGCAGGGCGAGGACGATGAACTGGGTTGCGTGCGGCGCGGCGAAGTCAGCCGCCTTCCGCAGGCCGCGCAGCAGGCGGTGCATGGCGATCACCAGCTGCAGCGCCTCCTGGGTGTTCACCGTCCCTGCGTTCATGGTCATGACAATTTCAGCGATGGCTTGTACATGTCCAGCCACAGCGCCAGGTCAAGCGCGCGTTCGAGGCCGTGGCGAGATGCCTGCGTGATCTGGGCCTCGGCCGCGACCGCCCGGGCCAGCCAGTCCCGGTTCACGATGTCGAACA
>WNFI01068577.1_pt3 | contig 21108 bp, 19 predicted proteins | sample 5400471 | NCBI WGS metagenome assembly WNFI01 (sample SAMN13153348, study PRJNA577476) | soil metagenome | isolation source: 100 cm saprolite on Douglas fir-dominated hillslope | place: USA:California | collected 2013-09-17
CTACGATCAAAAGCCACCGACACGTTGAACTTGAGCTTAACCTCGTTGTGCGGGGCGCAGTTAGTTATGTGCTCGGTGGACAGCGGTTCACCTTCGGGGCTCGGACACTGTTGTGGTTGTTCCCGTCACAAGAGCATCAGTTGGTGGATCGCACGAGAGATGCGCAGAATTATGTGGCGGTATTTAAACCCAGTCTGATCGCCAGATCGTGTCGGAGCGCTGCCTACGAAGGATTGAAGCGCGGCGGAGCGGATGTGGACGGTGTGCTGCACACGGTCCTACCCCCAGAGACCTTTGATCTTGTTAGGAAAACGATGGAGGGGATGATGGAGGGCGCACCCGATCCGGACGTACTCAACAAAGAAGCGGGATTCGGGGTGAATTCGAATTTTCGATACGAGCACCGCGATCCTGATGGATTAAACGCCGGACTTCATCACTTACTATTATCGTGCTGGCGCTGGCAGCGCACGGGAAAGGCGCTCGATGGTGCCGTGGCGCTTCATCCGGCTGTGTGCAAGGCGCTCGAGTTGTTGAGTGAAGGAGACGAAAAGTTAACTCTTGGTCTTTTGGCGCGGCGGTGTGGCGCGAGCGAGGCGCACCTAAGCCGTATGTTCGCGCGGCAGATCGGTGTGCCGCTCAGTCGCTATCGGAATTCCGTCCGTCTCGGCCGATTCCTAGACAACTATCGCGGATCGGAGCAGAAGACGATCACGGAGGCTGTGTATGCGGCGGGCTTCGGGACTGGATGCTCATTGCTCAGGTGTGCAAATACTGCATCAGAAGATTTTCAAGGTATTCCTGCTTGCCAGACCGGGGTGTGGGCTCGCCGAGTTTGATGAGAACGAGTTTCTCGAGGGACTCGAAGCTCGCTTTACCGGTCTCGATAGCGCGACCGTAACCGGTGTCGTAAGAATTGTAGCGCTCGCTGACGAAAGCATCAAATTTGCCGTCGGTTAAAATGTGGCGAGAGATTTTGAAGGCCAGAGCATAGGCGTCCATGCCGCCGATGTGCGCGTGGAAAAGGTCTTCCGGGTCGATGGAAGCGCGTCGGAGTTTGGCGTCGAAGTTGAAGCCGCCGGATCCAAGGCCGCCAGCCCGCATGATGGAGATCATAGCGAGGGTTAGTTCGCGCACGTCGGTATTGAACTGGTCGGTGTCCCAGCCGAGGAGCAAGTCGCCGGTGTTTGCATCGACGGAGCCGAGCATGCCTTGGGACGCGGCAACTTCAATCTCGTGTTGAAAGGTGTGGCCCGCGAGCGTGGCGTGATTGGTCTCGATTTTTCTTGGCGTAATCGACCGCCATATGGAGGAAACGGGCGAGGTGGTCCTGCTCGCGCTTGAGGCTGGTGTTAAGCAGGGTTTCGTAGCCTTCGCGACCTCCCCAAAAGACATAGTTCTCTCCACCGAGCTTTTTGGTCACTTCAAGAGCCTTCTTCACCTGTGCGGCGGCGTAGGCAAATACATGTGCATCGGGGTTCGTAGCGGCACCGCACATGTAGCGAGGATTGGAAAAGAGGTTGGCGGTCCCCCAAAGAAGCTTCACACCCGTGAATTTCTGGAGCTGCTTGGCGTGAACGATGAGGGCATCAAGGTATTTATTCGACTCGGCTAGCGTGCGGCCTTCTGGGGCAATGTCACGGTCGTGGAAGCACCAGAATGGCGACTCGATCTTGACGAAAAATTCGAAGGCCGCATCCATCCGTAGCTTGGCGATGCTGATGACGTCTTTGCCCCGTTCCCATGGGCGATGGATTGTTCCTGGACCGAATGGGTCCGCACCGACTCCACGAAAGGAATGCCAGTAGGCTATGGAAAAGCGCAGATGGTCCTTCATCGGACGGCCGTCAATGATCTCGGTGGGATTGTAGTGCTTAAACGAAAGTACGTTCGCAGAGTGCGGACCCTCGTAGGCGATTTTGGCAATAGCGGGAAAATGCTGCGGGAATATCTTCATATAGGACTGTGATGTAAGAGTGGCGTTGATACGTTAATAATTCCTAGGTCAATTGGATCACCGCTACGTCCCGCCCTGAAACGACGATGCGATCGTCGGAGTCTCAAGCACGGGCACCACGCCGGCTCGAAGGATGACGAGTTTTAGAATCTCAGCCAACCCGAGCTCGTCCAGTTTGGTGCTGAGGTAAAAAGCTTTACCCTTGCCGAAGACGTTTTCCGTCAAGGCAGGGCTTCCGGCATAAAAATCATCCTCATAATGCGCGAGAGCTTTGGCTCCTTCGAGATGCACGACCTCGCTCCACTCGCGTGAGGTGGTCACAGCACCATTGCCTGTAAAACGTACGGAGTTGGTCTGGCCTTCGCCAAGCGGTATCCACTCTTCAATCCGCACGCCAAGCAACTCGCGCAGGTGGCCGGGATATCCGCCCAGCACGATCTGCTCGTTTTCGTCGACAATCCCTGAGAAATAGGTCGCGAGCAACGTTCCGCCGCAGCTGACGAACAGTTTGAGATTCTCGGCGTCCTGTTTCCTCAGTAGATAAAGCGCAGGCGCCACGACGAGATCGTACTGATCAAGTTCGGCATCAGGGTGAACAAAATCGACCGGAATGTTGCGTTCATAGAAATGGCGATGCAACTCCTGCGTCCATCCAGAGTAATCGATGCGGGCGGGCTTTGCTTCGAGTTCGATGGCCCAGCACACTTGCCAGTCAAACACGACGGCCACGCGGCTATGCACAACAGTTCCGGTCAAGTTGGAGAGCTTTTTCAATTCTGCGCCCAATGCCTTGATTTCAGCAAACACGCGGCTTTGTGCAGGGTCACCGTGGCCGATCATTCCTGTGATATATTTCTCTGCGCCAGATATGGACGCGCGCCATTGAAAGAACATGACGCCATCGGCGCCGCGCGCGAGGGCCTGCAAACTCCACAGCCGCATCACACCGGGCGGCTTGGGCGGATTTATTTGCCGCCAGGTCACGGCCGAAGGCGCCTGCTCGATCAGCATGAAGGGCTGATTCTTTTTCAATGAGCGCATTATATCATGGCCCGCAGCGGCAAAGTGCTCGGCGGCATGGCCGGTCAAGGGATCCGGGTAGCAATCCCAAGCGATGAAATCCATTTCGGGCGCCCAACTGCGGGCGTCGATCGCCCGGATAAACCACACGAGGTTGGTCGTGACGGGCACGCCGGGCGTCAACTCGTTGAGAATAGCTTTCTCCATCTGGTAGAGTTGAAGGAACGCATCGGACGTAAATCGCTTGAAATCGAGTTGCTGCGTGGGATTGCGGTCGTGCGGTGCGCGCCGTGGCGTAAGAATTTCGTCCCAGTCTCCGTAAACCTGACTCCAAAACGCGGTGCCCCACGCCGCATTAAGGTTGCCGATCGTGCCGTACTTCTGCCGGAGCCACGCGCGAAACGTCACCGTGCTGGATGCACTGTGGCACTCACTCGTGTGGCAGGCATATTCGTTGTTTACGTGCCAGGCGGCGAGGGCGGGATGATTGCGATAGCGTTCGGCGAGCTTGCGAACAAGTTGCGCGGCAAATCGCCGATAGGACGGACTTGAGGGTGAGTAGTGTTGCCGGGAACCGTGATACAGTGTGACGCCGTTCGCATCTACAGGTAACACATCGGGATATTTGACTGACATCCATGGTGGTGGCGAAGCGGTCACTGTGGCGAGGCATACGAGAATTCCACTTTGGGTCAGCAAGTCCATCACACGATCAAGCCAATCGAAATTGTAGGTGGCCTCATCGGGCTGAACCTTGGCCCAGCTGAAAATTCCGAGGCTGACGAGATTGACCCCCGCCTCACGCATCAGACGCATGTCTTCCAACCAAACAGACTCGGGCCATTGCTCGGGATTGTAATCGCCTCCGTAGGCTATTGTGGCGGGAAGCTTGGGTAGAATGGGCATGGATGTTTTAAAATATCGGGACCGGCGAGAAAAAGGAATGTTGCCGCAACCTCATCGATCGAAGCGATTTTGCCGCGTGGATGATTGGCGTCGAACAAAGGGCGCATGGTTTTCATGTCACTACCTATCTCAACAGCGAATCGATGAAGCATTGGCGAATCGACTGTGCCTGGAGAGACGCTGTTCACTCTGATGCCGAACGGAGCCAGCTCTATGGAAAGGCCCCGTGCGAGGCCGCTGAGCGCGGCATTCATTGCACCATAGAACGATAGACGCGCGAAGCCGGTGTTGCCTGTAATGCTAGCCATGAAAACGATGCTTCCTCCCTTGGCCGCCTTCATGTGCGGAATGCAGTGTTTGGCGAAAAGTGCGGCGGATCTTACTTTCACATTGTAGCAGGTATCCATATCGTGGATATCCATTTCAGCGAGTTCCACGAATGGCATGGTTGCCGCGTTGGGTACGAGCAAGGTAGGCGGACCAAGAAGGTCCTTCGTTTCTGTGACGAAACGTGCGATGGCAGACTCGTCCGCGGCGTCAAAGTAGCCGAAGTGGGTACGGCAACCTAACGTTGCGATCTGCCGGCTAGTCTCCTCGACATTATTGCGGCTGCGCGCACAGACGGCGACGTGAGCGCCTTCACGTGCGAATGCGAGCGCGATGCCACGCCCGATGCCGTCACCAGCGCCGGTGACAATTGCAATTTGATCCTTCAGTTTCATAGCTATGTGCAGTTGATGGGTTTTATCAGGCGGTTGGATACCGGACGTCTTCGGTCGGAACGGGGGAGATCTGCAGATCCTGCGACGCGCAAGCGAAAGGGCCCATGAACGTATGCCGCCTAACCCGCATGATTCAGAATGAAATTAACAATGGACTCTGGATTGGGGAGACTGTGAGGGTGATGCTCGGCACCGGGTTTGCGGATAACCACGATGGTCCCACCGAGCTGTTTGTAACGCTGCTCAATCAGGTCGGAATTTTCCTCAATCGGAACCTCCGTGTCGGCTTCGCCGATCACGTGGATGATGGAAATTTCGGCCTTCGCCAATGGCATCAGGTTATCGACGGGATTTTTCGGGTAAACCAGAGCTTCGGTTTCGTTTTTAAATCCGTATAATTTGATCAGTTCGGGCCAGGACGTGCCGTCGGCTTTGCTCCGGCCCTTGCATCCCGGCCAACTCTTGAAGTCGCATACCGGAGCGTCACCGTAGATAGTAGCACATGAAACTCCTCCCAAATCGCCATTGCCGGTGGTGCGCCGAACATATCCTTCGTGTCGATATAAACGATGTGATAACCCCGTTCCAGCAGCGCCAAATCGGTTTGGGGTTCGTGGCCAAAGAATTCGCCTCGCCAGACGAATGATCGCCCCGCCGCCGTTACAACGGGCCGCACGACCGCGCACTGATGTCCATTTGCCATCGTGAAATTGAGCTGACGGTAGCCATGGAATGAAGTGACCGTCGCTTTGATGCCCTGCTTCTCCAGATTGTCTTCAATATCGAATCCAGGATCGATCGGATTCGCAATCACTCCACCGATGACCTTGGCCATAAGTGCGGCGCCCTCCGTGTTCGGATGAACTCCGTCGGCAAGCCAGATTTTTTTATCGATGAAGGGTGTATGTTGGTCGATTAACTCAGTGCCTGTCTCGAATGCAACTTGGCGCATGATCGGGATCTGTTCTTTTGTGATGACGTCATCATTAATCTCGGAAGACGGCGGTGTGAACGATGGCATCGGCAGGCACAACAGCACGCGCGGGTGAGACGGCAAGACGCGGAATGACGTGATCAGCGTGCGGGTGTCCGCGGCGAACTCCTCCTTGTGTTTCCAGTTGATCGCCTTGCTATCGTTGCCCCCCAGATCGATGACGACAATGGCGGGATTGAATGCCAGAGCTTCCCGATAAGACGGCTCGCTCCAATACGGCCGATCACCCTGTTTCATCATCGTACAGCCACCGACACCGAAATTGCGGACATCGTAGGCCGGTCCGAGCAGGATTTGCATCTGGACGGCATAGTTGTCTTTTACAGGATTCGTGGTGCCAAATCCGGCGGTAATGCTCGCACCGACACAGGCAATGCGTGTGCTAGCTCCGGAGACGAGAGCGGAAGACTGTGCAACAAGCGACAGGCCGAAAAGTAGAGATAATGGCGGATACATTAGGGCTGAGCGGAGGAAATGGTGAATTGACGTGGCTGCTCGCTCTCCAGTTTGAGCCACACGATCAGGTCATTGCTGCCGATGCCCTGCCGGATTCCGGTGCGGAGATTCGGGCCATTTTTTAGGTCATGGCCGTCGACATCGATATGGGCCGGATGATCGCCCCAGTTTTTAATGATGAACGCGGGATTGTAGAGCGGGTGCTCGGGGCTCGCCGCCAGCGTGAACTTTGTAGTACTCGTGGCTTTTGGGTCGGCAGACTCAAGCACATAGGCGCGTTCCGACTGATCGTAGCCCTTGTTGATTGCACGGCCTTCGTCAATTCGCAATTCGGGCGCGAGCAGCCACGAGCGCGCAATTTCCACCAATCGCTCTGTGGGTAATTCGGTCAATCCATGCAACATGATGCGCGTGCGAGAGTTCGGGGTGTTTTCCCAGTCTTTCCACTCCAAACCCGTCGTCAGTGAAGAATGCGCGACGCGGTCGGGGTGTGTCGCCGATCTGCCGTCGGACGGAATCTGCGCTACCGGCCAGTGATTCCACCAAGGAAAGATCGAATTCTCGCGATTGATTTCCACGTTCATAGGCCGAAACAGAGGTCCGTAGTGTTTTTCTCCATACAGTTCGAATGGTTCGTCGGGAACAATGAGGAACGGCCGCGCCGTCGATCGGACGTTGATGACTTCGATGTTTGCCTTGGCAGGTTGATCGATCTTATCCGGTGCGTGTTCGGCCCACGAATAAGTATGGGTCTCGCCTTTCATGTTCACTGTGGTAACGGCTTCTGTTTCGAGGATGTCTTCCGGACGGGACCCGGGCGGAATAAGGACGATCGATTCCTGAAATTCATGCGGTTCCCGCGGCTGGGTGCTCCAAAGGCAAATCTTCCGCACGCCGATGCCATCCGGATAGATGATGTGATATTCGTCGGACCAATCGCCCCATCCGGTCAGGGGATCGGTGCGGGCAGAAATGTAGCGCGGGTCGGCCAGCGCGTAGCGCCAATGGACCACGACTCGCGCCGCGCTGTTCTCAACGATGCTAACGCGCGAAAAGCGGGTTTGTTTGTCTGACATCGGTTCAGCGCATCCGAGCGCGCCGTTACCCCAGGTCTCGTTGAATTCATTGGTATACCAGATGCCTTTCTCGGTGACCCAATGGGGGATGTAGTTTGTGCCGCGCCAGAACATGTATTTCCATGGCCGGTCGCCGAACAGGACAACCACATCGCTATCCGGACCATCGCGCCGCGGCGCGTCCCAAGCATCCGTGAATTTCAATCGGGTGTAGTAGGCGCCAAAACCACTCGGCGCGGGCCCGGCATCGGGCAGCTTGGCAAAGCGCATTCCGGAATCGGTTGGCGGTTGAATCGAACGGAAGTCGCGCCGGATTTCGTCGGCGCCGAGCGCACGATCGAAGATGCAGACCTCGTCGAGATAACCTTCGATGCTGTAAAGCGCCGGTGGATTCAGCCGGATTGGATGCTCAGGGGTCCGTGCTTCGTGGTTCTTGCCGATCAGTAAGTTCACATTGCGCGCAAGATCGATGTGCCCGTTCGCCGCTGCCGAGCCGACACGTTCACCATTCAAATAAACAATGATCTGGCCCGCTTTCGCGTCGTAGGTGCCGGCGACGTGCGTCCATTTCATGAGAGGAATTGCAGCGTCGGAACGACATTTGACCCAGTGGCCGTCGAGCGAGAGCTGCAGGTGAACTCTTCCGTCGCCGTCGATGCCGAAGAAATAGCCGGCACGCGGGTCGGGCTCCATAGCGGGGTCTCCGTCTTTCGCGGGAATCATTCCCTCTTTCGCGGAAATCTTCACTTCCTGCTCATCGGCCTGATTCACGATTCCGCACAAGGCCCATGGGTAAGCTTGGAGGGCAATCCAACCCTCAAACGTCACCGCATCGCTGGGCTTCGGGGCGTCGGCCGCCGGACGTTCGAGGCCGGTGGTATAGCCATCAAATCGCAGGGCCTGACCCGCAGCTCCCGTGACACGTTTGGAAAAACCAATGATCGTATCGTTGCACCCGCTGGCGGAATCGCGGGCGGTGTTTGGCGACGTCTCTTCGAAGGACCATTGCGCTACAGGAGCAGGAGACTCAGCCTTCAATATAATGGCGCAGACTGATCCAAGGCAGATACCACGAAGCCACCGAAACAGTATTGTCACTACGAGCATGAAGACGGGAGCCGGTCCGAGACCGGTCAATCTCCGGTATTTTCCGGTTGGCCTGGAATTCTTCATGATTTGGTCGGGGTCAATTTGAAGGCCGTGGATTGTTGCGATTCCATTTCAATTCAGAGGATGAGTGAGTCGAACGACCACTTGACTACCGGAGTGTTGGGTTCTGCGTGCAGCCAAAAGCGAGTAATTGTGTCAGACCATGCCTGATGGGGCTGGATTTCATGACTGCGGGTCAGGAGGCAAGGGCGTTATCGACCTCTGAGGTCCAGTCAAAGATTACGCCAAGGTATGACTCATCTTTCTTGGCTAGAAGTCCCGCATAAATATCGGGCGCGCGTTTGGGTGTGACCTTGTGAGTGAGCAACGGGCCGAGGCAAAGCCTCCCGGTGACTGCAAGTTCCATGAGGATCTCGGAGTTTCGCTGGACGGAATGCTTCACGAATTCTTCTGTGAAAGTGGGGTAACGCCACTCGAGTGCCCCTTTGTAGGTGGTGAACCCGGGTAAGTGAATGCTGCTGTAGATTTCTGTAATATTGGTCTCATACGGCGCTCGCGGAGTTCCCAACAGCACAGTCTCGCCGTACGGAGCAATCAGTGTACTCGACTCTGCAATGACAGGCGATAGGCCAGTGGCATCGATGTAGGTCGAGATACCCCGCCGACCGGCAATTTGACGCACTATGGCTTTCCAATCCGAGTGCTTAGCATTGACCGTGTGCGCTATGCCACATGCTTGTGCGCAGACGATGCGCTTCTCGCTGAGATCAACACCGATCACGTTGCCTCCTTGGAGCGCTACCAACTGGGCGGCAAGATTGCCGACTAGGCCTAAGCCCGTCACAAGAACGTTGTCGCCGATTTCCACGTTGCTTACCCGTATCGAGGTGATGGCGATGCTCGCCATGCGCGTTAACGGAGCGAGTTCCGGGAGAAGCCCGGGTGGGAGTTTAATACAAGTGCCGGTGTAGCGATCCGTTGTATCAATTTTGAAATATTCGGCGTGCGGACCGTGGGTAAGCACCATGTCGCCGCGAGCGACTTTGGTAATGGAGGAACCGTGCGCTACGATCTCGCCAACAGCGGCATAACCTGGAGTGTTCGGTAGTGGGAACCATCGTTCGGCGCCGCTAAGGCAGGCAAGCTCGGTGCCTGCGCTGACCAGAGAGTAATGGTTTTTGACTACGACTTCGGTCGGCCTGACGATTGTCAGCTCTTCTTCAACTGAATCAAACTGAACCCGATTAGGCTGGGCGAAGGTGATCTTCTTAATTTCCATGATAGGAGGGACATTTTTTGGAGCGACCGCTCACCTGGCTGTTCAACCGTTGGAGAAATGTTCGCCAGGCTTCCATCGCGACGTCGCGGAAACGGGCGTTTGATTAAGGGCGGGGCGCGCAGTTACAAATGGCTCGGTGTCGCGCACGACCGCGGTCCAGATTTGCTCTGCCTCCGCCAGGCTCACTCGTGGGATCGGCAGGATTTCGGAAGGGTTAGCGAACTGCTTTCGTGCGACCTCGCCAAGCGTGGTCAGTTGTGCTTCGAGAATTGCACGGCCATACTCAGGCGTCGCTAGTGCCGCGTCGTCGCCAATCGCCAGGCGGCCACCTGATCCTTGTTCACGACCACGGTTGAGTCGACTAAGATCCACCAAGTCGGGTCGGATCGCCAGCAGTTGAGATAGTTCGAACTTGCCGGCATGGTCACCGTGAAATGTTCCGGTCACGAGTTCCGGATCGGCGAAAACCTCGGTTCCGAATGGCACCCTGGCTGCAAATGCTGCTGCAACGCGGCGCAAATCGTGCTGATTGCCGCCGGCATGGCCGGACACGATGATGGCAGCACGAAAACCGGCGTTGGCCAGAGCGCGCAATTGATAAAGAAAGGTCCGCAGTAGCACGTCGGGTGGTAGTGTGCCGAGTTCGGCCTCTTCCTCGCCAACGGTCTCTTCGAGCCAACGCGCATGATAGCCGGTCTCGTGGATGTGCCACGCTTGTGTTGGGGCTACGATGCCTCCAAACAGACGAGCACCTTGGTCACAGAGCCAGTCGGCTTTGATGGTATCCAGTCCGTAGGCAGCAACGTGCCCGTGAGGTTCGCACAAACCTAGGGGAAGCCATGCGAGTGGGCAGGCTTTCCGGCGAGCACGGAACTCCTCCGGCATCAATTCCGCCCACCGGACGGACATAGCGTCCGAAGACGTCCTGCAGCCGCAATGAGCATCAAACATATTTTGATTCGTAAAAATTTCTGGTCCAACGGTGATGCAGTCGCAGGGTCTCAACTATTGCCGGGCTCAGCGGTGGTTCTCGCGTGGCGTCGATATTTTCATCCGCATATTGTTGAACGTGCATGGATGATATCGCGGTGGTAACGCCCGGGTGGGCGAGAACGTATTTGATTGCGAGCGCCGCAAGTGACGATCCGTGCGCGGGGATAAACTGGCGAAGCGCATCAACTCGATTAAGGTAAATATCCCGTCCCACCGAATCGAAGTAGTGCGATCGAAAATCCGTGTTCGTGAAAACCATGTCTGGCGCAAGAAATCCTGTTAACCCGCCCTCGTCGAGAATGCAGCGAGCAATCACGCCGACCCCATGTCGCTGGCAATAAGGAATGAGACAGTCGCCCGCAAACGGATCGAAGATATTTACAATCGTTTGGACGGAATCAATTCGCCCGCTTTCTACGAGTGGCAACGCCACATCGTGTCGATGATCCGGGATCGAAATGCCAATTAAATCAATTTTCCCGGCCGCACGTGCCTCATCGAGTTCGTCGAGCCAGTAACCCTCTACGCCCCAAGTCGCCCAGTAGACGTGCAGTTGCATCAAGTCGATCCTCTCCACACCCAGAGTTTGGAGCGAGAGATCTATCTCTCTGGTTATATGACCTTGCGGAAATATGGTTTCTACCGGGAGCGGACAACCCCATTTGGTGTTGGCACCGAGCGGATTTATCTTTGATGCGATAAAGGGTGCGTCGCCCTTCCATAACTTGAGCGCTCGGGCGAGAAGCTCCTCTGAACGCCCATAAGCACGGGCTGTATCTATAAAATCGATACCAGACTCGAGCGAGTGCAATACGGACGCAATCAAATCCTTATCGGAATAATTGCCAAACCATCCGGCCAGGCCCATGGCGCCGAAGCCGAGCCGTGAAACCTGCCGACCGTTACGAGGAAAAGCGGCTATTTGCATTACGTTTTCAGACTTCAAATTTATTCTCGGGCGGAAGGGGGAGTTGGCCGCGGGCCAGCCAAGTTCCGGCGCGCTGGATAACGGGTGTACGTGGTGCCTGCGCCGCGTTTCCGTGATAATCGCCCATCGGGATGGCGACCGAAGCAGGATCGCAATATTCAAAGAAGAATGCGCGCCTTGGGCTGTCCGTCTGGTTGAGTTTGGAACGATGAAGAGTGAGCCCCGTAAAGGCTATAGCTTCGCCCGCCTTCAGTACGGCTGGCACTCCATCACCCTCGACCTTGATTTCTAGAAACCAGCTATCCGCACTCTTCTTTTTGTGAGGTAGCAGACCCTTTAGGTGGCTCTTGGGATCGATCCACACACAGCCATTGCGCGTGTCCACGTCATCGAGCGCGATCCAGACGGTGACGTTGGTAGCCGGCTCGATGGAGACGTATCCATTATCTTGATGCCACGGAAACTCAGACTTCCCGCTCATGCCATCGGGCATCTTGGTGACGAATTGCGTGTACCAGAGCATGACGTTGGGCCCGATCAGTTGCTGCATGGCATCGAGCTGTGCCCCGGTGGTGCCCACGTGGCGTACAACTTCTGAGTAGGGACAAACTTGACTGAAAAATAGCGTTTGGCTCTTTTGGGAACCAGGCACGCGCGCGTTGGCTCGGAAGCGACCTTCTTCCCTGCGCAGGTCTTCCAACTCCGAATCGCTTAAGACGCGACCTAGGATTACGTAGCCTTGGTCGCGAAACTGTTGCATCTGCACATCGGACAGATGCGCTTTGGGACGTAGTGAGTTCATGGGGGGGCGGGGTGACGAACCTACGCGTAGAATAGCATTTTTGTTTGAAGCAATCTTCTCATCAATTAGCAGGCTTATATCATTTTTTGCCGGGCCCACGCTGAATTCGGTCTATTTCAATGAAGTAACTTTTGACCTTTTAGACGGATCACGGAGCTATAAATAGCGTAGCACGGACGTTTGAACCAATTAGGTCTTCTCGTTAAAGACCGAATGATTATTGTTCTTTGAAATGCAGGAGAAACTGAATTTACCAATCGGTACTCACGGAGCGGTGTGGTACTATAAAGCGCGGCTAAGCGAGGTGCGCCCGATGCATCGGCATCGAGAGTTGGAACTGAATATAGTTACTGCCGGCCGCGCCAGTTATCTGCTCGGCGATCGGCGATATGAACTCGGCGCTGACGATTTGGTATGGCTTTTCCCGGCGCAAGAACACCAGTTGATCGACCGTTCGGATGATTATGAGATGTGGATAGCAGTGTTTTCCCCGACAGCATTGCTGGGCGCAGTCCGCGGTACCACGGCGGCAATACTCACAGAGAAATCACCCAGTGGACGCTTCTGCAAAAGTCTTGCTCGGGCAGATGCCTTGGCGCTTGGGCGCCTCTGTACGGAGTTGCAGGGCGAAGCTCTCGCACCATATCTAGTCAATGCGGGTCTTCGTTATCTCATACTTCGCGGATGGGAAAGATTTGTGGCCGCTAATGACGAACCCACTTATCACGCCTTGCACCCAGCAGTGGAGAATGCGCTGAGTTTGTTACGGCGTGGCGAGTCTGAAGAGTCGTTGCTCGAGCTTTCACGCCATGCACGGCTTAGTGCGACCCGGCTTAGCCGCGCCTTCAAACAGCAGGTTGGGATCGGTATCGCTGAATATCGCAATCGTATGCGTTTGGAGCGATTCTTGGAGTTGTACGGCAAGGAGCGCCGAATCACGACTTTAGCTGCGGCGTTCGAGGCAGGCTTTAATAGTTACGCCCAGTTCTACCGCGTTTTTTTTCGGCTTATGGGGCTCAGCCCTGCTGAGTATCGTCGGCGAGCCGGGATAAAAAGATAGATGGAGTAACGATCCATTTAATGTTTGTTGCCTGAAATCAAAACACATCTATACAACGCGAACACTTTTTCCGGTCGCAGAAGATCGGTACATTGCAGCGATTACTTTGTAGATTTTATTTTGGGCTGAGAGCGGTGAGGCCACCTCTCTTTTTTCAGCCACCGCCTGGGCGAGGTCGATGATGGGATACGCAAGTATAGTGCCCCAATCATTCATTCTATACGGCAGGTTTTTTTTCTGAAGTGCCGTTTTATTCGCGTCGCCATGGCTGTACATGGTAAGACCTTTTAGTTCGGACCCCGGCATAAAGGGCAGGTCGAGTCCGCCTTCGGAACCGCGAATCTCGGCACGCTGGAATAGAGGGCCGTGTTCAGGCCTGCGTTCCAAGGAAATGGTCAGACCATTCCGACACAATATGTTCGCGGCATATCCAGTTTCCAAATCCATCTCGCGGCTGAATGAATAATCGAGACTGGCCATGAGCGCGATTGGATCGAATATCTCGCCGAGCAGAAACTGAAGCCAATCTAAGTCGTAGACGCCCCAATCCATGCACAAGCCGCCGCCGCTCGTATCTCGGCGGCGTTTCCACGCAGGCTGAGATTCAATCGGAATGGGCAGCTCAACGGCGTTGTGCAGCCGCACCCTTAAGATTTTGCCCAAACGTCCTTGGGCTATCAGCTCTCTTGACTTTCGAACGGGTGGACAAATGTTAAAACGGCTCGAGCAACTCGATATTTTGTTGGCGGCATTGTGCCTTGGGGTGGCCAAAACGTCGTGCAGTTCGTCAACATTCATCACAATGGGCTTTTCGCACACGACATGTTTTCCTGCCTCCAAGGCCGCTTTCTGCATTTCGCAATGAAGATGAGGAGGCGTTGCGATGTAGACGGCATCTATTTCTGTGACGGCCAGCAGTTCCCTATAATCTGAATAAACCTTCGCTCCGCCGAATTTTTTAGCCAACAAATTGGTGGATAATGCGTTCGTGCCCGCAATAGCAACGACCCGTAAGCCGTCGTATAATTTGAGAATCGGAAGAACCATTCTCACAATCTCTCCCGTGCCAATAATTCCAAATAAGATTGGGTTACCTGCAGAAGGATTTGCTCCAGCACCGTTTTTCATAGTAGTGGTTTTTTGGATATAAACATGACGTCCAACTTTAAATGTCACCGTCTGAACGTATGAATATGGAATTGTCCGGCCAAGGCCGCTCGGGAAAACATTAAAAGGGATCGAACGCCGTAACGTTATTAAAATCCAGCGGCTGCGTCTTATCATTAGATTGCGGCATGTTATCATTATTTGCGCGTTGGACCTTGGTGCGGTCGACATGGGATTCGCTCCCTACAAATCGACAAATAATGATAACAACGCGCCACTAGATGAGAAGACACTTCCTCCCGCTGTGTGCTATGGTCGTGCAGGAGATGCCGCCGTGCCCTTTAACTAGTTTCTACAGCAACCTCGCTCGTTCTAGTCTTCCATGAAAACCTACAAAACTTATCTCTCGCCAGATGAAACCGGCGAGGTCCTCCGCGACTTTCTATGGCGGGAGTTTGAACTTTCACGCATGTGCTTTGGATGGTTGCCGTCATTCGACACGTGGGAGCAGAAATGGTGGTCCGGTCAGTTCGGTTATTGGCATGCACGCCACGTACGTTTCTTTGAAGAGCGAATCCGTGAACTTCCTGGCTCCTTTGATGAGCGTGCTGGCCCACCGACAGTTTTGCGCAATGTCTACACCCGCATATCGCTTGCGCCCTCGATGAGAGCGTTTTGGACGGGCTACAATCTTTTGCTTCGGCAGCTTTATAGGGACTATGACGCTTTCCTCGCCGTGGCTGATCCGGTCACCAACAGCCCAACGGTCGACTGCCTGCATCAGGTACTTGTTGAGCGGATACGCATCCTCGATTGGCTGGCCTCGCGTCCACTTGCGCACTACCACGAAGTCGGTAGCCCCGGCGGCCCAGATCAAATGTGGTTGGCGTACGCTGAGCAGGTTGAGGCGGCCGTTTCCAGGGTGATGGACGGGGATGAGAATGCCTGGCCGACGATACCCGAGGGCGATCCGCTTGGACCAGTTCCGGAAGACGGTCGGTGTGATCCTTCGATGATCCCGAGCGATTATCGCAGCCGCCTCTCAGAGAAGGAACTTGAGAAATACGAGTTCTACTTGGACGAGAAAAACTCCCCGGTCGCAAACAACGTGCGACAGATGATCTTCATTAACTCCACCGAAATAATTGCTGCGGAGCTGGTCGCCTACATTTACTATTCAAGCCACGGTCTTGCTCTTGAGTTCTACTACGACACGGCTCGCCACACTTGGGACGAAATCCGGCACACGGAAATGGGTTTGCGCCGATTGAAACAGTTCGGCTTCAAAATCGAGCAGTTCCGCTATTGGGGGCCGTGTCATGTCGCAAAAGATGCGACGGCACTGGATCACTATCAATTTTACGCCGATCTCACGAATCGTGCCGAGGCTTGCTCCTTCAGCTACAAACGTGCGTGCGCCGAGGCGTTCCGTAAGCACGGCGACGTCATCTCGGCCATACAAAGTGAATTCGATGTGGCCGACGAAAGACTGCACACCGGCTATGGAACAAAATGGAGTCCCCAGCTTTTCAAACTCGCTACGGGGGAAAGTATGACTGCTGCTTCCCTCGTTGAGCGCTATCGCACGGCCGCGCTCAAAAAGAAAGGATACACCGACGAAGAAATCGAAGGACGCAAACGTGCGCTCAACAACTTTTGTGGGGCCGCGGAAGGCCTCGGTAAGCACATCACTACGGTCGCCTCGGCCGCCTATTGATCGACCGCTCCGAGATCCCCAGACAGAACGGGATCAAACACGCACTTCGTTCACGCGTTGCTTTTGTGTCGTGATATCGAGTTCGGTCACAATATGCCTTTGCGCCACGCAAAGGCATTCTCAAAACAAGAAGCAAGCACCTGTGATTAGAGCAGGGCTTAACCGCGATTGGGAGCGATCTTCACCGATCGACCGGTTCGAAGTGATGTTGCCGCCGATTCTGCAAGAACCAGTGCCTGGCGGCCATCCTTTGTATCGACCGGCATCGGACGTTTGTTGACGAGCGCGTCGACGAAAGCTGTCAGCTCCGCGCGGTAGGCCGAAGCGTAGCGTTCAAGAAAAAAATACATCGGCTTGTCGATGCTAACCGCCGTTTCGTTTGCGAACTCGACGGACGTGGGCGTATGGTTGCCGGCAAGCAACCGACCCTTCACACCGTGGACTTCGATGCGCTGATCGTAACCGTAGGCAGCACGACGGCTGTTGTTAATGTGACAGAGCTTTCCGGATGCAGTCTTCATCACGATCATCACCGAGTCGGTGTCGCCGATCTCGGCCACCGAGGGATCGACTAGGCAGCTGCCGTAGGCAAATATTTCGACCGGTTCTTCTCCGAGAAGCCAGCGAGCCATGTCGAAATCGTGAATTGTCATGTCGCGAAATTGTCCCCCGGATACCTTAAGGTAGGCGATCGGGGGAATGCCTGGATCACGACTGGTTATCAGAACCTGTTCAACCGCGCCGATATCGCCGGCGGAAATGCGCTGGTGGAGCGAGCTAAAGCTCGGATCGAAGCGTCGGTTGAATCCGACGAACATCGGTACGCCAGTCTTCTTGACGGCGGCAAGACACGCATCGACCCGCTTGAGCGAGAGATCGATCGGTTTCTCGCAGAAGATAGCCTTTCCTGCCTTGGCGGCGGCGATGACGAGATCGGCATGAGTGTCGGTGGAAGACGCAATGATGACGGCGTCAACCTCGGGGTCGGACAGCGCGGTCGCAACCTCGGTCGTCTGCGCCCCATACTTGGTGGCGAGCGCCTTTGCCGCGGCAGCATGAATGTCGACAACATAGCGAAGACGCGTGCCGTTGGCTGCAGCGAGATTTGCGGCGTGAATGGCGCCGATACGACCAGCGCCGAACTGAGCGAAGGTGATCATTGGGATTGCGAGGTAATTTGAGGAGTGGGTTTGAAAAACGTGAGACCTGATTATTTGCGCCAGATATCGCCTTCGCCTTCGGCGAACCACCGCGTCGTCGTTACCTTGGGCTGTGTGTAAAACATCACCCCGGCGCGGCCTTGCATATGAAGGTCGCCAAAGAATGATTCGTTCCAACCGCTAAACGGGAACATTGACATCGGCGCGGGCACGCCGACGTTGATGCCGATCATGCCGGCTTTCACGCGCTGCTTGAACTCGCGTGCGGCCGAACCGCTGCGCGTAAATATCGCCGCGCCATTGCCGTAGCTTGACTGGTTCGCGAGCGAGATTGCCTGCTCAAGGTCGGCCATGTGGAGCACGTTAAGCACCGGGCCGAATACCTCTTCCTGGGCCAGCTTCATATCGGCGCGCACATCCTCCACAATAGTCGCCCCTAAATAGAAACCATTTGGTGCGTCCTTCACCACCACGTTGCGACCGTCGGCTATTACGCGCGCGCCTGCAGCCTCGCCGTCGTCGACGAGTCTCCGTACGCGGTCACGGTGCGCCGCGCTAATCACTGCGCCCATACCCGGCTGCGTTTCGACATCGGTGCGGCCAACCGTGAGCGACTGGGCGGCTTTGACGAGTTCGGGGATAACTTTCTTTCCCCTGTCGCCGACTGTAATCATGCTCGAGCCGGCCATGCAACGTTCGCCAGCACAACCGAACGCTGCGTTCATCACGCCTTCGACAGTCTTGCCCGGGTCAGCGTCGGGCATGACGACGACGTAATTCCTAGCGCCGCCGTTGGCTTGCACGCGCTTCCCTTGTGCCGTCCCCGTCGTGTAAACGTAGCGCGCAATCGGCGTCGAGCCGACAAACGACACCGCCTTTACAAGCGGATGCCGCAAAAGCGCATCGACACTCTCCTTACCGCCATGCACTAGATTGAAAACACCTTTGGGTAGGCCCGCTTCGGCGAGAAGTTCTGTCAGGCGAATAGCGGTGAGCGGCACGCGCTCGCTCGGCTTGAGAATAAAAGTATTACCGCAGACGAGGGCTAGCGGGAACATCCACAGGGGGATCATGGCGGGGAAATTGAACGGAGTGATGCCCACACATACACCGAGCGGATGGCGCGCGAGTTCGCCGTCGATACCGCGCGCGATGTTTGGGAGCAGCTCGCCTGTGAGCAATGTCGGGGCCGCGCAGGCGAATTCGACCACTTCGTAGCCGCGGAAGAGGTCGCCACGAGCCTCTGCATAGGTCTTGCCGTGCTCGCGGCTGATGAGTCGGACGATTTCTTCGAAATGCTGTTCAATGAGCGTACGATATTTGAACATGACACGCGCGCGCTCGACGACAGGTGTATCTGCCCACGTCGGAAATGCCGCATGCGCGGCTCGCACCGCTACATCGACCTCGTCGGCGGTGCCAAGCGGCAGTTCGCCAATAATTTCGCCGAGCGATGGATTGAAAATCGGCACGCGCGACGTATTAGCGAATGTGGTCCATTCGCCGCCGATATAAAAGGGATGGTTGAGATTGGTATATTTTGTCATTTAAGAATGTTTTAACAAAAATTAAAATATCAGGCAGCAATGAAATTACTTTAAGAAAGAGGGCGGTCTCTAAAGTGATTGTTGACCCAGCGATGCTCGCCTTGAGGACATGGGTCCTTGGTCAAGCGAGCATTGCCGCGCGGACAAACACCACCAAATCGGCGTACCCGGCGAGAAACTGGTTCAACGTGTGCACCGTCGGACCGTAACGGACGAACTCGGCAGGCCGCATACCGTCCTCGTCATATGCCCTGATGAAGTCCGGAAACTTAGTGCGCAGTTCAGCGAGGATAGCGTCGTCCACCGGCTCATCGAGTGTCAGGCGCGGCGCGGTGTCGGAGCTGTTGAACTTCATCCACCACGTGTATGGGATCGTTTGAAGTACTCCTCGGCCGATGATTTGCGACCAATGTGCCTCGTGCCGATAAGCGGCGGCCAGCAGGGTGCCGGGGCGTCCGCTGGTCTTGAATATCCGGTGAGCGTTCTTGAACACCGCGATGCCCGCCCAGTCGAGCGCACCAGGAGTTGTTGTGATATTTTTCGTTTCCGCAACGCGCTTCAGATGGTCGTCCACGCGGCCGATCATGAGCGTAATGTAGGGGCGTATGGCATCGGCGTTCAGGCCGCTAGTGCGTGCACGCTTTAAACCGCGCTCGAAGGCCGCAGATACGGCGAGGGCCTGAGGCACGGAGAAACTTACAGTAGCGTTTACGCGCACACCGCGCGCGGTCATCTCCTCCATCGCGGCGATGCCCGCGTCGGTCGCCGGCGCCTTGACAGCGATGTTCGGCGCGAGCGAGGAGAGCTCCACGGCCTGCGCGACCATGAGTTCGATGTTAGGATAAAATTTTGGATTCACCTGCATGGAAAGGAATCCCTTTTCACCCTTTGTCTCCTCGTAAACGGGCAGAAGCTGCTTAGCCGACTCGCAGCCAAGCACATGGATGAGTTTCCAGGCGAGATCGTCCTCAGTCGCGTGCGGGTGCTCCTTCATCAGTCGCTCGAGAATCGGCAAGCAAAGGTGCGGATTGGCCTTGGCGGATTGCGCGACGATTACCGGATTCGACGTGCCGCCAACCGCACCGAACGCGACAGCTTCGCCGAGTTCGGACGCGATTCCGGAGTCGTTCCACCAATCGGCGCCAAGAGCCGTCATTTGTGACATGCGAGAAGTGCTCATAGTGTATTCCAATCGGTTAAACCCCCGTTTGCACACGTACGTAGTCGCGCGCTTTTTTTGCCTTGGGCAATGCCGGGACCTTCAGCGGATCTTCTTCAGCCTCGACAACGAGCCAGCCTCGGTAGTCGACGGCGGCGAGAATCGCGAAGATGGCCGGGTAATCTACTGAGCCGCTGCCGGCGACGGTAAACACACCGTTCGCAACTGCACGGTAGAACGACCAGCCTTCGCGGCGTGCGAGCGCCACGATCTCGGGTCGCACGCTCTTGAGGTGTACGTGCGCGATGCGCGTGGCGTGGCGCTTAGCCATAGTAAAGGGATCGATGCCGGCGAAGGCGAGATGGCCGGCGTCTAGTAAAAGCGAAATCTCCAGCACGTCCGAAAGCAGGCGCTCAAGATCGGCCTCACCCTGGATGACAGTGCCCATATGGTGATGGTAGACGATTTTCATCTCCGCGGCCGCAGCGATCGCGGCAAGTTGCTTCAAACCTGCGACTAACTTCAGCCATTCGTCTTCGGTGAGGCGCGGCGCAAGTTTTTCCCCGAAGCAGAGCGCTGCATTTCGGTCGCCGTGGATGCAGCGCGTGCACTCGGCGACGATTGCAACACGCGCGCCCAGCGTTTTGAGGAGATTCACGTGCACGCGAAAGTGGCTTTCCTCATCGGCCAGCGGCTTCGATGCAAGATAGGTGCTATGCCAGCCGCTCACGAGCCGGAGATCGCTCCGGCCGAGCGCCATTGCGAGCGGACCGGGTGTTCGCGGATAAGCGTGACCGAGTTCGGTGCCCGCGAAGCCCGCGGTGCGCATCTCGCGGAGAATCGTATCGAGTGGTACGTCCCCCGCGAGGTCATTGAAATCGTCGTTGCTCCAAATAATCGGATTCGCTCCGACGAGGCAGTCGCGGAGCCGGACAGGTGAGACGAGGGGAGGGGTAGAGGACATTGGAAACTCAATAATGGAATCGCTGTTTCTTCTGGGCCTGTTCGTAGCTGCGCCGGGCGGCGCTTACGGTTGGCACGCCTGAAACAGCCGCGGGCGGCACATCCCACCACGAGAAACCCTGCATCACGGAGTCGGGTGTGACCGGTACGTA
>WNFI01674235.1_pt1 | contig 21099 bp, 18 predicted proteins | sample 5400471 | NCBI WGS metagenome assembly WNFI01 (sample SAMN13153348, study PRJNA577476) | soil metagenome | isolation source: 100 cm saprolite on Douglas fir-dominated hillslope | place: USA:California | collected 2013-09-17
AGATTCGAGATCCAGTCCCGAATGGTGCCCAATCATTAAGCGATGCATCAAAGTGGCTGCGGGAGGGGCATGATCTGTCGTACTGTCATGAGGGTCACTAGTGAACAGTAATGGAAACGAGTGCCAAATGATAAACTTACATTCTCGTGAAACATGAGCGGACACCACGCTGCCTCGGGTATGACTCATGAGAGCTTTGACGATCACCATTCAGCTTCGCTGACTATGGAGGATGGATGAAAAGTTTCCAACGTACCCGTGACTATTCCAGTGTGACCAGAGGTATACACGCGCGAGCGCACGTTTTCTACACCGACTCCACGGAAAAGCTCCTTCATGCTCTCTGATTGTGACCAATTAACGACGCGGTCAAAGCCCCTGAGTCACGCAGAAAATTAGCTATAGGCGAAATGCCCTGCAGGACATTCTCCCTTACCCGTGAAGGAACAGGATTCGTCTAGGCAACTCTTCAATATCGATTACATTACGAGACGCATGAAGAATGTGGGCGGGCTGAAAACAGTGTAAGCCAGTAGTTCCCCTTATTGATTTATTGAAGCCACGAACAGAGTGCATGATACATGGGAGTTGTCCCGGTCCAAGCGATCTTCGTACCGTGGATAGATGTGAAACCCCCTGCTCACTTTCCATCAAAACCTGCTTTTCCACATCACAGACAGGCGAAAGACTATCAGGGAAATAAGCAACTTGACTTAAAAAGAATGGAATGGTAGTGTCGCACTGACAGAATGAGACCTTGAATTTTCGGCGTCCATATTTCTCGAGCGTATTCTTGAACTCGTCTCATTCCGTTTGAAATGGAGATGTGGGGAGACTTAGCGGCTGCGCTATCAGCCCGGGAAGTCGACATTGACTTAAACAGGGCCTCTCGAGAAGCTACCACAGCTTTCTGGACGCAATGTAGGAGGACAGTGTGCGCACCTAAGCTGATGATCAAAAGGTATATTGAAGAATAAATTTGATGGTGCTAGGAAGATCACCTACCCATGACCAGCAAGGTAAATTTGTTGCGGGTCACCGCCAAACTTTCTATGAAACAGAATCATGTAAGTCTGGGCCCTGAGACTCCTAGAGCATGGGGAAAGCTTACGAAGCATGATCCGCGGCCCACCGCAACACCCTTCGCAGATCCTCTATAGTCTCCCGTATCCGGTTCGGCGATTGAATTTTCTGTACTTTGGATGAAGATGGGTTCACAGGTCGTGGAACACTGCGTAGATTTGTGATATCGTCTTCAAATGCGATGATATCCGGAATGATTACGCAGTATCCCATACGAGCAAGATTACGACCTAACGAGGCCATCATCCACTTCTTGGAACGGAAGGGGCCATAGTGAGGCGCTTGAATGAAGATAACTATGGGTGCTCCGGGATAACGTGGGAGCCCCGTGGCGGTATCAACGCTTGAAAGCATGGAGGTCGATACTGTTGGGTTTCGAGCCGAAGGCCCTGGGTCTTTTCCGAGTAATCCGGAAACAACGGGTTTGGGAAAATAGATATCAAGGGTGTTCCGTGCGTAGGTAGATCCGTAGAGAATATTGGTCCTTTAGAAAGTAGTGGATCGTAAGTGACCATTACCAGGAAACTGACGGCTTGAAACCTTACTTGATCCGGTCAGGCCAACCTCGAGCAGCGGTATAGAGAATCTTTGTCTTCACCAATTCAGGAAATACTGTCCAAGTCAAGTTCAGGGCGCGCTGTACCCATTGGAGAACGGCTAGGTTGACTTTCAAAAGGAGTCGAAGGTTCTGAAACGGAGGTCGGAAGGGCAACCCCACATGTGGGGGAGGTGCACTCTGCGCCAGCAGCAAATACGCGCAGATGGGGATGACATAAAATAGAACTGTGGGAAAAGATGAATTGATGGAGGCGATAACAATCTGATTAAAACACGTACCCCCAATCTGCAGAAGAAGGGCAGGCACAGCAAAGAAGCTTGCAATGGGGACTGAGGGATGAATATTTCATATATTATTCATAGTGCGTAGTTTATGACAGATACCCACTGGCAAGAGAGATGACAGTTATCGGGAGAAACACCAACGTTCCAGCAAGGATGCCCCAAAAGATCCAGTTCCACGCCAAAAGCTTTAGAGGAAGCCACGAAGAGCCTCCAGAGGGAGGATAGTAATTTCTCCTAGTGAAAGGGGGTGGGGATAGGTGCGTGTCTTCCTCATCGATCGTGAATGTAACCCCAGAGTTATCCACTACCACGTAAATGTTCTCATCCTCTTGCTCGGCATCTGGGCTAAATGATCGAACGGAACGTAAGGAGAAAAATCCTTGCTCAGAATCTTTCCTAGACATTTCCGAGCTTCAGATATAGCTAAGTGTGTGTGTCCAAGCGTGGTCGAGGCTTTGCATGTGATTGTACCCGAGTTTTGTATTGACGGCTGTGCTAACAAAAAATTCTACCTCGACAAAATCATGACGACGGCTCTTGCGGCTCAGCTCGCGCAAAATGCATCTAAAAATGCAGAATTGCTGATAGCGAGGTCGAGGAACGTTTTTCCTGTCACCGAGTCGTACCTTTTCAGCTCGAAAGACGCCCGTCAGCATGACTTTGACTCGGTCCTTGCCCTCGCACAAAATGGCGTTGCTCAGCTTGAACTCCTCAGCCCTGGTATCTTCGGCAAATCAGCATGGCTTTTTGAGTCCCATAGCCGTGATTATGATCGCACCAGCGTACCTGCCAAAGAAATTAAGAGGCTGAATGCAGCTATCAAAGATACTCTCTCCGCGATTTCGCCTTTTTTGATGGAGGCCGCTTCATCAAAGGTAATAGAATGGCTTGTCCGTCGGTTTAGGTGCGTTTCTAGGCGTCCTTGGGGGACAAGTTTTGATACTGCGTAGAGTTCAAGAATTTAACCAAGAGGAACTTCTCGCCTGTTTCCTGCCATACCACGAGTCGACGGCTTTCACCAAGCTCATGACACTTATTCATGTAAAGTAGGTTTTTACGCTTATAAATACAGAATGCCGTGATCGACCATGTCGTCGAATAGCCCCAACTCAAGGTGGGGTTTCCTCACCCCTTCGAAGGAGACACCCAAGCCATTGCTTAGAGCGACCCTCGTCGTGGAGATGTGCAAGGATCTTGATATGGCACGCTTTATTGCGTCTCTTCTCACATCAGCTCTTGATGAAGGGCGGGTGCATCGGAGTCTCGTGGCTTTCAGTACTGGAACGCTCGCCGAGTATATTGCTAGTCTGCAGAAAATTGATGAAGGCGTGTTGGCAATTATACTCCCCTCCTGCATTCGGATGGTGCAGGGTTTTGATGATCCTCTCCAAAAGGATGTCATAGTGAGTTGGCTTTCCTCCTGATAATCATGGGAGCCTGAGGAAACATGATATTGTCGCAGCTTGCCGGTGCCATCCTCCTCTCGGCTCTTAGTCATCGATGCGGACTCACTGTTTCCGCGCTTCATAATGTTTGCACCGGCGTATTAAATAAACTGTCCATAATCGGTGGAACGCGCGCCCTCCAAACTGTGGTGGCGGTGCTTGGGCCTCAGGATGAGATGTCCCCTCATGATTTCCAGAGGATCGCCAAGCAAATACTTGCATTGCCGTATGAATTTATCCCTGTTATCTCGAGAAACACACTGATTACAGTTGCAATATCAGAAACGTATTACTACTTTTACAAGCCTGCGTTTCCTGGACAAATCCAGAGAAGTTCCTTGTTCCATTTTCCTCCTGGTTACAGAATAGGTCAGGTTGTCTATGCTCTTCCTACACTCTTGCTTGCTGACGTTACCAAAGACTTGATGTTGTGGATGGACAGTTCGTCCTCGCTGTCATTATCAACATCCAAGCGTGCCCGGCGGCAGTATTGCTCCGGGTCTGCATGACATCGCTCACTCGAATGGTCAATGAGAGCTTGAGCGACGAAGGACGTGATGCATCATTTCAAGCATTGGACATTAATGTTTTACAGGCCATTTATCAGCGACATTACTCAATTTTTGAGCAGGCTTCTCAATCAGTTCAGGGCTCACTTAGTGAAGAAAAACAGCGCGTTATTTATGAGAAACTTCTTATTCGTATCGCTTTAGTAAGGATTTCTTTGTTTTATGAGGATGCGTGATTGGGCCATTGCTGAATTCAATCATTCAGAATCAATCTTCTAATAGTGTCACTGACATTGATGACACCCAGCCATTGGATATCCAGAGTGCGCCGTTTGCCATTAGGTCGGCGGACACCTCCCTCCGCGCTTCTGGTGTCAGGTGCTTAATTGAACATCTTGCAAAAATCCCTGCGGCTGCTGCGCATGATCTCTCCACTCAATCGATCGTGGAAGATCTTACAGCACGTATGGTCGATCTCTCTGAGTCGAAAGAGGTCTTGGAGGCGCTTTATCGGACATCCCCTCAAACGTTGTTGAGATTCGTAATACCCTCGGTAGCCACCACAACGTCATTGGATGCTTTGGATTTATCCAGTCCTCTAGCTGTACTAGTGCGGAAGTTGTCTCCTATTCTCCTCTCTGCGGATCTGAGCCTGGAGGCCTCCCGACTTCACGTTGAATTTGTTCTGCTCCACCTTATACCGGATCTCTTACGTAGTAAGAGTCGCAGTGATGTGTGGATCGTCTATATTCTGGATCAACTCATCTTGCCGTTGCTTCTATTCACGAAACGTCGCCAAAAGCGAAGCCTCGCAATGTGGAGTATTATATTCTCTGTGACTGACATCCACACCTACCTCGATGAGTTCGATGTACTGAAGGGGTGTAAGAGTGCACTGGAACAGGAAGTCCAACTAGTCTCCGACGTTGCATCGCTCGAGGTCGCGAAGATGGAGGCAATAAATGCAAGACTCATTGACCGCCTAACAGGTTTTGTACACACTTGTTCTCATATCCGCTACTTCTCATCCATTTTATAGAGAACCTCATCACTTCAAGCCATTTTGATCATCATGTCAACTACCTATTCGGTGCATTGAAAGAGTCGGACCCCTTTTCCCGGCTTCTGCCGCAGCTCCTACTCGTGTCAGTAATCCCTCGACTTTCTGGGATTCGGCGGTTCCAGATAGCGAGCAGGACGCTTGGCAGCTTGCTTTCCCGTGGGACGATTCAGACTATTGGTGATTCTTTAAGGCTCGAGGCCCCAGCGTACAAAGAGGTACTATGACCGTCCTTAGCCTTAATTTTGTCCTCATCATTATCTTCGAAGTCATTATCAATGGTGGAGTTGCTTAAGAACGTTGTTCTCAAACCTAGCAGCCAAACTACTAGTGCGCGTCTTGACGCTTCTGTTATAAATGAAATCTTAGGGATCAGCCCTCCGAAAGTCGCCCTCGACTATCTGACCGATACTGTATGTCATCTATTCTAAATTGGACTGGCTTTCGACTTACACTCCTTAGGTTAACTATAACGCTAATATGGATGACGAGGGCCTAGAATTTGTGCACTTGGCGCGTTCCATCTATCGCGCCGCTAATTTTGGCAGCGTTCTCAATGCTTTTGCGATGCATGTTTTATCGGAGCTGTTTTCAACGTTACAGGAGGATGCTTTACTTCTTTTGGCGGGCCTGTGGTCGACTGCGCCTAACTCAGATGCTAAAGGCTTCTCACATGCCATGATATCAGGCTCTGATCTCCAGCTCGTCGCTCTCAGTCATGCGAAGGCTTATCTCAGGGCACACTCTCGGACCCCCGGAAAGCTCAATGATTTCCAAACTGTGTTGCCTAGTTTGATTCTGCCTTTGCGATCCCTGGATCAACGTGTCCGAGTCGCGGCAATTGAGTGTGCGAGAGAGATGTACTATCCTCCGGCTGCGCTCCAGAACAGAACGAATGCGGACATTTTTGCTTATGATCGCTTGTACGGTTCACATAGCGGTGAGTCATTGATCAGAACCTCTGACAGTTTTTTGGATCTGAAGACCCCAAGCAAGGCAAGATCCAATACCTGGATTTCGTTGAATACCAGAAACACATTCAGTTGTTGTGTGATAGGGCGGAATATTTCTACACTGACCCCGACTATATTAGCTCTTTTCATCGGGAATTCGTTCACAAAGTGAAGGGAGAAGGGAAGAAAGAGGCCAGGTATGCGCCTGATAAACCTCTAGCTGGGCTTTGCATTATTGACATGGCCGTAGTCGGAAGCAGCGGGTTTTATGTTATCTGCTGTCTCATGTGCTGTCTTGGGGATCTCAATTTCCCCAACTGATGATTATGCAGTCACTTGCCAACGTGCACGATCCGGCGAAACTTCCAACTATATTTCCCCTGCTGGAGTCCATCGCCACTATGAGCACAATCTCTCCTGAACTTTTTGCATGCCTTTTTTCCACTTTCGACAAATCTGGTGTCGGACACTTGCACGACAGTTCTCTACCATACTGGGCCACATTCGTAGGGATCATCAAAAATGTTGTCTCGAAGAGTTCGTGTTTTCCGTCAGTTTTTCTGTTATCTTGGTTAATGCGGTGCATCGGTTTAGGGCCAAATCTCGTCCCAATTATCGCAGAACAGATAAAGACAATATTCCCCCTACTGTCCGTCCAACGGAGAGTTGAAGTCGCCTCCCTAATTGTGACGCTTGCACCTGGTTCTACTGAGTCGGTGTGTCCTTCTGATTGGTATCACATCGAATTAGTCATCATATTCTGATAGGATGTATACATGGAGCTCAAGTTGTTGCTGGCATCTACTCTGAGTGACACGGAGACTGTCACTAAGCTGTTGCAAGTATTCCAAACTTCATTTAGAGATGCAGCCACCCGCGCACCGAAGAAACCAAGAGTTGAAGGGTGCGTCCAAGTAACCATGAGTGTGGCGAAGCCAGAAACTCAGATTTGTGTATACTATAGGAATCCGGAAGATCGAGACAGCAATTCGTTGCAGAACATGATTTTCTTAATGGAAGCTGTTTCATCCGCTCATTCTAGGGGGACTCTAGAGCTTGTCCGGACCTTGCTGGAGATTCTCGATCGACTGTGTCAGAATCATGCTCCGTCTCGCTCAGATTATGACTACGTCGAGCAACTGGTCGTATCCGCATTAGACCATGCTTCATCTTCCATCGAGGTATGTCTATCTGAAGCCCAGATCGAGTTCATGTATTCATTATCTGCTTCTAGTCATCCTCCGTGCCCAATTCACTTCCTATCAATGTTTTAGTGAAGCTAGTGCAAGGTTGGTGAAAATGTATGATGTACGGGGCTGGCTTTTGAATCCTCTTACAGTTTCGGAGAACCCCCAAACATTCCAGCATGCTCTTCTAGTTCTCAGCAAACTAGCCAAAATATCCCCAGATTCTATAATTCACGCTATCATGCCCATTTTCACCTTTATGGGCGTGAACCTCTTCCCACGCGATGATTCATATACGTTCAATGTAGTTCTCCAAGTGAGTGCTCTACACGATAGCGCATGGAGCGACTTTACTTACGCATGGAAGCAGACCATCAATAACATTGTTCCCCTGATGGTTGATCATTTAAGGTCCGGACCAAAAACAACTCTCGAGATCCAAATAGGTGAGACTGGCTTTACTTTCTATCGTGAGACTAGTCATTATTTCAATTCATAGGGGCCAGAGAGTCTCTGCGTATTTTCACGCGTGCCTCGACGCACCTTCCGAAGCACAGACGCAACAAGTATTCCCAGAAATATTTGGTTGTTCTTTCTGTTCCTGACACATCCAACAGATTCTTCACCCAACTCGTCGACTGCCTTGGGCCCGAAGAATTTACGTCTCCCGTTTGCATGCTCTTGATTGAAAAGTCAGCGTCCAAGGTGATACATGGTCGTGGTCGCGATACGAATGCGGACCTTGCCCTTGCGCTATCGATTGCAAAACAGGCAAAGTCTCAGGATCACCTTACCGTACGTTGATTTCCCGTGAGATTTCAATGACTATCTTATTAGCCTAATTAGCTCTTACGTGATACACTTTCTGAGTGTTGCCGGCTTGCAAATCTTGTCTCATTCTCAAGGGGATCATCGGAACCCACTTTCCTAGAGTCAGCATGTTCAACACTGTTCAGTACTCTCATGTTGAGATATTAACTTTCGCAGACACAAGGGATCATCCAACTCTAGCTATGCTACGATTGTAAAGCAAATTCATGCCCTCATCATTTTCGTCGAACTTGCTTGGACAAGTGCAAAAACTAAAGTAAAACCGATTGATGCCGTGGAAAACGCTGGAATATCTGAAGTAGTTTCTCGCCTGGTAAAGTTGATGACTACTTCAGCGGATTCATCTCTCCCCATCAGCCTAGCAGATGTCAACGCTGCGGCCGGACAAACATTACTGTCTGGTCTCAAAGTGACGACGGTGGAGGTGTTTGTTAATTCCATTGAACCGCTGTTACGAAACGAGAAGGATGAGGTAAATCCAGCATCTCATTACTTCCCACTTGATTGCTGAGTGGTTTTAGGTCAAGGATGCTGCCGCGTCTCTTTTATCCTCTCGTGTGGGCACCGTTGCAAAGCAAACCAGGGAGGACCTAAGTTCTCAATTCGCTCTCATCTCCCAAAACTTGACAGTCACGATTGCTTCTTCGCCTTCAGCAACACTATTGTCGTCTTCTCTATCGGCTTTGGAGTCGGTCATGCGTACCTCGACACCTCGTGAAGCTCAGTCGCTAGTTCCCGCGGTTCGCGCGCTTTTGCAATCCGGAAAACACGCAACTTTGCTCCCAGAGGTTCTCCAAGTTCTCGCTACTGCTTGGTAAACATTCGCGGATTCTGTTGTCCGGTTTAGATATTGATGCCACCAACTTCATAGTATGACGCTTGGTCCCCGGCTGCTCGACCAGATGTCGGAGATAATCGAGCTATGCGTGTCTTCACTCAAAGGAGAGGCAGAACAACAAGCCCGTGCGCTCCCCACATCACCTATCAGCCGAACACTCTCTAATATACCTGTCCAGCTGCGCTTCAAGTTTTGTCCAGCTTGGTCAAGAGCATGAAATTATTCTGGGGAAGTGAACTGAGCAATGTGATCAGACAAACCCTGACACTTAAGCATGACGCAAACGCGAAGATTCGCCGTCAGGTCACGGATTTTGAGGAGCTTGTGGCGACAACACTAGCACCAAGCGCTGTTATCCATGCTCTCATCAAAATGTGGGACGAGACATTAGAGGTGTGTCCTCGAGCCAGAGGTTTAAACCCTGACTAGAAGTTTACGGTAATTATGGCAGATGGGGTTAATGGAGGGGTTCTTTAACATCCTCAATAAAACCATCCAATTAGCTCCGCGCACCGATGTATTGAAACATACGCGACAGCTTTTCGAGCTTTTCATGAATGCTTTCAGCGACATTGCACGGGTACATGCGGTAATTCAGTGCAATATGTATTGGGTGAACAACGTCTCTAATCCTTCACTAGACAATCGATGATAAGGAATCGGTCGTTATACCCGTCTTTGTGGTATTCGTGACGAAACTCAGCGAAGCAACGTTCACTCCTCTTTTCCGTCAACTTCAGGATTGGGCATGGTCTGGCATTTCTGCCCAAGGTAAGTTCGTGATGCGCGCCATGTGACATTGAGCTCAAGGCTCGCTAACAGAGGCGTGCCCAAGGCGGAAGGCTGCGTTCTGCAGAGTCATGATCCAATTGCTAACAACTTTCAAAGTGCGCATATTTTGGTTTTATTGAGAAACCAACCCGTTACTTGACACTATCATAGTCTCTGATGTCCAGTTACATGACATCCGTCATGCCAAACATCACAGAAACTTTGGAAGCGTACAACTCCAAGTCAATCAATGACTCTCTTCTATGGTCGGATTTGATCCGTCTTCTAACTACCAGCGTTTCTGTGGACAAGAATGACCGTAAGCATACGACGATTTAAAAGACGCCAAGATAACTCACCTTGATCGTACTTTAGCAATCCTGAGAGACAATCAACTCTCCAAGCTTATAACGCCACTAGCACAGCAGATTAGCGTATGGCCAGTCCTTCCACCTTCTGGTCGCGATAATATGCTGCCACTATGCATCAGCCGAGTTCTCGGTGCATTGAACCGAGAGGAGCACATTAAGAAACTGAATATGGAAGTTCTCATGCAAACACGTTCTGAAGACGCAAAAGTACGATTACTTGCACTCAAGTCAGCGATTCAGAGCTGGGCGGAGGAGGGTGTTGCACTAAGTGGTACGTTAGCCTGTTCCCCTTGGTTGTTCATGGCCAACACACGCCATTTTTACTGCAGGATTCGCAACAGACATGATTATTTTCATCCAAGAATGCAGTGAGGATGAGAATGATGAAGTCGCAAAAGCTGCACGCAGTCTAAAACGAATCGTAACAGAGACTGCGGGATCATTGGCGGACATGTAAATGGGACAACTAGCTAGATGCAATGCAATACCAACCGAAGAAACCAGATAGGATGAACAATAAATTGAGCGGAGTGCATAATATGAATATGATGTGAATGATCGTGGTGGGTGCAAGCTCGTCACGAGCCACGGAATCCATCTTCCATCAGTCGGACCTCCGCAAGCAAGGTAACAATGTCATTCCGTGAGCATGCACCACGAACAAAGGATGTCTGAGAATGATTCATCAGTACTGGCACGCCAAATGATGTGTCTTCCGCTTACTTCCAATAGCTCATCTGCCCGAGGTCGCCAATCGTCTGCCTCGGAACATAGTCTTAAAAATTGATGGAGTGATGCTGAGAGCTCGCTGTTACGTTTCAAGGTGGGCCATCGGTCTCCAAGGTCAGCCGAATTCTCAGCGTCAAGGAATGGGGGAGTGCCTTCAAAAACTTCCCAGATCGTAGCACCGACGGACCACACGTCTGCAAGATGAGCATTATAAGGGCGGCCTCTATGGGAACATGTAGGATGACAATAAACGAGATAGAAGGGACAAAGTGGAATATGCAACTCACAACCGCATTTCAGGAGCCTTGCAGAGACGGAACAGATGGGATCAGCAAATTGATTGCGACAAGACGTAGCGACGTACCATCCAATACAATGGTACTGGAATGATTCCATTACATAGCTCTCCAGATTTGGTTAAAATTGCATGGGAAAAATCGGCTAAAAACCATGAACCTCGTACTGGGAAAAAAAAACTACAAAGCTCACCTAGCTTGAGAACTCCACTTCTCGATATCAATAAGTTATCCGAACGCACATCACGGTGGGCAATGTTGAGAGTTTCCAAGTAAGCCAACCCACAGAGGACCTAATGAGACAGTGTCAAAGCATCATCCAAGCGTCAGCTGATGCACTTACGTCGCTGGCGAAACGTCCCACCTCCGCCTCTTGAAAGATCAGACCTTCCTCAACAAAAGGCAACATGTCCGCCAACGATCTCTCCATGAGTTCCATCTCTACCCATAATGTATCGCCCTGCACAAACAGACCTGCTGTCGCTAAGACATGCGGGTGCCGTACTTGACCCATGATGGAAGCCTCTGTCGCTAACGCTTGTACCTTGGGAGAATTCTCTTTATCAACACGAATCAGCTTGACAGCGACAAGCGTGTTTAGACGAGAGGACGTATGTGTTGATAGGGATAAACCAGGGGGTTCATCGCCTTCTGTTGCTCGCGCAGCAAACACAGGGCCAAACTGCCCTTCCGCAACTTGTGTGAGATCAGTAAAACGGCTGAGGGGATTGGTAACAGAAAGATAGGGAAGAAGAGGCTGAAAGAGGTTCTCTATTCTCGTACGATCCGTCTCTAGCTCCCCTCCTAGTTCGTCCTTATAGTAACTTTTATAAATCACATCCTCCCGGTCGTAATCGTTCGGACTCGGCGAAATGTCAAAACCGTTAACATCGTCTGCATGAACAATTAATGGGATCGGGGGTAACTCCCCCTGTAGTCCTGGAGATGGTGAGGGCGACATTCTACTACCCATGCCTTTAGCATTGACGTTCCCGTCCGGTTTGAGCGGTGTCTGCTGTGAAGATGGCGTAGGAGTGTCTGGTATGAGATCCAATTTCTGAATGCCCAATGGGGACGGCGCTCCTTTACGTTCGCCACTAATGGAACCAGCACCGATGAATTGAGCGCCAACTGGTGAGACAGGTGGTGCGGGGAATGCGCTAATGGGCATGAGGGGGTCCCGAGGTAGTATACTTCTAGATATACTATTGCTCGTAACAGACGGACGATGCATCTCAGGAGTCGCGGTCGGAGGTCTTAAGTGGGATTCATCGTCGTCACTGTACGTGTCCTCTGCATATGCAGAATAAATGCCCATATTTGACGGATGGGGCATTGCACTCTCATCCTCCTTCACGTCTGTCGAGATGGGACTCGTTGTTGTTGAAGGAAGTAGTAACGATAATACCGAGGAACCTTCCGATGACAAAGATTCATGCTTTGACACAGTCGGCGTAAAGGCTGGGGGAGACCCATCCCTCGACGAGACGGATCCAAATGGTTGAGTTTCTATGGTTAGAGTGGGCGCTATAATAGCAATAGTTGGTGTCGATGTTGACGGATCCACCGCACCAGCAACAGAAAACTTCGACTGAGATTGTGGTGTGAGTGTAGTACTTAGGGCGCGCGACGAAGTTGCAGGAAGCAGTATAGTTGGTATTGCGGGACGTCGCTGTCCGGCAGCAATAGTAATGGCAGGCGATTTGTGCACAATCGAAACTTTCCGAATAAGTTGGGGTGTCTCGATGGCAGCCTCTTGTACATCATTAGATGAGGTTTGGGATATCAAGCTGGAAGCAGATGAGGATATTCGAGTAGATTGAGATAAATTGGATGCAGACGAGCGAGCGGAACGGTGTGGAGTGTTTGGCTGAACAGAGCTAGATGGAGAAGAAGGATCCAACCTTAGAGGCTGGGGCGCAATTATAGTATCTCTACGATAGTCAGAAGATAGGGACGTGAAAGAGGTCTTAGTATTGGTAGACACTGTCGAGGCCCTCGGATTTCTGTTGGAAGATAGTGACAGGTCCGGGGAACCCGCAGCAAACGAAGAGAGTAAACCCTTAGTCCACTCATCATCCGCGCTCACAGTTGATAACGTAAGCATTGGAGGAGTAAGTGACAACCTCTTCACTGGCAATGTCGATGGAAGCATACTGGGGGTCTGCCGTTCACCCTCGCCTAAGAAGTCGTCGGAAGCGTCATTTCCATCCGCGTCATCTCCGTCATGAGCGGATGACATGTGTATTGGTGGGTGTGATGTTGACGCAGGATAGCAGTCACCTCTCTTCTCTACGACAACATCAGGCGTGGAATCCGAGGTCGAAGTGTCAGAAGGGTCATTTGGCTTTGATTGATGGTACTTGGCAGGAAGAGGTGGAAGCGGGGGCGTTTGGCGACCAGAATCTTCGGAGCCTCTCTTCTTGATCCTAACAGACCCAAGCTCACTAGGAAACTCCGATGCAGCATACGTGAAAGTGGACTTGGCAGATGAAATAGTAGAGTACGGCCGAGACGAGGGAGCGGGGCTAACGGATCGAGGTAAGCTGGGGACTGCACGGACAGGTTTCCTGGGGATAGAATTGATAATTTGCCTCTTGTTTGGAGGCAGTGGTGGCGATGCGATTTTACGCTGTTCTGCGTACATGGAATCTATCTCCTCTTGAGTGAAGCCTGCCTGTTCCAAGGAAGCAGACCAGGATGGAGGCAGTCCGAGGAGACCATCTCCCTTAGATTCGACGTGAATATCATGCTTCATGAACGTAGACGCAATTCTAGTCATACGAGTAATTCACGGAAAGCTAGATTTTACCTACTTTGATGTTCCAAGGGAGTGTAATATTGACGTCACCATCACCTGGAGGGACGGTCTCTGTGGATGTGGTAGCCAAAGACGCGAAGGAAGGCCGCTTTGACATCTTCGCAATAGCGCGCTGTATAGACTTGATACTTCGAGAAGGAGCGGCTTTCTCATGGACGGATAGTGAAGGAGTTTGATCTGTCCTGTGCATTGTGGAGGAGCCTTCTGGAACGAGCGAGACGTTGGAAATGGATAGAGAAGACTGAGTGAACGACGAAGCAGCATATGGCATGTATGGCCTCGCAAGGTACATATCATCCTTATCTGGGACTGGAGGGGGGGCACCTCTCAACTTCCTCAGAATCTTGCTACCCATCGATGCCATACGGAGGAGCCGTGAAGTCCCTATCAGCTAAGTGGAATTGCAATCCCGCGAGGTCTCGGTATCAATAAGTGCCAACAAGTCAGAAGCATCCAGCTATTAGTATTAATATTTCGTCTGGGACGTTCGTCGACCTTTCCTCGGATACCCTATAAGGTTCCAGTCGGCGTGGTCATTCTAGCTAGTCGCCCTTATTTGTAACACCGCAATCGGAGGCTCAAAACGAGGCGAGCCCCACTTGTAGGTGACTCGTAAGCTATCCCGCTGGACACATGATTCGGTGTCTATTAACTGATGGACACATTCCCGATGTTACGGAAGGTGGAATCTGAAGTTTCAGAGGACAAGTCGACGTTCATTCGGTCTGATAATGAATAAAGGATTTTTGACATTTTTGTCGTACGTGCAGTGCAAACTGCCCTGATGGGCCCATAAAGTTTGAAACTTGAACCGTGACAAGTTAGACTGCAAGCTTACATCTTTAATATGCAAGCGCACCGTATCACCGTGAGAAGATCAGAGAAAGCCACCAAAAAAAGATATCGACGCCTGTGCGATTCGAACACACGCGGTGAAACACCACGCCCTTAGCAGGGGCGCGCCTTAACCACTCGGCCAAAGCGTCTACATTTGCTTACTCTCTCCCACGACTAGCAAGTACATGGACAACTTTGCGTAGTTCACAGGCGATATTCCCGTACCCCACGTGGTATACCTGCTAAAGGCACCAGAGGATACTTACAATATTAATTAAATCATCGTACGCATATCACCCTGAAAGACCTCGAAACCAAAGTAGCATTTTCATCGCCTACTACGGAGAATTGCCTGTTGAATCTCGTTGATCAACGTCCGTTCAGTGTACCAGCTAAGAGTTGTGAGTTTGAGTCGAAGTTGGGATCATATCTTGAACCGCACGCACCATGTAATGAACCAAACAGATGCACCGAGAACTGCCGTTGTTAAGTGAATGATCCTATGCGTCAAGGCACCGAAAGGATCGCCGAATTGGCTAGAGCTGACTCTCATCATGATGCTAACAGCAACACTACAGAAAAAGACTTCCGCCTTGGGCATTACCCTTTTGAACCCACCACTCTGCCGCCATATTGTGATTCGCCGATGCCGCTCCCCGAGTCTCTCATAGTAGCGCTTGATGAATACCCACGCATACCACGCCCTCGCCGCAAGGCTTAAAGCGTTGGCATAAACCAACCCGGTTTCCCTTGCACCAAGAACCTCACTAAATACGATAGAGGAAATGATGAAAAGGGCCGAAAATACGACTAATACCCGACTTTGAGCTGCCAAATCGCTAGAGCTGGCTGTGGCCGAAAAGAATGCTTCGAGTACTCCATTGAACGCCATAACCGGGAGATACCAGCAGTAGGCTATTAGAACCCTTGGAGCGGATGTGTAGAGATAGCGACTCGGAAGGATGAAAGAAAGAAGGGTTGGAAGGCAAGGTGGCCCGAAAACGAGAAAGAGAAGACTAAGATGTGTATAAAGAATCAAGACGTTGCTCAGGGTTGCCTTTGATTCTTCGAGAACCATATTTTTGTCCGCGGGAGAGAATCCCTCATCGTTTGGTGCTCTCGAAGCGAATGGGTCACCAGCGAGCATTTTGGAAAAGTACACACGACTCGTCTCTTCGACGGGCTGAAAAATGATCCGGGCGATCAAGGACCCTGCTTCACCAATAAGATCCAGAAAAGAAGCGAAATACTAGCACGAACCATAGTTGCTAGCTAGCGCAAAACCCCCCTGGTCTTGCAGTGTGCTGAACTTTGAGACGATCAGGCGGTCTCCCTCGGTCAGAAAGTGTTTCACGATGGACTGTGCAGTCATGGCTGATGACAAGCGTAAGATCTCATTGTCAAACCAACTTCGTTGCCTGCTGTATAGACGGATGAGATCGTATAGAATCGAACGTTAGATGGCAGACCTACTTTCCGTGGATTTCGAGTACCACACTCTTAAATCTGATGCTATCCATACCACGAAAGTGCAGGATATGGACCGAAAATACTGATAAGCCAAACGCTAACTGCCCCAGTGCGAATGCCACGAGAGTCCATTCTGAAACAAAGCCAGAGCCTTTCCAGCCTGTCACCAACACGAGGGGGAGTAAGTTGAAAAACGCCTTGGCCATCACAGCGATACCCTCCGCTCTCACCCGCACGCTTACTTCAAGATTGTTCTGCGCACGAATATACAGAGGCTCTGAAAGAAGTTCAAATGCTGCGGCCAACACATACAGGTGCATGGCGAGTCTGAAGTGAGGCTGCGATATTGTGGAATCAGATACAAGTGACATGTAGACCGAGCTGGCCGCAACGGCCAGGGGGAGGCCCAGGAAGATTGGGAGTATTGAGATATTGGTTATTAATTGATGCCGTACCAGCTCAGCGTCATTATGGGGGGATTTACTCTGTCTTCCACGTGGGCTACCAGGATTCGAGCGAAGTAGAGCATTCCTGACTCCCTCTCGGGATAGGAAAAGGATGGTCGAGAGTAACAGGTCAAACTGTATGGTGGCAGTTCCTAAAACTTCTGGCGACGCGATGCTGACTACTGCTGAATTCAGAATAAATGTGAAGAGCCTCGAAAACAGTTGCAGCCCGATGAGGGGGAATACTGTGCCAAAGGACGCAGAAGCGCCCGTCATCCACCTAAGTCGTTTTCTCACGACAATGTTATGCGGCCGAACACATGACCGCCTTGTGCCGTCGGCTTCACACCATCCAAACTTCACTGTTTGTCCGTGCGTTGTTGTTTACTGGAACAGAGCAAGAAAGGACTCAATATCTCCCCTTGTCCGTCTCCTAGAAGCATGCTCCAGCGAGTAGCCATTTCGTCGTCGCGTCAGGCGATTGCCTTCCGCCGCATTGCGGCTCTTCGATACCTCCAGGAAGGTGCCGTCGGGCGCGAAGGCCAATCCAAAGCCTTCGGGTATGTCCCCGTTGAAACCTCAATTAGGATCTTGATACTAAATCCTCACCAGTAACAGGGAGAAGTCCCAAGAGGGTAAGAGCTTGTGTTTCATCCAAGCATCGTTGCTGATGATCCTCAATAGATAAGTACGTCTACGAAACTGAGAAGAGGAAACTTGAAGCGCAGGCAAGTACTCATGATCTGTTGGGAAGGAAGGTTCCTTCGTTTATACCACCTCTTCAACAGATCAAAAAGCACCAAGAAGAACTAGTGAGTCCTGTACTACTAGAAGTGAGGCCTATGCTTATTATTCATTAAAGGCCCAGCTAGAAAAGAAGGCTGCTGAGGAGAAATCCAAGACGCATTAGTTCTTGGTTGTTCGATGGCTTGCGTCAATTCAAATGTATGCATGTAATACGGGGTTTCTTTTATGCTACACGGTCGACGTGCTATGAGATAAAATGCATCCTTGCAAGTGTTGTCATTCAGAACGAATCGATGCTAATTTTTTCATATGAACATGTCGTCCCCAATGCCCCTCACCTTACCCTCCCATTGCCACCAGATCATCTCGTTTCCTTCCTCTTCATCTCCTCCGGTTGACGGAGGTATGGTGTTGGGTAGGCTATCCCACCGGATGTCCTCCACTAGTTGTAAGGTAGATGGGACCTGACAAGACATCCTGACACCACGGACATTCCCAGTCCGCATGCCGCCTACAAACTTCTTTACATCATTTCCTTTCTTGTCATCGACAAAAATGGGCTGGAACAGTTGCTGAGTTACTAGGTCCAACGGACGGGAGTAATCTTGGCGAGGTATCCAATGTGGATGGTGGAAGGAACGAGGTGCGCGAAGTAAGAGGAACATAGTTGTGGTTGGTAGCTCCTCGTTGTCTATATCCGCTGCTAGTGTTCGATACAAAGCGCGCTCTGCCTTCTTCGGGTCACTTTCGCTCACCATAGCAGGGACAGGAGCACAGAGCGGCGGGCTACTACACATTCTGCTGGGATGTTGCATGGGAGTAGCGTCTAGATGATGGGTTGGCTTCGAATTTGGCGATGCCGGCAAGGGTAGCGTTCCATCACGAACAAATGTGGATGGGGAAATTGGTGTGAAGGTCCCCGACTCCAATACTCGCTGTGACTCTGACCCTAACGCAACATCTGCCTCTGAGCCTGGGTCATCAGAACCTTCATCTGGTCCCGACTGCGCATGAGTGTATTCCTCTGATGCCCCTTCATCACAATCTTCTGTCCCTGAGGCCGTATCTGAGCTGCTGATAGACTCAGAGTCTTCACCGAGGAAAGAGTTATGACCCTGACCACGCTCAGCTCCGTCCTCGCCTCTGTGATGACATGAGCTAGTAGTTGCAGAGTGTGATACATTCCAATCCTCTCTCCATCCAAATGGCTTAACCTCGAAACGATCTAGCTCCATTATGGTGCGCGACTTTGGTGCTCCAATAGAAGCACCCAGAATGACCATAAGGTGAGCTTTGGATACCCTCGTAACAAATGGCGATCCCGTGTCTTCCGTCTTAGGGGGGTGTTTGGAAGAGACCGCTAGAGTCCAAGAGAGGGTCATGAGCGCCGATGAGAGTTGTCCTTCTAATTCACCGAGGACATCCAGTAGTTCATCACGCCTCCTAAGCGCTTTGGCGCGGGAAGATCCCTGTTCCATGGTTTACTATTGGGGTCACGTCAGCACTAATTCCCTCATCACTCACATTCAAAGAATGAGAAACAGGAATGGACGCGAGTTGTCCGAGAGGACTGCCTCAAATGGTTAAGATTTTAATTGCAAGAAACGGAATGCACTGACAAAGGTACCTGGCCCCTTGCATAGAGCACATGGCTTATTAAAGCCATTACCAGACGCGTCCCGAGCTCAGGAGAGATTGACGGCGTGTCGATCGAGCAGGTCAAGAGTGAACTAGACATGCGAAACACACCTGAATACTATGAATACTATGAATTCGGCCAACTCGAATCGAGGATACACGGTCACGTGTTCCAGCCGGGAATTTATCTGCTGAACTCGTGAGTCAAGACATCGTGGACCTCTGGTGTTTTTTTCTTTGCTGAAGGTGGCCTTCGAAATATAGCTCTTTTACTGTCCATTCACCTCATGGCCTCGACGCTGCTCATAGGTGCTTCTCGTTCCGTTAGTAACTCTGCATATTTTGTAACTCCCACGCAAAAACCCACCATACTGGATACAGATACGCTCGGGTTATGTCGTGCGTACGTTGTCGACGACCTCTTCCGTCCGTAAGGGTATGTATATCCGCATGTTATGGGTCCCCTGTCACCAATTTTTGGAACTTTTGGGTCAATAGATTTCGTCCAGGACCTATACCTGAGGGAGCTTAAGGCATACAAGCCCCTCTCAATTGTATGTTCACCATTTTTGAGTCAGCTACGCATTTTTGAATGTCAATTCCGTTATCTAGGCAAAGGATGCACATGTCGGCAGCGTGAAGGAGATCAAAATTCCTCTAGCTCCTGTTGCTTCCTCTCTACCCTCTGATCTCTCTGCTGAGCTCTCTGCCTACGAAAACTCGCAACCAGCACTCGCGGATCAGCCTTCTCTGGCCGCCACTTCTAGTGCCGATGCTCCCAGCGGTGCTGATGCCTTCTTGGCTTTCCTTGAGCAAGTATGTGGATCAGACCACCAGTTAAGCTTGCGCTGAACGTGTTATCAGGATCCCCCCAAAGAGGAGGCCCATCACTAAGTTTGTGGCGACTACTCTTAGGGAATATCAACACTCTTCGGATTGAAATGTGAATATGCAACGGAACAGTGTATTTCCTGAAATTCGTAATAGATTTGATTCTCCCAAAGACATAGATAGTCACCCAAACGTCTAAACGTGTAGTTTCTACACAAGAGATAGGTTGTCAATGGACTGGTATAAGATTATTGACTACTGTTACATTACAGTTAAGTCCACAATCGTTGACAAAATGATGAAAGTGAGAGCTGTGACATATATGTACAAAACCCCCTGGCCTCAATATCTTTCAGGAGTTTGTCGAGGTTCCCGGACGGTGTACTTAACATTGGTCTGGAGGGATCGCATGGGAGGGGAAGAGAGTGGATAATGTACATGTCAAGAAACCAGAAACTGTGCCATAATCTGCTGTTGAACCTCTGTCTCACATAGAATTCCGCGGTCATCAGGAGGTGAGGCTTGAGTCCTTTGACATAGTCCCATGTGGATACGTTGACATTAGATTCGAGCAAGAGTTTGGGCTTGTCGACAATTGTGCTTAGCTATAAGCGACTCAGCACAAGATAGATCTATAGCGTAGCATAAATTACGTGGAAATCGAGAAAGGAGGTCTGAGTGGTGATGCATGAATGAGGGCACCTTCAGTGATGCAAGTAAAGAGGTTGTATCTAGCAAGAGATTAGATCGACAAACATTGAGTACTGCATGAAGGGTGGATTTCATGCGGAAGATTAGGCGGCTGGTAGGTAAGGAGAAGAAATTCGGTAGTGGGATTAGGAGAAGAAATACAATGATTTCCTGATAGTGTCCACGGAGAAGTCTCCTTTGGCAGGTAACCTGGGGAGTAAGGCCCGCAGTGGCACGAACTGCTTATGCGCAGGCAGGCCACCGTCTCGACCAAGCTTATACTCCATCTTCGCTGTGGTGGACTCCAAAGTAGGCTGAACTTCCACGGGAGCATGCAGGTCGTCCTCGGAGAAAGCATTACTCTCAAGCTGTTCGACTTGGGAATCATTCTCATCCTCAAGCGTTGGTTGGGACTTCAACGCAATTCGGCGTTTACCTGCAGCAGTACGAGGACGACGAATAATTCGAACATCGGCTGACTCATTAATGCGCTCAACTTCACGATCACTCAAATGTATTATAGGGATGGCATGGCCTTCGTAGCGAGTTGTGAACTTGAGAGCAAGTCAGTATCAAATCCAAGGAGAATGTAGTTAGCACACCTCCTTGAGAAGCCGGCCCATCAGATCTGAAGAGTGAAGTTGAACAAAAGTATCTCGAATTATTTCGGACATTTTGAGCACACTAGATGCATGAGTCCAAT
>WNFI01119392.1_pt1 | contig 21095 bp, 22 predicted proteins | sample 5400471 | NCBI WGS metagenome assembly WNFI01 (sample SAMN13153348, study PRJNA577476) | soil metagenome | isolation source: 100 cm saprolite on Douglas fir-dominated hillslope | place: USA:California | collected 2013-09-17
CCTCGTTCTCGCGCAGGTGCTCGAGCATCATCGCCGCGGTCCAGAAGGTCGCGATCGGGTTAGCGACACCCTTGCCGGCGATGTCGAAGGCCGAGCCGTGGATCGGCTCGAACATCGAAGGAAACTTGCGCTCGGGATTCAGGTTCGCGGTCGGCGCGATACCGAGACTGCCCGAGAGCGCGGCGGCGAGGTCGGAGAGGATGTCGGCGTGCAGGTTGGTCGCGACCATCACGTCGAGCGTGCCGGGCTTCAACACCATGCGCGTGGTCTTGGCGTCGACCAGCTCGCGATCGGTCTTCACGTCGGGAAAGTCCTTCGCGACCTCGAAGAAGATCTCGTCCCACATCACCATGCCGAAGCGCTGCGCGTTGGACTTGGTGACGAGTGTCAGGTGCTTGCGCGCACGCGTCTGCGCGAGCTGGAACGCGAAGCGGTGGATGCGCTCCACGCCGGCGCGCGTGAACACCGCCACCTCGGTTCCGGTCTCGATCGGAAGCCCGCGGTGCGCCCTTCCCCCCATGCCCGAGTACTCGCCTTCGGAGTTCTCGCGGACCACCACCCAGTCGATGTCCTTCCCGTTGGCGAGCGGGCTCTTCACGCCCGGCAGCACGCGCGCGGGCCGCACGTTGGCGTACTGGTCGAAGCCCTGGCAGATCGGAAGGCGCAAGCCCCACAGCGACACGTGGTCCGGCACCGATTGGCTGCCGACCGCGCCGAAGAAGATCGCGTCGAATTTTCTGAGCTTGTCGAGGCCGTCGGGCGGGATGTAGTGCCCGTGCTTCGTGTAGAACTCCGAGCTCCACGCGAACGCCTCGACCTCGAAGCGAAATCCGCCGTCCGAGGTGGCGAGCGTCTCGAGGACGTCAAGGCCCGCCGCGATGACCTCGGGACCGATGCCGTCGCCGCCGATGGCGGCGATCTTGTGCTTGCGCACGATTACCCCGCTACGCGTCTTTTGTACTCGTGCGTCCGCGTGTCGATCTCGATCCGGTCGCCGGTGGCGCAGAACGCGGGCACCTGCACCTCGAAACCGGTCGCGAGCTTGGCGGGCTTCAACACCTTGCCCGACGTATCGCCGCGCACCGCGGGCTCGGTGTAGGTCACCTCGCGCACGATCGTGGTGGGCAGCTCGAAGGAAATGGCGCGCCCGTTGTAGAACACCGCCTCGCCGCTCATGCCGTCCTCGAGGTAGTTCACGGCATCGCCGAGGTTTTCCTTCTCGATGTCGATCTGGTTGTACTCGCTGTCCATGAAGACATACATGGGATCGGCGAAGTACGAGTACGTCACCTCTTTCTTGTCGAGCATGACCAGCTCGAACCTCTCGTCGGCCTTGTACACGGTCTCCGTGTTGTTGCCCGAGAGAAGGTTCTTCATCTTCATCTTCATGGTGGCGGCGTTGCGGCCACCCTTGTTGTACTCCGCCTTCAGCACGACCATGGGATCCTTGCCCACCATGATCACGTTGCCGCTGCGTAATTCCTGAGCGATTTTCATAAATCCGTCCGAGAGAGAGTTGCCCCATGGCGTCGAGCGGCCGCTTGCGGTCCGCTCCAACGCCGTTCCCGCTGCCAAAAGGGCGCGGAAAAGCCTTTCATTTTACTACGTTATCGACGAAATCGACCAGCTCGGCGGCGAGATCGCGACGTGCGGCAAGTGCCTGACTCCATTGCCGCGCGTGCGCTTCCAGCACCTCCCGCTTACTGATGAAACCGGCCCACGCATCGCCCAGGCTCGCCTTTTCGGGGGACTGCGAATCATCGCGCCGGTTCCAGCTTTCCCACAGCGCGGTCACCGCGGCGGCGTGCGAGCGGTCGAGCCCGGCGGTATAGCGCGCGAGGAACGCCGCGAGCTTCACCCAGTGCGCGCCATCGTCCTGCGGATAAATGTGCCAGACGAAAGGGCGCGCCGCCCACTGCGCGCGCACGAACGAGTCCTCGCCGCGAACGAAATTCACGTCGCATGCCCACAGCAGCTGGTCGTAGCGGTCCTGCGCGAGGAAGGGGACGTTGTGGACCATCTCCGCTTCGCGCACCCGGCCCTTCCATCTCGCCAGGGCCGTCGCGGCGATGCCTTCGGGCGCGATGATCCACGCCGGCCCCGCGTGGCGTATTCCACGCACCAGGCTTTCGACCGGAGCGCCCGCGTAGCTGAAAAGGCTCAGCTTGAGCGCGCCTTCGGGAGGAACCGCGCCCGCGAGCGAAGTCCAGAAGGCGGCCTGCGCGCCCGCGTCGCCCTGGAACTCGTCGCGCCGCCGCAACAGGCTTTCCTCGCGCAAGAGCCCGCCCGTCTTCCGGGTGAATCCGGGAAAAAAGAAGTGCTTCACGAGGGGCAGCCGCGGGTTGGGCGAAGGCAGCGCGTGGCTTCCCTCGACCCACTCTTCGGCGCTCAGGTACTCGAGGTTGATCCAGCGCGGCTTGCGCGGCGCGGCGGCCATCGCGAGGACGTAGCTCTCGGGCGGATCGCAGCCGAATGTCTCGACCACCACGTCGGCGACGAAGTCGACCGCGAGGGGCTCGCGAATGCGCACCACCTCGACCTGATCGAGCGTCTGCAGGTCGAAGGCGGGATGGATCTCCGGGCGCAGCTTGGCGAGCACGGTGAGATCGTCCAGCCACAGGCGCACGCGCTTGCCGTGCTCGCGCGCGAGCTGGCGCGAGAGGCGCCACGAGACCGCGACGTCGCCGTAGTTGTCGACGACGCGGCAGAAGATGTCCCAGCGCTCGGCAGGAGTATCCAAGCGCCGGATTCTAGCGTCTGTCGATGAGGCGCCAGAGCTGCACGTGGGCGACGAGCGATTCCGGCACGTCGTTGACGATCTCCCAGTAGGGTTTGCCGAAGTCCGCGTGCGGGCTCTCGGCCTGGATGAGCGAGCGCAGCGCCGCGATCATTTCCGCGAGATCCCCGGCGGAGGCCGCGTCGCCTTCCTCCATCCACTCGTCGAGGCGCGCGATCAAAGCCGACATCGAGCGCAGCCACGCGAAGGCCGGGTGCTCGAGGACGAGGCCCAGAAAGGCCTGGCTCGACTCGATGCGGCCGTGCTCGCGCTCATAGCGGATGCGCTGCGCGTCGAGGAGCGACTTGTGCAGCGTGAGGAGCATGTGCCGCAAATCCTGGACAAACGCGACGTCGACCTTCATGGGCGAAGAGATTACGCCTGCGAAGAAAAACGCGCGAGGAGCGCTCCGCTAGCTGCCCAGCGCCAGGTAGAGCTCGACGATGGCGTTACGCCGGTCCCTCTCGGCGTCGATGGCATCCAGGCGCGCCACGAGGAGCTGGCGCTCGGTCTCGAGCACCTCGAAGAGGCTCACGGCGCCGTTGTCGTAGCGAAGCTTGGCGAGGTCGAGGGCGCGGCTCAGGGCGCGCTCGCGCTCCAGCTGCGCGCCGAAGGCTTCGCGCAGGTGGGATTGCGCCGCGATCGCGTCGCGCACTTCGCGGAAGGCGTTCGCGACCGCCTTCTGGTATATCTCGGCCGCCTCGCGCGTGCGCGCGTCCGCGAGCGAGACACCGCCGTTGATCGCCCCGGAAGCCCAGAGCGGCTGCAGGAGGCCCGCGGCGACGTTCCAGGTGCGCGCCGGCCCGCTGAAGAGGTCTCCGAGCGATTGGCTCTCGCCGCCGTAGAAGCCGGTCAACTTGATGGAAGGAAAGTACGCGGCGCGCGCAACGCCGATGCGCGCATTGGCGGCGTGCAGGCGCGCCTCGGCCTCGCGCAGGTCGGGCCGGCGCAGCAGCAGGTCCGACGGCAGGCCCGCGGGAACTTCGACTCCCGGTGGGGTGAACGCCATGCCGCGATCGACGCGGGCCTCGTAAACTTCTCGCGGGCTGCGGCCGAAGAGCAGCGCGAGCGCGCCTTCCTGGCGCAGGCGCGCGAGCCGGATCACGGGGATCACCGCCTGCGTGGTGCGCAAGTCCGATTCGACCTGGCGGTATTCGAGCTCGGAGACCACGCCAGAGTCGTAGCGCAGCTTCTGCAGCTCGAGCGCCTTGTCGCGCCCCAGCAGCGTGCGCTCGGTCACGTCCAGGCGGCGGTCGAGCGCCTGCAGGACGAAGTAGCCACGCACGACCTCGGCGATGAGCGAGGCGCGCACGGCATCGCGTCCCGCTTCGCTCGCCACGAGCTCGGCGCGCGACGCCTCGGTGGCGCGGCGGTACCTGCCCCAGAAATCGAGCTCCCACGAGAAGCGCAGGACCAGGCGATGGTCGGTGGCGATGAGCGGGGTGCCAGGCGGCAGTTGCGCCGACCCCAGCCGCGAGGTGCGACTGCGCGAGGAAGACGCGTCGATTCCCGCGTCGGGCCACATGTCCGATCGCGTGATGGCGACCTGCGCCCTCGCCTGCTCGATGCGCTCGGCGGCGGCGCGCAGGTCGTGGTTGGCGGCGAGCGCCTCGTCGACGAGGCGCTCGAGCACCGGATCCTGGAAGACCGCCCACCACTTCTGCTCGGCGGGTGAAGCCGATTGCGCAACGCCGTAGTCCTTCGGCAAGTCCACCTCGGGGCGCGAGAAGTTGGGGCCAACGGTGCAGCCTTCAAGGAGCATCACCGCAAAGACGATCAGCAGGATCACCAGGGCGAAAATTGGGCCCCGGCCTTCGCCGGGGCGACGATTACTAGTCATCGGAACCCTCCGTGCGCGGCGTGCCGCGCACCGTGGCGTGCGACGGCGGATGCGAATGCATCTCGCGATGGTGCCTGGCCTCGCTCTTGAGCTCTTCGCTCGAGCGGGGCTCGCCGAAGCGCCGCTCCATGATCAGCTTGAAGAAGAACGGAACGAAGAAGATCGCCAGGAACGTCGCCGCGAGCATGCCGCCCATGACGCCGGTGCCGACCGAATGGCGCGCGCCCGCGCCCGCGCCCGAGGAAAACACCAGCGGGGAGACGCCGAGGATGAACGCGAGAGATGTCATGAGGATGGGGCGGAAACGAAGGCGTGCCGCTTCCACAGCCGCGGCCGAATGGCTCAAGCCCTCCTGGCTCTTCATCAGCGCGTACTCGACGATCAGGATCGCGTTCTTCGCGGCGAGCCCGAGGAGGGTCACCAGGCCGATCTGGAAGTACACGTCGTTGCTGAGCGGGGCCTTGCCGAAGATCGGGGTGAAGACGAGGTTGTTGATCCAGATCGCCGCGAGCGCGCCGAAGGTCCCGAACGGGAGCGCCAGCATCACCGAGAGCGGCAGCGACCAGCGCTCGTACTGCGCCGCGAGGATGAGGAACGCCATGAAGGCGCCCGCGACGAGGGCGATGATCGAAGTGCCGCCCGATTTCTTCTCCTGGAAGGACGCGCCGCTCCAGTCGAAGCTGAAGTCCGACGGCAGCGCCTCGGCCGCGACCTTCTCGATCTTCTCCAGCACCTGGCCGGAGCTCACGCCGGGCGCCCCGGCTCCCAGGATCGTCACGGCGGGCAAGTTATTGAACCGCTCGAGCGTGTCGGGGCCGCTCACGTACTTGACCGTGGCGAGCGCGCGGATCGGCACCATCTCTCCGCGTTCGCTGCGCACGTAGATGCCGCCCACGTCCTCGGGCCGCTTGCGATAGCGTGCCTCCGAGGACATCAGCACCTGCCAGGTGCGGCCGTACTTGTTGAAGTCGTTCACGTAGTAGGTGCCGAGCGTGGCCGCGAGCGCGTTGAAGACCTCGTCGATGGGAACGCCCAGCGACTTCGCCTTCTCGCGGTCCACGTCCACGTAGAGCTGCGGCACGTTGGGGCGCCAGAACATCTGCGCCTGCGCGATGCCAGGCTCCTGCATCGCGCGGCCGATGAACATCTGCGAGACCTGCGCGAGGCGCTGGGCGCCGCCGTCGCCATGGCTCTGCAGGTGCATCTCGAAGCCGCCCGTGGCGCCGAGGGCGAAGATCGCGGGCGCGTTGAAGGCGATCGCGAGGCCTTCCTTGAATCCGCCGGTCCTGCCGAAGAACTCGCCCACGAGCGCCTGCGCCGGGACACGGCGCTCATCCCAGTGCTTGAAGGTGACGAAGATCGTCGCGGCGTTGTTGCGGAACGTGCCGCCGCCGATGAAATCGAAGCCGGTGAAGGCGACGGCGTTCTCGATGTTCGGGTTCTCCCGCACCGTGGCGACCACCTTCTGCACCATCTCGTCGGTGCGCTCGAGCGATGAGCCGTCGGGAAGGAGCACGACCGCGATGTAGAAGCCCTGGTCCTCGTCGGGCACGAGAGAACCCGGCGTGAGCCTCCACAAGCCGAGCGCGACCGCCACCATGACGAGGAAGATCACCGAGGCGATGGCGCCGCGCCGCACCATCCACGCGACCCCGTCTTCGTAGCGGTCGGTGGTGCGCGCGAAGAAGCGGTTGAACGCCGCGAAGAACCGCCCCGGCTGCTTGTGCTCGCGCTTCAAGATGATGACCGAGAGCGCGGGCGTGAGCGTGAGCGCGACGATGCCCGACAGCACCACGGCGATGGAGATGGTGACCGCGAACTGGCGGTAGAGCTCGCCCGTGAGCCCGCCGAGGAACGCGATCGGGATGAACACCGCGCACAGCACCAGCACGATCGCGACGATCGGGCTCGTGACCTCCTTCATCGCCTTGATCGCGGCCTCGCGCGCGTCAACGTGCTCCTCGTGCATGATGCGCTCGACGTTCTCCAGGACGACGATCGCGTCGTCCACCACGATGCCGATCGCGAGCACCATGCCGAAGAGGGTGAGCGTGTTGATCGAGTAGCCGAGCGCCAGCAGCCCCGCGAACGTGCCGAGCAGCGACACCGGCACCGCGGCGAACGGAATCAGCGTCGCGCGCCAGTTCTGCAGGAAGATGAACACCACCAGGAACACCAGCGCCATCGCCTCGCCCAGCGTGATCATCACCTCGCGGATCGAGACCGTTGACGCGTCCCATGAAGCCGTAGTCGCGCGAGGCGAGCTCGATGCGCGCGACGTCCGCGAGGCGCAGGCGCGACCCGTCGGAATTCGAGCGGACGATGATGTTCTCGAATTCCTTCGGCTCCGAGAGCCGTCCCTTCGTCGTGATGGTGTAGACGAGCTCCTGGCCGCCGCCGGTGGGGGGCTCGCCCACCTTGCCCGCCGCGAACTGCGCGTTCTGCTCGTTGATGGCGCGCGCGACGTCGCCGGGCGAGAGCTTCAGCTGCGCGAGGCGATCGGGCCTGAGCCAGATGCGCATCGCGTAGTCCTTCGCCCCGAAGATCTGCACGTTGGTGGTGCCCGGCACGCGCTTCACCTGGTCGAGCACGTTGAGCGTCACGTAGTTGGACGTGAACAGGTCGTCGCGGCTGCCGTCGGGCGAGTACACCGCGATCACCTGCAGGAACGACTGCGAGCCCTTCTCCACCGCGACCCCCTGGCGCCGCGCTTCCAGCGGCAGCCGGGGCTCGACCTGCTTCACGCGGTTGTTCACGTTGAGCGCCGCCTTGTCGACATCCACGCCGATGTTGAACGTGACGGCGATGTTCACCACGCCCTCGGACGAGGACGTGGAGCTCATGTAGAGCATGTCCTCGACGCCGTTGATCGCGTTCTCGAGGGGCGCGGCGACCGTCTGCTCGAGCACGGTGGCGGAGGCGCCGGGGTACACCGCGCGCACCTGCACGACGGGCGGGGCGATCTCGGGATACTGCGCGATCGGCAGCACCCGCATCGCAGCGAGTCCCGCGAGCGAGATGAAGAGGGCGATGACGACCGCGAAGATCGGCCGGTCGATGAAGAAGCGCGAGAGCATGGCGGCCCCTTATTTCTTCGCCGGCGTTGCTCCCTCTCCCTTGGGAGAGGGCTGGGGAGAGGGTCCCTTTCCTGGCGCGCCGGGAGGCGGCGCATTCGGGTCGCCGACCTGGACCGGCGCTCCCGGGAAGAAGATCTTCGCGAGGCCGTCCACGATCACCTTGTCGCCCGGCTGCAGGCCCGAAGTGATGATCCAGTCGCTGCCGGTCCACTCACCCACCGTCACGGGCCGCGGCATCGCCTTGTTGTCCGCGAGGAGGTACACCATCTTGCCCTGCGCGCCTTCCATCACTGCGCGCTGCGGCACCGTGACGGCATCGACGCGCTTGGCGCCCTTGAGGATCGCGCGCACGAACTGCCCGGGGCGCACCTCGCCCGCCGGATTCGGGAGCTCGGCGCGCGCATCGGAGGTGCCCGTCTGGTTGTTCACGCGCACGTCGGTGAACGAGAGCCTGCCCAGGCGCTGGTAGACGGTGCCGTCCTCGAAGCGGATCGCGACCTCGAACTTTCCGTCCTTGGGAAGCGCGAGCTTTCCTGCCGCGGCATCCTTCTTCACCTGCGCCTGCTCGGCTTCCGAGAGGCCGAAGTTCACGTAGATGGGATCGACTTGGGTGACCGTGGTGAGAAGGTCGGTCGGCCCGGCGATGAGGGTTCCCTCGCTCTTCAACGCGCGGCTGGCGAACCCGGAGATCGGCGACTCGACCTTGGTGTAGCCCAGGCTCAGGCGCGCCTCGGTAAGGCGAGCGCGCGCCCCCTTGAGATCCGCCGCCGCGACTTCCTCGGCCGAAAGCGCGTCGTCGTTGTCCTTCTGCGATGCGGCCTTGGCCTCGTAGAGCGGCTTCATGCGCTTGGCGTTGCGCGAAGCGTTGGACAGGCGCGCCTCCGCCGCGGTCACGTCGGCTTCCGCGCGGCGCGCCGCCGCCTCGAAGGGCGCGGTGTCGATGGTGAAGAGCGATTCGCCGGCGCGAACGCCCGCCCCCTCGGTGTAATTGCGCTTCTCGAGGATGCCCGCCACCCGCGAGCGGACTTCCGCTTCGCGCGAGCCCGCGGTCTGCGCCGGATATTCGAACTCGACGGCGACCGTCTTCGGCTTCACTTCCTCGACGGCGACCACCGCGGGCGGCATGCCGCCGTGGCCGTCGTGCGGGCCCTTGGGCCCGCACGCGGCTGCGGCCACGGCGCAGAGAAGAAGGACGGCTGCCCGCGGCAGGCGGGAAGGGGAACTGGGCATGGGGATTCCTTTTTGGTCTTTACATGCGCGGAAAAAGCGGCCACAATTTAACATACAGTCATGGATGTATGTCAAGCGGGAAACGCGAACCGTGGCAAGACGCACCAAGGAAGAAGCACTGGAGACGCGCTCGCGGCTGCTCGACGCGGCGGAAACGGTGTTCCACGAAAAAGGCGTGGCCCACGCTTCCCTCGAGGACATCGCAGCCGCCGCGAAGGTGACGCGCGGCGCGATCTATTGGCATTTCAAGGACAAGGCGGAGCTCTTCGACGCGATGATGCAGCGCGTGGTGCTCCCCGCCGAGGCGATGCTCGAGCGCGCCGAGGGTTGCTGCAAGCTGAACGCCTTCGAGCTGCTGCGCCGGGCCACGCTCGATGTGCTGCTGCGCACGGCGCGCGATGCGCGCACGCAGCGCGTCTTCGATATCGCGTATCACAAGTGCGAATACGTGGGCGACGCCGCCGGGGTGCGCCAGCGCCACGCCGCGAGCCAGGGCGAATGCCTGAAGACGATCGAGTCGGGCTTTCGCGCCTGCGTGAAGGAAGGCCTGCTGCCCGCGAGCGTGGATCCGCGGGGTGCCGCGATCGGCTGCATGTCGCTCGTCTCGGGCCTCATCGCCAACTGGGTGCTGGCGCCCAGGAGCTTCTCGCTCGAGCTGCACGCCGAGGCCTTGGTCGACACCTACTTCCGCGGCCTCGCCTCCACGCCCGCCAAGCGCTCTAGCGCGCGGCGACTTCTGAAGTAAGCGCCAGCAAGTTGCCTTCGGAGTCGTCGAAGAAGTTGAGCCAGATCTCGCGGTCGGCCAGCTTCGCCACCCGGTGCGGCTCGTCGCGGAAGGCCACGCCTTTCGCCCTGAGCTCCGCGTGCGCGGCGCCGATGTCCTCCACGTTGAAGTAGAGAATCGAGCTGGGATGGTCGAGCTCCTTCTTCTCGGGAACGCCGACGAGCAGTTGGATGCCGCCGCAATCGAAGAAGCTCATCTGCGGCGGGGCGTCGAAGAGGTGGCGCAGGCCGAGCGTGTCGCGGTAGAAGGCCGTGGCGCGCGGCAGGTCGCGGGCGTTGACGGAAATCTGCTTGATGGCTGACAGCCGGGTCGTCATGGCGGGCCTCCGGGGGTTGAATTGGATCGCGGCTTTTGTTAGCATTGCTAACTGTTAGCCATGCTAATTAATTAGCCGCCCCATGTCAAGACCCCGCGCCGCCCCCGATCGGAAAGCGATCGAGCGCTTCCATCACCTGGCGATCCGGTTGTTGCGCGGATTGCGCCGCGTGGACGAGGCGCACGGATTCTCCGGCCCGCGCGCCTCCGCGCTCTCGGTGCTGGTGTTCCGGGGACCGCAATCGCTGGGCGAGCTCGCCGCGGCCGAGGGCGTGAAAGCGCCGACGATGTCGCGGCTGGTGAAGGCGATGCAATCGGAAGGGCTGGTGGAGACCGAGGTCACCTCCGACGACCAGCGCCGGATGCGCATCGCCGCGAGCGCCCGAGGGCGCCGGCTCATGCTGAAAGGCCGCCAGCTGCGCCTCGCGGCGATCGCGAAGCTCTTCGAGAACGCCACCCCCGCCGAGGCGAAGGCGCTCGAGACGGTGGTGGAGCTACTTGCGCGCGCCCTCGACGAAGCGTGACTTGAACCACTCGTCGAGCAGGCGCTTCTCGTAATACAGCGCTGCGCCGTCGGTGTTGATGCTGCGCTTGAGGCGCAGGTAGGCACGATCCGATAGGGTTTCCTCGCGGCTATCGAGCACCTTGCCGCCCGATTCCAGCGTGTAGCGCAGCTTGATGACCGGGCCGTCACCCGAGTCCCTCAGCACGCGCACCTGATAGCCGCGATTCGTCATCTCCAGCTGCCCCGCGAGGTCGACGTCGAGAACCTCGATGCGCAGCGTCTGCTCCGGCGGGAGGTACTGCCGGCCCAGCTCCTGCAGGTGGCGCTCGATGCCGCCCAGGGCGCTGGTCCGATCGTAGCCGTCCGGCTTGGCGTCCGAGTAGCGGTCCGAGCCGGTGAACGACACCACCACCGCCGCGTTCGCCGCGACCGCGGCGAGCGCCAGCGCGGGTAACATCCTGCCGATCCATGCTCCGGGTTTCATGGCGCCTCCTCATGTCTATGCTCAAAATGGTAACAACGCACGGGCTCATCGTATTCCTCGCCGTGGCATTCGGCTGGGACAACGTCCTCGGCAACCTCCAGAAGCGCTTCGCCGAGGCCCTGATCGACTGGTCCGAGTACCTGAAAAGGCTCAAGGCGGCCATGGACGCGCCGGCAAAAAAGCCTTTATAATCCGCCTCGCAGTGATCAGGATCGGTAAGCAGTGACTCCAGTACCTGCCGGCAAAACCGGCATCTCACTTCAGTTCCCGCCTTGCTTTCCTTTTGTCGCTTGCCCCGCACCCGGGGGTTCTCCGGGCTTCAATCTGAAAGGAAACGCAATGAGCACCGGTATCGTGAAGTGGTTCAACGACTCCAAAGGCTTCGGCTTCATCAAACCCGATGGCGGCGGTGAGGACCTCTTCGCCCATTTCTCCGAAATCCAGGGCAACGGCTTCAAGACCCTCAAGGAAAACCAGAAGGTCGAGTTCGAGATCAAGGAAGGCCCGAAGGGCAAGCAGGCCGTCCAGATCAAGCCGATGGCCTGATTCCAGGATTTCGCTGGAACCCGCAAGCAACGGCAGCCTTCGGGCTGCCGTTTTTCATTGCTCCCCATGAAGCTCGCCGACACTCCCCTCTCGGTCCTCGACCTCGCCACCTATCCGCAGGGCGGCACCATCGCGCAGGCTTTCCAGACCTCGCGCGAGCTGGCGCAGGGCGCGGAGCGCTGGGGCTACAACCGCTACTGGGTCGCCGAGCACCATAACCTGGAGGGCGTGGCGAGCGCGGCGACGGTGGTGCTGATGGGCTACATCGCGGACCACACGCGCACCATCCGCATCGGCTCGGGCGGCATCATGCTGCCCAACCACGCGCCGCTGGTGGTGGCCGAGCAGATCGGCACGCTCGAATCGCTCCATCCGGGGAGGATCGACCTCGGCCTCGGGCGCGCGCCGGGCACCGATCCGCTCACGATGCGCGCTCTGCGCCGCGGCCTGCATGGCGAGGAATTCGACGTGCAGGTCGCCGAGCTGCTCTCCTACTTCGAGCCCGAGCGGCCGGGGCAAGCGGTACGCGCGATTCCCGGCGCGGGCATCGAGGTGCCGGTGTGGATCCTGGGATCGAGCCTGTGGAGCGCGCATTTCGCCGCGGCGATCGGGCGGCCATACGCGTTCGCGTCGCACTTCGCTCCCGGCGACCTGCTCGAAGCCCTCGAGATCTATCGCGCCGAGTTCAAGCCGTCGAAGCAGCTGAAGGCGCCCTACGTGATGGTCGGCGTGCCGGCGCTCGCGGCCGAGACCGACGCGAAGGCGGAGTTCCTCGCCACCATCATGTACCAGCGCTTCCTCGGCATCATCCGCAACAACCGCACCGCGCTCCCGCCGCCGGTGGAGAACATGGACAGCGTGTGGAGCCCCGGCGAGCGACTCGCGGTCGCCGAGCGCATGGCGCTCATGGTGGTGGGCGGCCCGCAGCTCGTGGCGGCAAACCTGCAGCAGATCATCGACGCGACGCGGGCCGACGAGCTCATCATCGCCTCCGATGCATACACGCGCGAGGACCGCCTGCGCTCCTACGAGATCATCGCGAAGGCAAGAACTCAGCGATAGCCGGCGGCCTGCAGCTCGAAGAGCTCGGCGTAGCGCCCGCCCTCGGCGAGCAGCTCCTCGTGGGTTCCGGCCGCTTCGACGCGCCCGTCGCCGAGCACCACGATGCGATCGGCCATGCGCACGCTCGAGAAGCGGTGCGAGATGAGCACCGCCGTCTTGCCCGCCGAGAGCTCCTTGAAGCGCTGGAAGACCTCGAACTCGGCCCTCGCATCGAGCGCCGCGGTGGGCTCGTCGAGGATCAGCACCTGCGCATCGCGCATGTACGCGCGCGCGATCGCGATCTTCTGCCACTCGCCGCCCGATAGATCGATCCCGGTCTTGAAGCGCTTGCCGATCACCTGGTCGTAGCCCGCGGGAAGCTTCGCGATCACCTCGTCGGCAAGGCTGCGCTCCGCGGCGCGCACGATCCGCTCGCGGTCCGCGCGCGCCTCGATCAAGCCCACAGCGATGTTGTCCGCCGCGGTGAGATGGAAGCGCACGAAGTCCTGGAAGATCACGCCGATGTTGCGGCGCAGCTCGATGAGGTCGTACTCGCGCAGGTCGTGGCCGTCGAGCAGGATGCGGCCCGCGTCGGGATCGTAGAGGCGCGAGAGCAGCTTCACGAGCGTGGTCTTGCCGGCGCCGTTCTCACCGACGAGCGCCAGCACCTCGCCCGCCTTGAGCTCGAAGGACAGGTCGCGTACCGCCCAGCGGTCGGCGCCCGGATAGCGGAAGCCCACGCCCTCGAAGGTGAAGCCCCGGCGGACAGGATTCGGGAAGCGCTGCGGATTCGCCGGCGAGGCGATCTCGGGCTCGATCTCGAAGAACGAGAACAGGTCGTCGAGATACAACGCCTGCCCCGCCACGCTCGAGAATCCCGACAGCAGCTGCTCCAGCAACCCGCGCAGGCGCAGGAACGATCCGGCGAGGAACGTGAGGTTGCCGATGGTGAACTCGCCGTGCAACGTGCGCCAGACGATGTAAGCGTAGGCGAAATAGTAGGCGACGGTGCTTACCGCGGTGAGCGCGCTTCCCCACCCCGCGCGGCGCATCGCGATCCTGCGATTGGCGCGAAAGAAGCTGGTGGCGAGCTCGAGGTAGCGCTCGATGAGGAATCGGTGCAGGCCGAAGATCTTCACTTCCTTCGCGCTCTCCGCGCTCGCGGCCACCTGACGCACGTAGTCGAGCTCGCGGCGCTCCGGGGCGCGGTGATAGTTGAGCCAGTACGACTGCGCGTTGAAATGCGCCTCGCCGATGAAAGCGGGGATGAGCGCGACGGCCAGCAGCACGATCAACCACGGCGCGTAGACGAAGAGGCCGGCCGCGAAGCTCGCGATGGTGACCAGGTCCTGCGCCTGCCCGAAGAGCTGGCTCATGAGCCCGGTGCGGCCGGCGGCTTGCGTGCGCGCGCGCTCGAGACGGTCCTGGAACTCGCTGTCCTCGAAGTCCTCGAGGTCGAGGCGTGCCGCGTGTTCCATCAACCGCACGCTCGTCGCGGTGCTCATCTTTTCCGAAAGGAGGGAATCGAGAAGCGAGATGCCGCGTCCGAGCAGGTCGGAGAACACCGCGAGGCCGAATTCGAGCGCGAGCAGCAGTGCGATGTGGCCGAGCTTGCCGCTCGCATACCATTGCGAGAGGGTCGCGCCGGGCGATGGCGCCTGGGTGAGGCGCACCACCTCGTCGATGATGAGCGCGCCCACGTACAGCGCGGTCACGGGCAGCATGGCACGCAACAAACGCAGCAGGCCTTGCGAGACCGCGATGCCGGGACTCGTCTGCCAGACGAGCTTCAGGAAGGGCGGCAGGTTGCGAAGCGCGCCGAGGCGCTCGCGAAAAGTCTTGAGGGGCGGCGGTGGGGGCACTATCGCCGCAGCAGGTGATCGGGTCCGAGATCGCCGAAGGTGTTCACGCCCAGCAGCGCCATGTTGCGATAGACCTCGCCGCGCAGGATCTCGGCGGCGTGGAGCACCCCGGCTTCGCTTGCCACGGCGGCGGCATAGTTGAACGGCCGTCCGACGAAGACGAACTTCGCGCCGAGGGCGAGCGCTTTCAATACCTCGGTGCCGCGGCGAATGCCGCCGTCCATCAGGACCGTCATGTCGCCCGCCACCGCGGCGATCGCCGGCAGCGCGCGCAGCGGCGAAACGGTTCCATCGAGCTGCCGCCCGCCATGGTTGGAGACGACCACGCCGTCCACGCCCTTGTCGCGAGCGAGGCGCGCATCGACGGGGCTCATGATGCCCTTCACCACGAGCTTGCCTTTCCACCGGCGGCGAATCGCCTCGAGGTGCTGCCAGTTCAAATGATCGCGCTTGGAAAAATCCCGCTCGGCGTAACGCGAGAGCAGCGGCGCGCCGCGCTCGACGTACGAATTCTCGAAGTGCGGCATGCCGTGGCGCAGGAGCGTTCGCAGCGCCGTGCCGAGGAGCCAGCGCGGATGCGAGAGGCCGTCCCACGCGAGACGCACGCTCGGGCGCAGCGGCAGCGAGAACCCGGCGCGCAGCGTGTTTTCCCGGTTCGACAGCACGGCGACGTCGACCGTGACCATGAGCGTCTGGTAGCCGGCCGCCGCGACCCGGTCCACGAGCGCGGCGATACGCGCCGGCTCGCCCGGAAGGTACGCCTGGAACCACGCGAGCGGATTTTCCTTGATGACCTCTTCGAGGCGAATCAGCGAGGTGCCGCTCAGGACCATCGGGATGTTGGCTTTCGCCGCGGCGCGCGCGAGCACGAGATCGCCGCGGTAGGCGGTGAGCGCGGTGATGCCCATGGGCGCGATGCCGAAAGGCGCGGAGTAAGCGCGGCCGAAGAGGGTCGTTTCGGTCGAGCGTTTCGACATGTCCATCAGCACGCGCGGCAGGAATCCCAGCTCGTCGAAGGCGGCGCTATTGTCGCGCAGCGACGCCCGGTCCTCGACGGCACCGGCGACGTACTCGAAGATCGGGCGCGGCAGGTGGCGGCGCGCGGCGCGCTCGAAATCGTCGAGCGAGAGGATATTGCGCAGGTTCGTGGCCAAAGGCGCGCGGCGATAAGATGCGGGAACGGAACTCTACTATAGCGTCATGGAATCCCCGCAATCGCTCGCGCACCACTTCGCCACCGAGGCGTACAACAACGCCTGGGCCAACCACCGGCTGCTGAAGGCCTGCACGCAGCTTTCGCAGGACGAGTTCGTCGCCCGCCGCACGAGCTTCTTTCCCTCGATCAAGGCGACGTTGAACCACATCCTCACCGTGGACTGGTACTACCTCGAGATCTTCGAGCGCAGCCTCGCCGGCTTGCCGCCGAGCGAGAATCCGAACCGCCACTTCGAGCCCGAGGAACCTTTCGACACCTGTGCCGGGATCTCGCGCGAGCAGCACGCCGCCGACCGGCGGCTCATCGCGCTATGCGAGTCGGTGAACGACGGCCGCCTCGACGCCACCGTGACGATGCCGCGGCGCGCCGGTCCCGTCCACGACCGGCTGCGCCGCATCCTCGCGCACCTCTTCGAGCACGACATCCACCACCGCGGCCAGGTGCACGCGATGCTCGCCGGCACGAGCGTGAAGCCGCCGCAGCTCGACGAATTCTTCTGCGCCGGAGAGGCGCACCTGCGCGCGCAGGACTTCGCGGAGCTCGGCTTCAGCGAGGAAAGGATCTGGGGGAAATAATAAGGGTCAGGCGAGCGGCGTGGAGATGAACTCCGGCAGCATCTCGGCGCGCCTGGAATAAGCGACGAGCGCGGGGTAGCTCGCGGCGGGAATTTCGGCCGCGTTGTAGAACTGGCCGAAGCGCCATGCGCACGCGACGATCACGTCGGCGGCGTTGAAGCGCTCGCCCTGCAGCCACGTGCTCGATTTCGGGGCGGACTCCTCGAGCTCGGCGTAGGCGGCGCTCGCCTGGCCGATGACGCGGTCGAGCCATGGGCCGTAGCGCATGTGCGCCGGGCGTTGGCTTTTCTCGTAGACGATCTGCACGCACTTGTCGGCCGCGGCGAGCGCCAGGCCGGTCAAGCGCAACGCCTCGCGGCGCGCCGAGACCTCTGCAGGCATGAGGCGCTTTTCGGGACCCACCGTCGACTCCAGATGGTCGAGGATGAGCGTGGAATCCATCAGCATCGCGCCGTCGTCGCAGATGAGAGTGGGCGCTTTCACGACCGGATTCAGCGCGCGGAACTGCTCGAAGGTGCGGAACACCGAGATCTGGCGGTGCTCGAAGGGCAAGCCCATGAGCTTCATCGAGATCGCGACGCGGCGCACGTAGGGGGAATCAGGCATGCCGATGAGGACCATGACGCGAAGTATAAGATAGGAAATTAGGCCCCGGGCCATCGTCGCAAATGCGACGCCCGGGGTGACGAGGCGGCCATGCGCAAGATCGACATTTTCAACCACGTCATGCCGATGAAGTTCTTCGAGCGCATCGGCGACTACAAGGACATCGGCAAGCGCATGCGCGAGGTGCCGATGCTCTACGACCTGGACGTGCGCTTCCGCGTGATGGACCGCTTCCCGGGTTACCAACAGGTCCTGTGCGCGGGCATGCCGCCGATCGAGGCGCTCGCGGGCCCGAAGGACAGCCCCGAGCTCGCGCGTATCTGCAACGACGGCATGGCGGAGCTTTGCGCGAAGCACCCCGATCGCTTCCCGACGTTCATCGCCTCGCTCGCCCTGAACAATCCGGACTCGTGCGTCGACGAGATCGGCCGCGGCGTGAAGGAGCTGGGTGCCCGCGGCGTGCAGGTCTTCTCCAACGTCGACGGCAAACCGCTCGATCTTCCCGAATTCGCTCCGATTTTCGAGACGATGGCGCGCCTCGACCTGCCCATCCTGCTGCATCCGGCGCGCGGGGCGAATTTCCCCGACTACCAGAGCGAGAAGAAATCGCGGTTCGAGATGTGGTGGGCGTTCGGCTGGCCGTACGAGACGAGCGTGGCGATGGCGCGCATCGTTTTCGCGGGCATCTTCGACAGGCATCCCGGCATCAAGATCGTGGCGCACCACTACGGGGGGATGATTCCGTATTTCGAAGGGCGCGTCGGTCCGGGCCTCGACCAGCTCGGCTCGCGCACCTCCGGATTCGACCCCTCTTCAATCAAGATCAGGAAGCGGCCCTTCGACTATTTCAAAATGTTCTACGGCGATACCGCGGTCTTCGGCTCGCGCGCGGCAACCGAATGCGGCATGGCCTTCTTCGGGCCTGCTCGCACGCTCTTCGCCTCCGACGCGCCGTTCGATCCCGAGAAGGGACCGATGTTCATCCGCGAGACCATCAAGGTGATCGAGTCTCTCGAGCTATCCGAAGCCGACCGGGCGAAGGTATTCCACGGCAACGCCGAAAGGCTGCTGAAGCTCGCCAAAGGCGGCGCTCGCGAAGCCTCCGCCGGCAGGGCCGAGACCCAGGCCCGCTAGCTTTCCACGATAACAACCGCTTTCCGCGCTCGCAGGATCGCGGCGGGAACGCGGCGCGCGTTCGCTTCATCCAATGGATGGATGAAAGGATCTCATCATGACGACCGTCGAGACGACTCTTGGGGCGAAGCTGCGCGAGCGGCGGGAAATCGCCGAAGGCACGATGGCGTTCCATTTCGAGAAGCCGTCCGGGTTCACCTTCAAGGCCGGCCAGGCGATCGACCTGGTACTTCCCGGCGATCCCGGCGCCGATCCGCAGAGCCTGCGCCATGCCTTCTCGATCGTGGCCGCGCCTTTCGAGGGCGAGCTGGTGATCGCCACGCGCATGCGCGACAGCGCCTACAAGCGCGCGCTGAACTCCCTGCCCGTAGGCGCCGGCGTGGGCGTCGAGGGACCGTTCGGATCGCTGACCCTGCACAAGGATCGCGCCCGGGGCGCGGTGTTCATCGCGGGCGGCATCGGCATCACGCCGTTCAGGAGCATCCTGCGCCAGGCCGCGAAGGACGATCTTCCCCAGCGCATCGCGCTGCTCTACTCGAAGAGCGAGGATTTCTACGGATACTGATCCCGCCCGGCCGACTGCGCTGGTGCTCGCCGGCGGCGGCAGCTTCGGCGCGGTGCAGGCCGGGATGCTGCGCGAGCTTGTCGCCAGCGGCGTCGCGCCCGACCTGGTGGTCGGCTCATCGGTGGGCGCGATCAACGGCGCCTATTTTGCCGGCGCGCCGACCGCCCAGGGCGTGGCGCAGCTCGAGGAGATCTGGCGCGGCTTGAGCCGAGGGGAGATCTTCCCCCTGACCTGGCGCAGCCTGACCGGCCTTCTGACGCGCCGCGATTTCGTGGTCGATCCCGCCGGCCTGCGCCGCGTGCTGGAAAAGCACTTGCCGTACCGCGACCTCGAGCAAGCGGTGATTCCATTGCACGTGGTGGCCACGGACCTGCTCGGCGGCGGCACCGTACGGCTCTCGAGCGGACCGGCGATCGAGGCGGTGCTCGCGAGCTGCGCGATTCCGGCGGCCTTTCCGCCGGTACGCATCGGGGAGCGATACCTGGTCGATGGGGCGGTTGCCAGCAACACCCCGATCCGGGTCGCCGTGGAGCTGGGAGCGAAGCGGGTGCTGGTGCTGCCGACGGGCTTTGCCTGCACGCTCGAGAAACCGCCGCGCGGCGCGATCGCGTGCGCCCTGCAGGCGGTGACGCTGCTCACCGCGCATCAGCTGGTCGCGGAGATCGAGCGGTTCCGCAATCAGGTCGAAATCATCACCGTGCCGCCGCTGTGCCCGCTTTCGGTGTCGCCGTACGACTTCTCGCGCGCCAGGGACCTGATCGAGCGCTCCGCCGAGCAGACGCGCAGATGGCTCGACAAAGGCGGGCTCACGAAGGAGCGGATCCCCGGCGCATTGCGTGTGCACGACCATTGAAGCCGGCGCTCACAGGATGAAGCTCACCGCGCCAAGGGAGCCCAGCTCGAGGGAGTCGAGGATCGCCTCGCGTAGCGCGATCCTGAGGCCGCCGCCGGTGAGGCGAAGCCGGTAGCGGTAGCGCCCGACGTACTGTCCGATACGCTCGCCGCGGCGGAAGCGGTGGACGGTGAAGTTGGCTGCGACGATTACTTCACCCTCATCCCTGCCTTCTCCCAAGGGAGAAGGAGACTTTTCCCCCTCTCCCCGGGGACCCTCTGGGGCAGGATTGAACGCGGAGGGCCGGGGAGAGGGTCCGATGATTCGCACGTTGGTGATCATTCTGCGAGTGCGCGAGTGCGGAAATTCCGCGTGCGCGTGCGGATCCTTCAACCGTGCCACGCGCCCGCGGATGCGGTCGATGTCATCCGCGATGAGGAACAGCGTGCTTGCGGGATCGCCGTCCGGCGTGTCGTTCGAAGGCACGCGATAGCGCGCGTCTTCGGTGAGCAGCGCCAGCCATTCGTCGAGCTTCCACGCATCGAGGAGCGCCGCCTCGTGAAAGAGGAAGTCCTCGACTTCGGCGCGGGTGATCATGACGAGTGCATGTAGCGGTCCCAGTGGATCCAGAATTCGCGCAGGTGCAGCTCGTCGGTGTTGAGCTGCTCGCCCTCCTTCGCCATGCCGCGCGTCATCACCGACCACGGGATCTCGCGCCAGGTGCTCATGCCCTCCTGCACCGACTCGAGCGCCTCGACGTCGTCGGGGGTGGCGAATCCGCCGGGGCCGTAGAAAGTGAGGAAACTGTCGAGCCGAATGGCGCGCGCGCGCGCCGACTCGCCCCGCGGTCCCAGCGCCCACGCGCTCACCTGCATGCGATCTGGCGCGGTGGGATGGAACGTGCGCACCGTCACCGACGAGCCATCGTTCACCACCAGGTTGGGAAAGACGACGAGGTTGCGGTTGGTGTCCGCCACGCGCTTCGCCCTCGCCTCGCCCAGCCGCGCCACCAGCTCGGCGCGGATCCTCTCGATCTCGGGCTTGGCTTCCTCGCCGTACAGCGGAATCCATTTCGCCACCGGCCGGCCGCGGAAATTCTCGTTGTCGATCACCGCGTGCCCATTGCCGAGCGCCTTGCCCACGCCGTGCGCCGGCATCACGTGGCCCTTCGCCGGCTTGGGGATCGCCACGCCCGACTTCTTCATGTAATCGAGCCAGGTCGAGTGCGTGCTCATTAAATGGTAGTCGTCGAAGCTGTTCTCGACCAGCAGCTTCCAGTTGGCGCGAATCGTGTATTCCTGCGTGCCGCGGATGATCTCCATCTCTCCGCTCGCCGACTGGTCGATCACGAGGTCGAGGTACTCCTTCGCGCCGGCGAGGTAGTCCGCGAGCGGTACGGCATTTGGATTGAACGAGACGAACACGAAGCCGCGGTACGAGGCCACATGCGGCGGCTGCGCGAGTCCCAGCTCGGCACGATTGAAGCTGGCGGGATAGCTCGATTCGCCGGGCACGCCGTCGAGCTTACCGTCGCGATCGTAGCTCCAGCCGTGATAGAAGCATTGGTAGCCGCGCGCATTGCCCGAGCGCTCGCGGCACACCGCGGCGCCCCGGTGCCGGCACACGTTCAGGAACACGCGGATCTTCGCGGCGCTGTCGCGGCACAGGATGATGGGCCGCCCGCACACCGTGCGCGTCACGAAATCG
>WNFI01551095.1_pt1 | contig 21095 bp, 17 predicted proteins | sample 5400471 | NCBI WGS metagenome assembly WNFI01 (sample SAMN13153348, study PRJNA577476) | soil metagenome | isolation source: 100 cm saprolite on Douglas fir-dominated hillslope | place: USA:California | collected 2013-09-17
CCTGGGCGCGAGCGACGCCTCGCCGCACGCGTTCGGCCTGTACGTCACCGGCGCCCTGTACCGGCGGTACGGCGGCTCGGCCCGCTACCAGTCGTTCGGGCAGCAGCAGCTGAACTTCGCGCTCGGCGCCAACGGCTGGGGGAGCTCGTTCGTCGTGGGGGCGGGCAGCACGTTCCCGCACTGCATGCAGAGCGAGATCGCTAACCTGGCCGGCTCCCTGAACGGCCGCGGAGACATCCAACTCGGGGCCACCGTCGACGGCCCGAGCAATCCGTCCAACTTCATCGGCCTCGGCACGGTCAGCGGGATGAGGGCATGCCGGGCGGGCCACTTCAAGCCGTTCAACACGGCCGCCGCCGGCTATGAGGACAACGTGGTCAGCTGGCCCTCAGTCGAGCCCAGCGCCGACTACACGGCAATCTCGCTGCTCGCGTTCGCGCTCGGGGCGTAGGGCAGGCCCGCGCTGAGGCGAGTAGCGGGCCGGGCGTTATGAGGTGAAGGGCACTGGGGCGGCCGTGATGAGATAAGACAGTGAAAGTCAGAATCGGAATCGCGCTGGGATCTGCGGGCGTCCCCGGCGAGTTCGCCGCCGCCGTCGATGAACTGGAGGGGGCCGGCGTCGACTCGCTGTGGCTGCCGGAGATGGTGTACGGGCCGCTGGTCGAGCCGTTCATCGGCATGGCGCACGCCCTGTCCAGGACGGCGAGGCTCAAGGTGGGCACCGGGGTGTCGGTGCTGCCGGGGCGTCATCCCGTGCTGGTGGCCAAGCAGCTCGCCTCGCTGGCCGGCCTCGCGCCTGGACGCGTGCTGCCGGTCTTCGGCCTGCGGCCCGCCCGCCGGAATGAGCGGGACCTGTTCCCCGTCGCCGCGGGTCAGCGCGCGGCGGTGTTCGACGAATCGATGCAGCTGCTGCGTTTGCTGCTGCGCGAAGACACCGTGTCCTTCGAGGGCAGGTTCTTCACGGTGCAGGGCGCGAGCATCGGGCCGCTGCCGGCCAGGGCGCTGGACATCTGGCTGGGCGGCACCGCGCCCGGGGCGCTGCAACGGATCGGCCGGCTCGCCGACGGCTGGCTGGCCAGCCTGATCACCCCCGAGGAGGCCGGCCAGGGCCGCGCGGCCATCGAGGCGGCCGCCGCGGCGGCCGGCCGCGAGGTGGAGGCGGATCACTACGGGATCAGCCTGGCCGTGGCGACCGAGGGCATTCCCGCGGCGCTGATCGCGACCGTGCGGGAGCGCCGGCCCGACGCCGACCCGGCCAGCCTGGTGGCCGCGAGCTGGCCGGACGCGCGGCGGATGATCGAGGCGTACGTGGCCCAGGGCCTCAGCAAGTTCGTCATCAGGCCCGCAGGCCCGCTCCCGTCGGCCGACCGGTTCCTCGGCCAGTTCGTTACCGAGATGATGCCGCTGCAGACCTGATCATCGGTGAGGCCCAGACCCCGCCGGTAAAGCTCATCCTGGTGCGGCCGTCACCTTCGCGGCCGGGCTGCCGCCCGGGTGGAACACGCCCAGCACTACGAGGGTCGTGCTCCCGGTGTTCTCGAGGCAGTGCGGCAGTCCACGCGGCAGGTGTATGCAGGTCCCGGGCGCCAGCGGCAAGTCGGCGCCTCCCGCATGAGCCACGCCCTCTCCGGCGAGAATACGCACGACCTCGTCGTAGGGATGGCTGTGCTCGGGGGCCCGGCCGGAGGGTATCTCACCCCGGAACTGGGTCGCCGCCTCGCATCCGCGGCCCGGGCCCAGCAGGACCCGGAACCGGCGATTGCCGGTCACCTCGGTCTCACAGTCACCGAGGTAGGAGATCCGCGGCGCAGTTGAGGGCGGGCGCGGCGAGGCCGGGGGAGGCAGTGAGGCGCAGGCGGGCAGCGCGGCCGCGGCAGGCAGCGATACCGGCGAGGCCGGCGCGGGCAGCGCGACCGCGTCCAGCTGGAGCTCGTCGCGCGGGCTGGCCCGGAGCCGGTACCGGGCGCCAGGCGGGATCCACAGTCCGGTGTCGCGGCCCAGCGGCGCGCCCCGAAGCTGGCCGGCGTCCAGGAGGCCATCTCCGGCGATCACGAACCACAGCTCGCCACCGGATCCGGCCGCCCCGTCGAGCCGCGCTCCCGGCGGCACGCTGACCAGCCGCCGGATCAGGCCCGTGCCGAGCGGCCCAGGGCCGGGCGGCACCGGGCCGGGATGGACGTTCGGCGTCATCGTGGTGCCCGGGCGGCGACGGCATCGAAAGGCGGCACAGGTTCCTCCCCCGCCCGGGCGTGATGCTGGCCGGGTCAGTCAGTCACAAAGAGGGCAACTCCTACGCAAAGTAGATCAGGGTCGGTGCCCAGGTCAACGAGGGCGCACGCGCCCCACGGGTGCTCAGCGGGATAGCAGGCCGGCCCGCGCCCGGCCGATGGTCCAGGCCCCGGACACGCACAGGACGACCAGCCCGACCACGGCCGCGAGCAGGACGGTCGGCGTAACGGTGGTCAGCGCGGCGTGCCAGGACGTCGTCAGCCACCCGTGCGGCGGCGCGAACGTGCTGCCTCCCGGGACGAGCGCGAACGTGCCGGCCGCCATCTGCCCGACCACCAGGTAGTCGAGGCGCGAGGCCGGGTAGAGCGCCAGCAGCCCGATGATCATCGCGCTGTACCAGGGCAGCTGGTAGTACCAGACAAACAGCCAGGCGATGCCGATCGCCAGGGCAGGCTGGATCGCGGGCAGGTCAGGGACCGCGTCAGGTAGCCGCCACAGCAGCAGCACCGCCAGCGCCGCGAACAGGAGCACGACCAGCAGGTCCTCAGCGGACGACAGCTGATGGCGGAACGAGAGGAACTGGTAGAAGTCGTACGCGGTGGCCTTGCCCCGGCGCGCGAGCAGCGAGCGGATGAGCGGCCTGCCCGCCCACAGGTAGGCGGGGGCGACTACGGCCGCGAGGCCGGCCATCGCGGCCGCCAGCGCGGCGGCGGACCGGCGCAGGGCCCAGGCCAGCGCCAGGCCAAGCAGCAGGTAGGTGAGCATGAAGTCGGCGGCCACCCCGACCAGCATCCCGGCGGCCAGCGCGGTGCCCGCCGGGATGCCCGAGCGGCCCGCCGGCTCGCTACGTCCCTCGGCCCGCCGGGAGCGAAGCATGGCCAGCCCGGCGAAGCTCGCGGCGGCGGGCAGCAGGTCCAGGTGCCCGCCCGCGACCAGCGCCCACAACATCAGCGGGTTGACCGACCAGAGCAGGTGCGCCCGCGCGCGCCGGGCCGGATCCGGGCGCAGCAGCCGGTCCAGGACAAGCGCCACGCCGGCGAACACGATGGCGTTCCACAGCTTCAGCCAGAACACGATCCGGGGCGCCGAGGTGCCGCCGAGGTGAGCCGCGGCCCGCTGCTCCAGGGTCGCCAGCGGACCGTAGAGTGACCCGCTCCCGCGCCAGAGCTGGATGGCCAGCTTGCCGAGGGGATCACCGCTCCGCGCGAGCTGATTGGGCGTCATCACGTACGGGTTGTGCCCGAGGGCGGCAATGCGGCCGAACGTGGCGTAGCTGAGCGGGTCAGTCGACCCGGCCGGCGGCAGCACGGTGAACGCCGCCACCGCGACGAGGCCGCCCGCGAGCAGCAGCCAGGCAGGGTACCGCGCACCGCGTGCCACGGCGGCCAGCCCCGCGATGACACCGCCGCCGCCCAGGACCGCCGCGGCCCACAGCCCGACGTAGGTCGCCCAGGCGGGCAGGTGCCCGGCGATCTCCACCGGCGGCAATCCCGGCGGCCAGGCCATCGGGGGAACCGCCGGGCTATGCCGGACGGCCGATGCCACGATCATGATCAGGATCGAGCTGCCGATTCCGGTCGCCGACGCCCGGGCGAGAGCCCGAGCCGGCCCGCCCGCAACGGCTCCGGCCGCATCCGGCTGCGCCGGGCGCGACGTGCCGATACCTGCGGCACTGCTCGCGGAAGTCACTGTGCCAGCTCGTCACTTTCCGATCGGAAGCGCGTCTTCGCGGCACCGATGGGACCAAAGGGCAGCGCCGGATCGCCCTGCCTCACCGCTGGTGCCCGCCTCACGGATGAACGGCAAACACAGTACCCGAACAGTGGCGGTTGCCTGGGCCTTCCCGGTCGAACGCTCCAGCAAGCGCCGGCACGCCGGGAGGGCCGCCCGCCGCGCAGCAAGCTCCCGCTGCGGCGGACAACTATCAATGCGGTGCCCGTCGGGGTGATACCCGAACCGGGGGCCGGCCGGACGCCGCGGGGCCGCCGGCGGCTCGGGCCCGGAGGCTGTCGAGCAGCGCGTCGAGCATCTCGACCTGACGGACGGGCCTGACCCGCCCCGGATAGAGCACGCGCTCCGCGCTGACGCCGTCGATGAGCACTACCAGCTGGTGCGTGGCAAGATCAAGGTCAACCGCGTCGGCGAGCTCACCACGCTCGCGCGCCTCGGCCAGATGCCGGTGCAGCCGGGCGCAGAGGTGATCGAACTCGGTGTGCTGCAGGTCCCTGAGCCCCGCAGTGCCCAGCGCCCGGCCCCAGAAGCTGATCTCGATCTGCGCCTCGAGATCTCTCCGGTCGTCAAGGGGGAGCGCCTCGAGCATGACGACCCTCAGCGCATCCAGGCCGGCCAGCCCCGCGGCGTGGGCGTCCATGCGCGCCGCCACCCGGCGGTGGGACATCACGAGCGCGGACCCGAGGATGTCGGCCTTGTCGTCGAAGTAGTGCGCCAGGATTCCCCGGGAGCAGCCCGCCTCGCGGGCTATCGCCCTGATCGTGGCCTTGGCGATCCCGTCGCGCGCGATGACCCGCCAGGTAGCGGACAGGATCTCGTCCCGCCTGGCGTCCCAGTCGACGATCTTCGGCATGTGTTCCCGCAAGCGCCGTGGTAGTTCAGTGCTGTTTTTTTGTCGGACGTCCGTCTACCATCCGGGGTAGTGTATCGCCACGATCCGGGCGGGCATCGCGAGCTCCGCGAGCAGCTCGTCAGCTACAGCATGCGCCTGCTCGACGACGGACTGGCCGTCGGTAGCGCGGGCAACCTGAGCGTGCGCGCGGCGGACGAGGTATTGATCACACCCTCCGGGATCGCCTACCGGGACATGAGCCCCGCGGACGCGTGCGTGGTCGGCCTGGACGGCACGCTGCTCGGCGGATCGCAGGAGCCGTCGTCGGAAACGCCGATGCACCTGGCCGTCTACGCCAGCACACGGGCCGGGGCGGTGGTGCACACGCACTCACCCGAGGTCGTCGCGCTGTCCGCGGTCTGCGACGAGCTGCCGGCCATCCACTACGCGATCGCCGGCCTCGGCGGGCCGGTACGGGTGGCCCGCTACACGCGCTTCGGCTCGGACGACCTGGCCCGGGCCGCGGTGGCGGCCCTGGACGGCCGCCGCGCGGCGATCCTGGCCAGCCACGGAGCCATCAGCTACGGCGCCACGCTGGCCGAGGCCTACGACCGGGCGCTGCTGCTCGAGTGGCTGGCTCACGTCCACCGGCTGGCCTGCTCGCGCGGCGAGCCGCGGATCCTGACCGAGGCGGAACTCGAGGAAGTCGCGGCCGAGATCCGCCGCCGCCGTTACGGGGAATCCCGGCCCGTCGATCAGCACTAGTCGATCAGCACCAGGGAGGGTCTGAATGTCCACCACCGCAGGGGAGCCCACGGGCCCGTCGCCCGACAGCACTGTGCCCACCACCACGGGGCCCGGCAGGGTCGTGACCGGTATTCCGGCGGACTCAGAGGAGGCGATCCTGGAGCGGGTCGGCTACAAGCCCGAGCTCCGGCGATCGCTGCGCTTCTTCGCCGTCGTCGACGTCGGCGTCATGCTCTACGGGTACAACCAGCCCAGCGCGTTCGCCACGCTGGTCGGCGCGACCGCGATCATCCCGTACATCATCTACTTCCTGATCACGCTCGGCTACGCCAGCAGGCGGAGCGCGCTGGACAGCATCCCTGGCGCCTTCTCGCTGGGGCGGTGGGCGTGGCCGGTCATCGGCTTCGTCCTGGTCTACAGCGCGTTGATCATGTTTGTGCTGTCCGTGCCCGCGCCGTTCCACGCCGCGGACAAGGTCATCGGATACGGCTTCGGCCTAGCCCTGCTCTGGTACGTGGCCGTCCTGCTCTGGCGGCTGCGCCGTGGCGAGGCCGGAGTGAAGCCGATCACAGACCTGGTCGACCCGACGGTCGCGGTGACGGCTGCGAAGGCGGGGACGTACCCGGAGCGGGGGAGGCGCCCGGAGTCGGGACGGGGACGGGCGTCCCCGACGCCTGCGGGGTCGGCGGCCCCGGGCTGGACTTTCGCGCCGCGGGCTGTCCCGGCAGCGATCCAGGCGGCGCGGGGGAGGATCGGGCCTGGCCGGACCCGCGGGCCTGGTCTGGTCCCGGCGAGTACTGGACGCCGGGCTGCAGCGCCGTGGGCAGCCCGGCCGCGGCGTGCGGCGCCCCGGACCCGCGCAGCATCGTCATCGCGATGACGATGGCCGTCGCCGCGATGGCCGCGGTCAGCAGCGCCCAGTAGGACCAGCGGCCTTCAGGAGCGCGCCGCAGGCCCGCGCCGCCGGCCAGCGCGGGAAGCAGCACGGGATGGCGCCTAGAACGCCAGCCAGCATCGGGCGCGGCGCGCAGCGCCTCCCGGATCGCTGCCAGCCGGTCGCCGGGCGCCAGGCCCGGGGACACGTACACGAAGACGGTGCCGTCGTGGCGGCGGGCGAACGCCCTCATCCCAGGCGGCAGCCATACGTGCTCGATACGGATCACGAACTCAGACCCCCTCGGCGATCACATCCTGACCGCCTTCCGGCCGGTCACGAATTTCTGGATAAACGCCCATATCGCGGCCTCGCCGCCCTCCTCCCTGAGGACGACGATCACGTTCTGGCCGCCGACGTCGAGAACCAGCGTGCAGCCCTCCTCACGCGGTCGGCGGACGGCGGAGATGAGCACGGGTGGCGGGTCGCCCGGTACGGGCCAGAAGCCGGCCTGCCAGCCGCCCGGCTCCGGCTGCCCGGTCACGATCCGCTCTCTGCGGTCGGGGAGGTCATACCTGCAAGACGTCGTAGCTGAGGCGGTAGGTTACGGGCAAAGGCTGGCTAGACGGCAGATTCTCTGAGAAGTCACCGCATCGGCCCTGCCAGCTCTAGAGGCCCCCGTCAACCCCCCGCCGCAGAGCAAGCTCCGTGAGCAGGTCAGAGCGCGAAGATGCGGGCGGCGTTGCCGCCCCGCGCGGCGGCCACCTGCCCGGCGGTGCAGCCCGCGTCGAGCAGCACCTTCTCCAGGGCGCGCGCGTTGCGCTCCACGCCCGGCACCCCGGGCCAGTCGGTGCCGAACACCATCTTGTCGGCGAGACGGCGCAGCGACGGCCCGTAGTAATCGGGCAGCCGCTGCGGCGGCAGCCCGGAGACCTCCAGCCAGACATTCGGCCTCATCAGCGCGAGGAAGGCGGCCTGCTCATACCACCAGCCGCGGCCGCCGTGCGCGAGCACCACGGTCAGGCCGGGGAAGTCGCGGAAGACCTCATCGAGCAGCGCTGGGTCGGCGTAGCTGTTGACAGACCCCGAGAAGGTCGACGTGCCGCAGTGCACGATGACCGGGAACTGCCGCTCCTCGGCCCAGGCGTAGGCCGGGTAGAGCATCCGGTCGCGGGCTTCGAACCCGCCGTGCACCGGATGGACCTTCAGCGCGACCGCGCCCAGGCCCGCCTGGCGGGCCAGTTCCTTCGCCGGGGGATAATGCAGGTGCGGGTTGATGTTGGCCACCGGGCGGAACCGCGCCGGGTTGAACTCGACCAGCGGCAGCACGTCCTCGATCGGCTGGATACCCGTGGTCTTCGGGCTGTACTCGGAGAACACGAGGACGCGGTCGGCGCCCTGCCGGGCGAAATGGTCATCGATCGCCTCGGGACGCGGCACACCGTCGCCGTCGAACAGGTCACCGAGCGGTATCCCGTCGCCGAACGTGCGGACCCAGGCCTGCCAGTCCGCCGAGAGCGTGGACAGCCGGGCCACATGCGTATGCGCGTCCACGAGCAGCTGACCGTCAAGCACCGGCGCGCCTCCATCGTTACCTGCCACAGCAGGCTAGTGCACGTCTGCGAGGGCTCGTCGGTCTGCCTTCGTGTCCTTGCCGCCCGTTTCCCCCCGCCGGGTGCTGCGCCAAGGGGAGTGTGGGTTTCGGTGCGGGATCACGAAACTGGTCCCGCCGTCCATGATCAAACCAACGCGGGCGGGATCTGGGGGGTCGGGCCGCGGTTAAGGTCCTGCGCCGCTCGGCTCGCCGGGGCTCGGCCAGGCGGTCCGGGCGCAGCGCGAACATCACGCCGAGCATCGCGACCAGGTCAAGGATCGCGATCACGCCGCCGATGTACGGCCCGGGCCCGCCTTTCCTGCGCGATCTTGAGCCACAGGTCGTAGAGCTCGGGAGCCTGCTCGCGCAGGGCGATCGCCTGCTCGACCGACGGAGCCTCGACCGCGGGCTCGCGCCTGTCGGCGAGCTTGTCGTGGATCCGCTCGAGCACCTCGGTCACCGGGTCGACGTCGCTCTCCCGCTCAGCCGCCGGAGGCCTGGCGCTCCTGGCCAGCGGCTGATCGGGCCGGTCGGCGCCGCGGGTCGGCGGCCGGGGGAACGCGGCCAGTGGGTCGGGCTGCTGACCGGCGGGAGGAAGGGGGTCGCTGTCGGTCACGCGGTTAAGGTCACACCGCTCTTGTCTCGCGTGCGCACCATCACCTCGCGGTGCGCCGCCATGATCGTGTCCATGGCGGACTGGAACGGATCGGGTCGCGAGCCGATGGGCGGGGGCTCAGGCAGGTTCGGCCGGACAACACGGAAGATGGCCGCGCCGGTAAGGTCGAAGATCGCGGAGAGGCCCATGGTGAAGGACAGCACCCGGCGACCAGACCTGTCCGTCGGCATGAGGGATGTGTGCCCCGGCCGGCCGGCGCCAAACGCTGGGTAACTCAGTGGGGCCGCCCGCACCCGCCGCCCCCCAGCGTTCGGCGAATAAGTGAGAGACCTGGGCGTGGGGCGGGTATCTTCTTCTGGCCAGCGAGCGACGCCATAGACTGCGGTGTTCCGATTCCTAGCGACAGCGATTCCGACAACAGAGGGCGCGATAGGCATGCGCTGGTCCCAGCTCTATATCCCTACCCTGCGCGAGGATCCTGCGGACGCCGACGCGGCGAGCCACCGGCTGCTGCTGCGCGCCGGGTTCATCCGCCAGCTCATGGCAGGCCACTACTCCTTGCTCCCGCTCGGCGTGCGGGTCCGGTCCAAGATCATTAACGTTATCCGGGAGGAGATGAACCGGATCGGCGGGCAAGAATTCCTGCTGCCCTCCATGCAGCCGGCCCAGATCTGGGAGAAGAGCGGGCGGCTGGCGGTGATGGGCGAGGAGATGTTCCGCCGCGGCCGAAGAGCGGGCTGCTGCGGGTGCGGGAGTTCACGATGAAGGACTCCTACAGCTTCGACATCGATGAGGCCGGGCTCGACGTCTCGTTCGAGGCGCACCGCGGCGCGTACGAGCGGATCTTCGACCGGCTCGGCATTCCGGCGATCGGGGTTGAGGCCTCAAGCGGGAACATGGGCGGCAGCGACTCGGTCGAGTTCATGTGCCCGTCCGAGGCGGGCGAGGACATGGTCGCGCGCTGCGGCAACTGCGACTACGCCGCCAACCTGGAGAAGGCGACCTCGGCGCTGCCGGCGATCGAGGACGGTCCGGGCCCGGCGGCGCTCGAGCGGCTGCCGACCCCGGGCGTACGCACGATCGACGACCTGGCCCGGCAGTACGGCAAGCCGGCCGACCGGCAGATCAAGACGCTCGTCTACGTGATCGACGGCCAGCTCACCCTGGTCCTGCTGCGCGGTGATCACCCGCTCGCCGAGCAGAAGCTGGCCGACGCCGCCGGCGTCGGCGACATCCGGCCCGCGCAGGCCGACGAGATCCGCGAGGCGCTCGGCGCGTCGCCCGGCAGCCTCGGCGCGGTCGCGATCACCGGGCTGCCGATCATCGCCGACCTGGCGCTGCAGGGCCGGCGGAACATGACCACCGGCGCGAACGTCGACGACATGCACCTGACCGGCGTCGACGTGGAGCGGGACATCCCCGTCGGCCGCTGGGCGGACCTGCGCGAAGTGAGGGCCGGCGAGCCCTGCCCGCGCTGCGGCGGCCTGCTGGAGATCATCCGGGCGATCGAGGTCGGCCACATCTTCAAGCTCGGCCGCAAGTACACCACCGTGCTGGGCGTCTCCGTGCTGGGCCCGGACGGCGCGAGCATCATCCCGATCATGGGCAGCTACGGCATCGGCGTGGAGCGGGCCATGGCCGTCATCGCCGAGGTGCACCACGACGACGTCGGCCTGACCTGGCCGGTGCAGGTAGCGCCGGCCGAGGTGACGGTCGTGCTGCTGTCGCCGCAGGACGAGGCCACGGCGGCGGCCGCCGAGTCGCTCTACGCTCAGCTGCAGGCGACCGGGGCCGACGTACTCCTCGACGACAGGGACGAGCGGCCCGGGGTGAAGTACCGGGACGCCGAGCTCGTCGGGATTCCCTGCCGGGTCAGCGTCGGGCGCCGTGACCTGGCCGAGGGAATGGTGGAGATCACCAGCCGGGCCACCGGCGAGAAAGAGCGCGTGCCCGTGGAGCAGGCGGTCAAGTACGTGCAGGAGTTCCTGTCCGCGCGCCGGGCCGAAGCCGCAGCCGCAGGCGCCCCCTGATCCGGGAGGAGGGGCGGCGCGGGGCATGACCCGGATCGGGATCAGGGCCTGGCCGCGGTGCCGCCACGACCCTCTCGTTGTGGCTGGCCAAAGCGTTCCAATCCTGCCTGTTGCCGGACATCCGACCCTCCCGCATGCCTCGCGTCAGGTGACAGTGCCAGCCCTAGGGGACGACCCCCGCTTCACCCCCCGCCGCGGGAGCAAGCTCCGCGAGGAGGGCGGCCGCGCGCTACCCTGCCCTCATATAAGAAACGTCTGAGACGCCGATCCGGACATGCCCCGCCGCTAACGAATGAGTAACTTTCCTCGGAAGCCCGTTGCGAACCGGGCCAGAGCGGGTCAAAGGCGCGACCAGGCCTGCGTCAGCACGCTGCGCAGGATCTGCTCCATCTCGTCGAAATGCTCCTGGCCGCAGGTCAGCGGCGGAGAGAGCTGGATGACCGGGTCACCCCGGTCGTCGGCGCGGCAGATGAGGCCGGCATCGAACAGGGCCGGGGAGAGGAAGCCGCGCAGCAGCCGCTCGGACTCCTCGTCGGTGAACGTCTGGCGGGTGGCCTTGTCCTTGACCAGCTCGATGCCGTAGAAGTACCCGTCCCCGCGGACGTCGCCGACGATCGGCAGGTCGCCGAGCTTCTCGAGCGTGGCGCGGAACCCTGCCTCGCGCGCCCGGACGTTGCCGAGCAGGTCCTCCTTCTCGAAGACGTCCAGGTTGGCCAAGGCGACCGCGCAGCTGACCGGGTGGCCGGCGAACGTGACCCCGTGCAGGAACGTGGCCGCGCCCTCGGTGAACGGCTCCATCAGCCGGTCGCTGACCAGCATCCCGCCGAGCGGCGAGTAGCCCGAGGTGACGCCCTTGGCGAAGGTGATGATGTCGGGCTGGTACCCGTACCGCTGCGCGCCGAAGTAGTACCCGAGCCTGCCGAACGCGCAGATGACCTCGTCCGACACGAGCAGTACCCCGTGCCGGTCGCAGATCTCGCCTACCCGCTGGAAGTAGCCGGGCGGCGGCGGGAAGCAGCCGCCGGAGTTCTGCACCGGCTCAAGGAACACGGCGGCGACGGACTCCGGACCCTCGCGCAAGATCGCCCGCTCGATCTCGTCGGCGGCCCACAGGCCGAACGCGTCCAGGTCGTCCGCGACGAACGCGGGCGCCCGGTAGAAGTTCGTGTTGGGCACCCGCACCCCGCCCGGGGGCAGCGGCTCGAATGGCTCCTTGATCCCGGGCAGGCCGGTGATCGCCAGCGCGCCCATCGAGGTGCCGTGGTAGGCGATGTCGCGGCTGATCACCTTGTAGCGGCCCGGCTGGCCGGTGATCTTGAAGTACTGCTTGGCCAGCTTCCAGGCCGACTCGACCGCCTCCGAGCCGCTGGTGGTGAAGAACACCTTGTTCAGGTCGCCGGGAGCCAGATCGGCGAGCCGCTGGGCGAGCTCGATCGCGCGCGGATGCGCATACGACCACAGCGGGAAGTAACTGGCCGGAGCCGCGCACGATCACGGGCACCTCGCCCCGCTCATACGACGACATCCGGGTGAAGTGCAGCCAAAGGTTGGCCCCGGCCCCTGGTGCTTGCGCCGTCATCTGGTCCCCCAGCTGTAGGTCTGCTTGCGTAGCTTCAGGTACACGAACGTCTCCGTGGCCGTCACGCTCGGGATCGTGCGGACCCGGCTGAGGATCTCCAGCAGCTGGTCGTCGTCCTCGCACACGACTTCGATCAGCAGGTCGAACGAGCCTGCGATGATCACGACGTAGTCGATCTCGTCCATGGCCGCCAGCTGGTCCGCCACGCGGTCCAGGTCCCCGCTGCAGCGGACCCCGATCATGGTCTGGCGGCGGAATCCCAGCGTCATCGGATCGGTCACGGCCACGATCTGCATCGCCCCGCCGTCGATCAGCCGCTGAACCCGCTGGCGCACCGCGGCCTCCGACAGGCCGACCGCCTTCCCGATCGCCGCGTACGAGCGCCGGCCGTCCTGCTGCAGCTGCTCGATGATCTCCTTGGAGATGTCGTCGAGGAGAACGCGGACCGCGCCGCTCCCGTTGCCGCGCGGCAGCCCGCCATCACCGCGCCGCCGCCCGCCCGGGGCGAGCGGCGTCCCTGGCGTATGCGCCATGCGATCGCCTCCTCCGCATAGCAATTCTCCCACGCTCACCGCGGCTGTCAACTGATTCCGCAGGCGCACGCTAGTTTAGCTACTGATTCACTTGTCTCCAGCGGGAGCGGCCCGGGAGGGGACATCGCCTGGATCGGCTGATCACCCTTCACCGCAGCATCCCCGAACTCCTGGACGGGCGAGTAGATCAGCTCGTGGTCGCGCGACAGCGATGCCTTGATGGACCGGGACCGACTCTTACCGCAATCTGCCCTGCTGTTGCCCGTGAACTGCCTGTGACGCGTCCTTGAGCCGCGCTGCCGCCCCGCGCACGCTGTGTCTGGACGACTGGGCTGCCACGCGACGTGACTGCCCAGTGGCACTGGGCACCGGAGACGCCGGCGCCCAGCTGTGCGTGAGGAGGATCGATGCTCACTCCCACCTCTTCCAGGCCAGGCCCGGGCCGATCGCGTGGGCGCCGATGGCTGTTGGGAGCGGTTACGCTGCTGGCCGCATTCGCGGCAATGGTGGGCCTGGCCGGCCTGCAGGCACCGGCTGCCTCGGCTGGCGTTGCCCGCGCCGCGGCGGCCGACCACGCTCTGGCGGCGCATGTCGCGGCCGCGCTGGCGCATTCGCAGACAGGCAGCGCGCCGGCACGAACCGTCCAACCTCAGCGAGCGGGCTCCGGCAACGTCCGAGCGCGCTCGGGCAAGGTCACGGTGGGGCATTCGGCTAAGAACGACGTCTCGCCGAAGCTCCGCAACATCAAGCCGAAGCCGTTCACAAAACGGCCCAGGAAGACCGTGCCGGTTCTGCCGCTCGTCCACCCGCACGCGACCCGGGCGGGTCCCGTCGCCCAGGGTAAGGCGGATTCCGTCCTCCAGAGCAAGGCGAATCCCGTCCTGCAGAATAAGCTCGCGGCGGCGAACATGCCCGGCGCGGGGCTCAACTTCGACGGGATCTCCTACCCCGGCGTCAGCTGCTTCTGCGCCCCGCCGGACCCCAACGGCGCGGTCGGCGCCACGCAGTACGTCCAGATCGTGAACGAGGGCATCCAGGTCTTCGACAAGACCACGGGCAACTCGGTGCTCGGGCCGGAAAGCATCGAGTCGCTGTGGAGCGGCTTCGGCGGGCCCTGCGAAACGTCCGGCGCGGGCGACCCGGTCGTGGCCTACGACCAGCTCGCGAACCGCTGGGTCATCAGCGAGCTCGCGGTCGCCGCTCCGACCTTTGTTCCGAACTATGAGTGCGTCGCCGTCTCGAACACGAGCGACGCCACAGGCTCCTATAACCGGTACGCGTTCAACCTCGGAGCTACGTTCGGGCAAAACTTCTACGACTACCCGAAGCTGGGCGTGTGGCCGGATGGGTACTACCTGAGCTACAACATCTTCAACTCGACGGGCAACACCTTCCTGGGCCCGCAGCCGTTCGCGCTCGACCGGTCGGCGATGCTGGCCGGCAACCCGGCGACGGTCATCAGCACCGGCACGCTCGGCCCGAACGACAACCAGCTCCAGCCGGCCTACCTGGACGGGACGGCCCAGCCTCCCACCGGAGCGCCGAACCCGTACACCGAGATCGGGTCGAACGCCTCCGCCTGGGCGGTCTGGCGCTTCCACGCCGACTTCGCCAACCCGGCCAACTCCACATTCTCCAAGGCCGGCTCGCTCACGCCAGACCCGTTCACCCAGCTTTGCCCGACCCCGACGGAAGGGGTCCGCGGCTGCGTCCCGCAGGCGGGCGTGCCCGACGAGCTGGACGCGCTCAGCGACCGGAGCATGTTCCGTAACGCCTACCGCGTCCTTCCGGGCGGCCAGGAGGCGCTGGTCGGGAACATGACGGTCGAGTCGAACGGCGTGGCGGGCATCCGCTGGTGGCAGATCGACAACGCCACCTCCGGCACGCCCGGCTTCGTCCAGCAGAGCACCTACCAGCCCGACAACACCTGGCGGTGGATGGGCAGCGCGGCCATGGACGCGCAGGGCAACCTGGCGATCGGCTTCAGCGCCTCCTCGTCCAGCATCAACCCGCAGATCCGCTACGCGGGACGGCTGGCCGGCGACCCGCCCAACACACTGGCCCAGGGCGAGACGACGCTGTTCGCCGGCACCGGCAGCCAGACCGCCACCGATAACCGCTGGGGCGACTACTCCGATCTGACCGTCGACCCGGTCGACGGCTGCACGTTCTGGTACACCAACGAGTACTACACCACCACCAGCGCGTTCAACTGGCGGACCCGGATCGGGAGCTTCAAGTTCCCCAACTGCACCACCGGGCCGACCGGCACCCTCGCCGGCACGGTCACCGACGCGAGCACCGGCAAGGCGCTCGCCGGCGTCAGCGTGGACACCGGGTTCGGCACCACCACCACCGACTCCAACGGCAACTACTCGATCAGCCTGCCGGTGGGGACCTACAACCCCACCTACAAGCTGTTCGGCTACGCCGACGACACCGCGAGCAACGTCTCGGTCACCGACGGGGCCACGACCACGGTCAACGTGCAGCTCCAGCCGCAGCCCTCGGTGACGGTGAGCGGGACCATCACCGACGGCTCGGGTCACGGGTGGCCGCTGTACACCCAGATCGACATCGCGGGCGATCCGAACGGGCCGTTCTTCACCAACCCGCTCACCGGCCAGTACAGCATCCAGGTGCCGGCCAACGCCAGCTACGACATGACGTTCAGCTCGCGGCTGACCGGCTACCAGCCGGTCGAGCAGACCGTCGCCGTGGGCGGGTCCGGCCTGTCCCACGACGTGCAGGTGCCGGTGACCGCGGGCTGCACGGCGCCCGGCTACTCGCAGGGCTCGCCGTGCGTAGTGGTCCCGGGCGGCCTGGTCGAGGGCAACGTCTCCGACCTGACCACCGGCAATGCGATCAACGGTGCGACGATCACCAGCGGTGACAACCCGTCCGACAAGACGACGTCGTTCGCCACCCCGAACGACCCGAACAACCCGGGCGGGTTCTACTGGCTGTTCTCCTCACTGACTGGCTCGCACCCGTTCACGGCCACCGACCCCCAGCACGCGTTCGACACCGAGACCGTCAACGTTGCCGCAGACAGTACCGTGCGGCAGGACTTCAAGCTGGGAAGCGCTCGCCTGGTCATCTCGCCGACCTCCATCTCGTCGACGCAGGTGCTAGGCAACACCACGACCCAGACGCTGTCCATCCAGAACACCGGTACCGGGCCGGCGGACGTGCAGCTGCAAGGGTGTTGCGGGAACTTCCAGCTCGCCGCCCCGACCGGCAACTTGACCTGGATCAAGCCCGCACCGGCCACCGGTGTTCAGATGAAAGCGAACGGCCTCAGCGGCACCGCCACCGCCTTCCCCTCGGAGGCGCAGTGGAAGTCCTCCACTGCCTCGCCGTCGGATCCGTCGATCCTCGTCTACGAGGACGATCCCTACCATCCGGCGCCAAACGGGTACGTCGACCAGGCGCTCAAGCGCCTCGGGTTGTCGTACACCGCGTTCTACAACGGTGACTTCACCGACTTCCAGAACGCGCTTACGAGCGGCACATGGGACGACGTCATCTTCGCGGACGACAACTTCGTCCCGCCGGCCTCGACCCTGACCGCGTTGAACAACTACGCCACCGGCGGCGGGCACCTGATCGCCGACAGCTGGACCGTCAGCCTGAACCCGAGCCCGCTGTGGGCGACGCTGGGGTTCCAGTTCGCAGCCAACGATGGCGGGCCCAAACCGGTGGACTTCTGGCAGCCGACTAACCCGATCTTAACCAACCCAAACAATGTCCCCCAGTTGACCCAGCCCACGGGCGGGCGCTACGGGATCTACGGCCAGACCGGGGACCCGCTCTCCGGCTTCCAGGCCCTGGCCGGCGATACCACGGGACCCGCGGCCGGCCACGCCAGGCTGATCCTCGGCAACAACGACCATACGATCTTCAAGGGAGTCACCGACGGCCAGTGGGACCAAGATCTCAACGGGAACGGTATACCGGACGACGTCGAGCTCTGGCAGAACATGATCTTCGGGATCGTGAATGGCTTCAAGGTGCCGTGGCTCAATGTGAGCCCGGCCCAGGTCACAGTGCCGGTCGGTGGCACCGTCAATGTCACCGTCACCCTCAGTGCGACCACGGCAGACCAGGTCACACAGCCGGGCACGGACACGGCACAGATCCTGCTCACTAGCCCGAGCACACCGCAGACCCTCAGCCCGGTTCCCGTCACGATGAATGTGACGCCGCCCAAGGGCTGGGGCAAGATCGCCGGCACAGTGAGCGGCCAGGACTGTAACCAGGCCACCGCACCGTTGCCGGCCGTGGTGTTCGTCAACGGCAAGGGCCTGAAGGGATTCCAGTTCACCCTCAAGACCGACAAGAACGGCAACTACGCGTTCTGGGGGCCGGCCGCGGCAAGCCCGTGGTCCTTGCAGGCCAGTGCGGCCGGGTGGATCCCGGTGACCCAGACCGCGAGCATCAGAGGAGGTAAGACAACGACGGTCAACTTCACCCTGCGACCGCAAACCTGTTAGCAGTCGCCTCGGCAGGCCGGGCCCGCCCCGCACGCGGGGGCGGGCCCGGCCCACGCCTGGTTGCCGTCGAACTGGTCAGCTTGCGCCCGCATGGGCATGCGGCGTGATCGGCTCAGGCCGGGTTGCGCCGATCCCGGAACCGCCAGGTGATACCTGTCGTCTGAACTGCGTGATACTTGGCGCCAGGTTCCTCTTTCTGATCGTTCTGGTGGAGTTGATGGTGGCGTGCGGTAGCCAGCAGCCAGTCACTGGCTCGCCGGGATCGCATGTCGTGGGAACGGTGACGGCCGGGCCGATCTCCCCGGTGCAGCACGTAGACAGGCCGAACACCCGCCCGGTGCCCGGCGCGACCATCGAGGCCCTCCGCGGTAGCGACGTCGTGGCGGTCGCACGCGCCGACGATGGTGGCCGCTACGAACTCATCGTCCGTCCCGGCACCTACCTGATCCGCGTCAAGCCTCCCGGCAGGTTCCTTTCCAAGAACCCGGTCAATACGGTGACCGTCTCCGCGGGAGAGACCGTGACCGTCGACTTCCGCCTCGACACCGGGATCCGCTGAGCCCGAGGCTCTCGCGCCAGCACTAGCTGCGAAGCCCCCGATTCCGGGTGCGGCTCCGTGATGCCTTAGGACCGGCGTGATCCTCGACGGCTGGCGTCTCCGCCGCAGCAGCGGGTGTGCCCTCGGTAACCAAGCGGAATCCGACGCCCCGCACCGCCTCAAGGGAGACGGTCACGCCCGCGTCGCGCAGCTTGCGGCGCAGGCGCTTGACCGTGGCATGCAGGGCAGACGTATCGCCAAGCCAGGTGTCACCCCACGCCGCGCAGTACAGGCGCTCGTGTGACCAGGCGCGTACCGGCGGTTCGGCCAGACGCGCAAGCACCGCCCGCTCGAGCCTGGTCAGCCGGAGCGGGATCCCGTTCCACGTCACGTCCAGGCGCAGCAGGTCGATGAGCAGCCCCCCGCACATGATCGTCCTGCCCGGGCGGTCATCCCCATCCGGACGGACGCTCAGCTCGCCCTCTCCGAGCGTTCTCGCCGCAGTCGTGTGATCAGGAAACAACAACAGCACGGACTCTCCCGGCAATTGCCTGGCTAGGTCCACCCGGGCCGAAACATCCTGCGTCACCGCCGCCACGAGCAGCGGGCCGCCATGCTTCGCCCGGACGCCATTGACCCGCTGTAGCACCAAGTGGCCCTTTCAACCGGACTACCCGAATATCCGGACGCCCCTGACGCTGACATCTCCCGCCCCTTGCTGCAAGAGGTGCTTGTGTTCAGCTTCGGGACAGATGTCCGGGAGGTGACGAATTCGGCGGTCCGCCGTCTGCGGGCGCCGGGCGCCCGCTGCGGATGCCTGCGACCCACGGGAACGATGTAACGCGATGAGAACCGCTGACGGTTCTTCCCTTGAGATGCCGATCCCTCCCTGCCTCACCGGCCGGCCGCTCCCGGACGCGGCGAACGGCGGTGGCAAGAGATACATCAGGTCAGGTTCGGGACAGGTGTCCGGAAGATGACGGGCACCGTGTGGGGCGTGGTCGGCATTCTTGAGCCCGAGGAGCGAGTCTACGAGGCGCTGACTCTTCGCGGGCAGGCCACCATTGCCGACCTGGCAGCGGAACTCGGGATGACCAGGGGCCGCGTATCGCGCGTCCTGAGCACGCTCGCCGCCCGGGGCCTGGCCACCCACCTGCCCGGTCGGCCAGCCCGGTTCGCCGCGGTCATGCCTGACGTAGCAGCGTCGGAGCTCATCGCCGATCAGGAGAGCCAGCTGCGACGGCTGCGCGAGTACGCACATCAGCTTGCCGCGGCCCGTCGCGCTCGCTCCTTTGCCCGTCAACCCGCCGAGCTCATCGAGGTGGTCGAGGGCGCCGCCAACGTGCGCAAGGCCTTCGTGCGGCTGCAGCGAGACGCTCAGAACGAGATGCGGGTCTTCGACAAGCCGCCATATACCGCTGAACAGCCCGACGGCAACCCTGAGGAGTACCGCCTGCTCGGCGAGGGGCGGGTCCGCTACCGGACGCTCTACGAGCGGGCAGGCCTCACCCAGCCCGAACGCATGGCCGAGATCTGGAATGGCATTCGGCAAGGCGAACGGGCCAGAGTTGCCGGCTCGCTGCCGATGAAGCTGGCGCTGTGCGACGACCGGCTTGCCCTCATACCTGTCTCGGCCTCCAGCAACAGCGCTGGTCAAACTTCGTACCTCGTTCACCCCTCCTCACTGCTCGACGCCCTCTCGGAACTGTTCGAAGCCATGTGGGACAAGGCTGTCCCGCTCAACCGGAGACCCGCGCCCGACCGCGACGAGCAGATACTCACTGATCGTGACCGGGACCTGCTCGGCCTGCTAGCGGCTGGCACGACCGACGAAACCATCGCCAGGACCTTTGGCTGGAGTGTCCGGACGGTACGGCGCCACGTGCAGCGGATCATGAAACTGACTGGCGCGGGTACGCGCTTCCAGGCCGGAATGGAAGCCGGCCGCCGCGGCTGGGTGTTAGCCTCCGTCTTCACCGCGTGGCAACAAAAATCGCGAGAGGCGAACCCGATTGATAACCGGACCACGGGCGCCGGAGCGGCTGCGCAGTTACCGATGGTTCGGCGAGGGGCCCTCCGCGGGCGCCGGCCTGCGCGCGGTCGGTCACCGGTCGCGGATGCGCCAGCTCGGCTTCGGGGCTACTGAGCATCTTGGGAAGCCGTTCATCGCGATCCTGAACACCTGGGCCGAGATCAACCCCTGCCACATGCACCTGCGCGAGCGGGCCGAGCAGGTCCGGCGCGGGGTGTGGCAGGCCGGCGGCTTCCCGCTCGAGTTTCCCGTCGCCACTCTCTCGGAGACGTTCCAGAAGCCGACCCCGATGCTCTACCGCAACTTGCTCGCGATGGAGACGGAGGAACTGCTGCGCTCCTACCCGGTCGACGGCGCGGTGCTCATGGGCGGCTGCGACAAGACCACCCCGGCCCTGCTCATGGGCGCGGCCAGCGCGGGCCTCCCCGCGATCTTCGTGCCGGCCGGGCCGATGCTGCGCGGCAACTTCCGCGGCGAGCCGCTCGGCAGCGGCACCGACCTGTGGAAGTACTGGGACGACTACCGGGCCGGCCTGATCGGCGACTGCGAGCTGGCCGAGCTCGAAGGCGGGATCGCCCGCTCACCCGGGCACTGCATGACGATGGGCACCGCCTCGACCATGACCTTGGCGGCGGAGGCGCTCGGCATGACCCTGCCCGGAGCTGCCTCCATCCCCGCGGTCGACTCGGCGCATTACCGGATGGCCACGGCCAGCGGCCGCCGGATCGTCGAGATGGCCTGGGAGAACCTCACTCCCGGCCAGATCCTCACCCGCGAGGCCTTCGAGGACGCGGCCGCGACCGTGCTGGCGCTCGGCGGCTCGACCAACGCGCTGATCCACCTCATCGCGATGGCCGGGCGCTGCGGCGTGCCCTTTACTTTGGACGATTTCGACGCGATCGCCCGGCGCGTGCCGGTGCTGGCGAACATCCGGCCCGGCGGGTCTTACCTGATGGAGGACTTCTACTACGCCGGCGGCCTGCCCGCGCTGCTCAGCCAGCTGGCCCGGGTTCCCGGGGCGCTGCACCTCGCGCGCCCGACCGTGGCCGGCGCCACGCTCGCCGAGGGCCTGAACGGTGCGTCCGTGCACGACGAGAACGTCATCCGCTCCTCGGACCGGGCGCTGTCCCCGGAGGGCGGCGTCGCGGTGCTGCGCGGCAACCTCGCCCCGCGCGGGGCCGTGATCAAGCACATCGCCGCGGACCCCGGGCTGCTCAAGCACACCGGCCCGGCCGTCGTGTTCGACGGCTACCGGCAACTCACC
>WNFI01102613.1_pt1 | contig 21094 bp, 21 predicted proteins | sample 5400471 | NCBI WGS metagenome assembly WNFI01 (sample SAMN13153348, study PRJNA577476) | soil metagenome | isolation source: 100 cm saprolite on Douglas fir-dominated hillslope | place: USA:California | collected 2013-09-17
CTCAGCCGCGAGCAGGCCGTACGATCGCTCGGCCTCACGTGCCTCCGCCAGCGCGGCTTCGCGATACGCGGGCCGAAAATGGATCCGGAAGTGGGGCGTGTGGAGGGTGCGCCAGGGACCGGACGGATCGACCTGCGCCGCGGCCCGCCCGCTGAGCAGCGGCAACAGGCACCAGGCGGCGCGCAGCCACCTCACCCCGGCCCCCACGGTTCGGCTGCCGCGCTCGCGCCCCCTGCGAGGGCGATGCCGGGCGCTGGCCTTCACGGCTCGCGGGCGCGCGCGCGCAGGAATGCCTCGATCCCCCGAGTCAGGCCGCGCGCGTAGCGCCACTGCCCCTCCTCGCCCGCGAGCAGTTCCTCCTGCTCGGGCAGCATCATGAACAGTCCCTCGGTCAGCGCGGCCGGCATCCACGTCGGCCGCACCAGCGCGTAATCGGCCCGTCCGATCCCGAGGTTCCGCACGCCGAACTCCGCGACGAGGGCGCGGTCCAACTCGCGCGCCAGGGAGACGCTGCGCGGGTGGAAGTAGTACACGCTGGTCCCATTGTTGGTGAACGGGTTGACGCCGTCGGGGAGAGCGTTGGCGTGAATCGACACCAGCACGTCCGCATCGTGCTGCTCGGCGAGCTGCGTACGCGCGTGGAGGTCCACGGGCGTCGTGTCGCTGCGGGTGAGCAGTACGGTCGCTCCCGCGCGCTCGAGCAACCGCTTGGCCTTGAGCGCGACGGCGAGCGTGGCGATGGGCTCCCACAGTCCCGTGGGCCCTCTGGCGCCGAGTGGCGGATGGCCGGGATCGAGTACGGCGGTGCGGTGGGCGAGCGGGTGTCCCCGATCGATCGTCGGGGGGCGGCGGACCTCGAGCAGCAAATCGCGCCCATCGAAGCGCGCGCGATAGCCCCACACGCGACGCGACAGCTCGAGAGTGATCGTCACTTCATCTCGCGTGGGCTGTGCATAGCTCATGTGCGTCACCAACGGGTCGGTGCCGCCGTACTGCATCCAGTTGATATCCGAGGCCGCTCCGTACAACCGCAGCGTCAGGCTCCGCTCGCGCTCCGTCACCTGGAAGGGCAGCCGCGCGGGAAGCGGAACGCGGAGGATCGCCGCCCGCGCCGTTGACACCAACCGCACCGACGCGACGGCGCCGCCGGGAGGCGGCGTCCCCGGCGCGAGCGGTACCACGTCCGCCGCGTTGACCCACGCGACAGCGCCACGCGACAGCTGGAGGCGCACCTGATCGTTCCAGCGGCCCGACTGGACCGCGGTGGTCCCGGTCGGGAAGAACCAGTTGTAGGTGCCGTGGGGCACAGCGCGTCCGGCGGTCAGGCTGTCGGTCGTGCCGGTGTGCGCCGTGTCGTGGTTCAGCAACACCACCGTGGGAGCGACCAGGTCCGCGAGCGTGATCGTAAACGGCCAGCGTGCGCGCGCCGTATCTCCCGCGAGCGCCACGACGAGTGTGGCGCAGCCCGTGCGGCCGTCGGCGCACAGCGGCGCGGCGGGGAGCCAGCCAGCGTAGCGCGCCGCATCGGGCGGCAGCGGGGACCCAGCGGTGTCGGTGTCGAACGCCTGGACGCCCCAGGGCCGCTCAGCCGGCAGGGTGTCGGGGACGAGCGGAATCCGCGCGCTCCCCGGGAGCGCCAGCTGCACCGAGGCGCCGGGCGTCGCGCGCACGCTCAGCGCGATTCCCTCCGCCGCCGGCAGCAGGAGGCTTCCCGTCGGTGCAAAGCTGGTCGTGTCAATCCAGGCCGCGTGCCCCGGTGGCGGGTGAAACCGCGGCGCGATCCGGGCCACGACGAGCATCGCGGCCGAATCAACTCCCGCGTGCGCCACCAACCGGAGCTGGGTGAGCGTATCGTCGGGCAGCCCGAGCCACGCGATCCACGCCCCGTTCGCGCGCACGGGAACGGGATGGCCGTCGAGGGTGAGACGCACCGGCCCACTCGCGCCGCGCACTGCGCCGAACACGAAAGCCGAGTCGTGCGACTGCAGGATGTCGGTGGCGGCGGGGTAGACCACACTGATGTGCAGCGATTCGCGGGCCGCGACCGGCGCCGGAAGGGGTGGAGGAGCGGTGCCGGCGCGCGGGACGGCGCATCCGCTCACCACGCTCAGCAGCACTACGCCGACCGATCGCACAGGGGCGTCAAGGTAGCATCAGCGCTTTCGACCCGCCAATTTGCCGAATAGATTGGCATGCCATAACTTGTGCGCCTTGTGGAGCACCTTCCTCTGTGACCGCGTGCGCCTCCTGCGGGCGCGATAACGAGCCCGCCGCGCAGTTCTGCATGGATGGCGGCAAACCCCTGAAGAGGGCGGCGGCGCTGGAGACCGCGGCGGCGGGGGCAGGAGGCCAGGGGGCGGTGCCGGTGCCCGGGACGCGCACGGTGGTGGCCCACTCGGCCCGGGCGATGTGGCCGCCCGCCCCTGCGGTGCTACTCGAGTCACCCCCGTGACGCAGCGCCCGCGCCGCCTGGTTGGCGGTAAGCTCCTCCGCATCGAGCCGTCGCCGTGAAGATCTGTCCCGTGTGCTCGACCGAATACGCCGACGACGTGCGGTTTTGCCCGAACGACGGGCAAACGCTGCGCTCCTCGGGCCCTGCGCACGATCTCGTGAACCAGATCATCGCCGATCGCTACCACGTCGTGCGGAAGCTGGGCGAAGGCGGGATGGGACAGGTGTACCTCGCCGAGCATGTGAAGATGGGGCGCAAGAGCGCCATCAAGGTGCTGAATCCGGCGATGGTGAACGACCCCGATGCGGTCGCACGGTTCAACCGCGAGGCGGCGAACGCCAGTCGCATCTCGCATCCGAACGTGTGCTCGATCTACGATTTCGGCGAAACGCCCGAGGGGCTCATCTATCTCGCGATGGAGTTTGTGGAGGGCGAGCCGCTCACCGACATGCTCGGGCGAGAGGCCTCGCTGCCGACGCCCCGCGCGGCGGCAATCTTTTTGCAAGTGGCCGACGCCCTCCAGGCGGCCCACGACCTCGGCATCGTGCATCGCGACCTGAAGCCCGACAACATCATGCTCGCCCGGGCGCGCGACGGTTCGGACGTGGTCAAGGTGGTGGATTTCGGCATCGCGAAGGCCGTGGGGGGGGGCGACAGTCAGAAGGTGACGAAGACCGGTCTCGTCGTCGGCACACCGGAGTTCATGAGTCCCGAGCAGCTCGCCGGGGACAAGCTCGACGGCCGCAGCGACCTCTACGCCCTCGCGCTCGTCCTGTTCAAAATGCTGACGGGCCAGCTGCCGTTCGCGGGCGAGACAGCGCAGGACACGATGGTGAAGCGGCTCATGGACGACCCCGCCACGCTCGCGGCGGTGCGCCCCGACCGCGCCTTCCCGCCGGGGCTGCAGGCGACGCTCGACGCCGCCCTCACGCGCAACCCCGCAGAGCGCGTACGTCCGGAAACCGCCAGGGCAGCGGCGTCGGTTGCTGTCGGTCGTGGCCGGCGCCGTGATCGTCCTCGGGGGCGCGGGAACGGCGCTCGCGCTCCGAGGCGCGAAGCTGGCTGCGGGCCGCGCGCTGACAGCACGCGGGCGGGCCCGGTGGCAGGCCCGGCCGACATGGGGACCGCACCCGCCGGCATGCGCAGCGCCCGGGGCATTCCCCAGCGACCGCCCGGACGGTCGCGGAGCAAGGTCACGCCGGGCCAGCTCGCCGGGTCGCGCATCGACGTCACCCGCGCCAAAGAGCTGCTCGATACCTTGTTCCTCAACCAGCTGCAGCCGAAGACCGCCCACATGGTGCGGGACTCCGCCGGCGCGCTGTTCAACGCGCCCGGGATCTCCCGGCGGGACCAAGCATACGCGGCGTTTGTCATCGGCATGACCCACCTCATCGATCAGCCGGATCGCGATCACGCGAAAGGCTGTCTGTGGCTGCGGCGGGCGGCGCAGCTCGATTCCGCCGCTGCGAAGTACCCGCAGCTGGCGAACCAGGCCCAGTGCCCACCGTGAGGATGTTCGGCCGCGCTTCGCCCAAACCGATCAAGGTCCAGGTCTTCGCGAAGACCGATCTGGGCCGGACCCGCGATCACAACGAGGATCGCTTTCTCGTCGCGGACCTGACGCGCCACCAGGCGTCCCTGTTGCCGGCGGTGCGGAACCACGAGATCGGTCCGCGTGGCTCGTTGTTCGTGGTTGCCGACGGCATGGGCGGCGCCGCCGCGGGCGAGGTGGCGAGCGCGATGGCCACCGAGACCGTGTACGAGCACCTGGTGCAAGCGTGGGGTCGCGAGCCCGAAGCGACACCGCAGCGGTTCGCCTACCGGCTCCGCGAAGCGGTGGAGATGGCGAACAACCGCATCTACACCCATGCCGCAGGGCACCCCGAGGTACGCGGCATGGGGACGACGGCCACGGCGGTAGGCGTCCTCGCGGACCACCTCTTTCTCACGCAGGTCGGCGACAGTCGGGCCTATCTGATCCGCCAGGGGCAGGCCGTACAGCTGACCAAGGACCAATCCTTGATGCAGCGGCTGGTCGAGGCCGGCGAGATGACCGAGGAACAAGCGGCCAAGAGCGAGCGCAAGAACATCATCCTTCAGGCGCTCGGTCCCGACGCGCGCGTCAAGGTCGACCTCACCCATCAGGAGCTGCGACGCGGGGATATTCTCGTGCTCTGCTCGGACGGCCTCTCGGGCCTGGTGAAGAAGGAGGAGATCGCCGAGGTCGCGGGGCGCGAGCGGGACCTGCAGGTCGCCTGCGACAAGCTCGTCGCGCTAGCCAACGCACGCGGCGGACCCGACAACATCACCGTCATCCTCGCGCGATTCGACGGCGAAGGGCTGCGCCCGCCGGAACCGAGCGCGGAGGTTGGGCACCAGGTGTACCCCCTCATCGACACCGAGACCAGCACCGAGCCCGTACCCGTGTATAAGGGGAGTCCGGCTCCCGAGCCCATGGCCCGGGTTCGCTGGCGCCTGCTCGCCCTCGTGCTCGCGGCCGCCGTCGCCTCGGCCGTGGCGCTGTACGTCGTCAAACGGAGCCCGTGACCGCGCAGTTCCGGTTTCTCTCCGGTGCACGCGCCGGTCAGGTCGATACCTTCCGCAAGGCCTACATCGGTCTCGGCCGCCATCCCCTGTCCGACGTCCGTTTCGACATCGAGCTCGATCTCGACGTTTCCGCGCGGCATGCGAGCGTCATCCGCCACGGCGACGCGTTCGTCTTGCGCGACCTGGGGAGCACGAACGGCACATTTGTAAACGGGCAGCGCATCGCCGGCGACGTGTCCTTGAAGAACGGCGACGTGATCGCCTTCGGGCAGAACGGGCCCGCGCTCGAATTCTACGTCCTGCCCGGGGAGGCGGACGCGGCGACGACGGCCGCCGCGGCCGACGTCGCGCGCCAGTCCGCAGAACGGATGTCGGCGGCGCGCACGCAGTATCCGGCGGTCGCCGCGCGCCGCTCCAGTACGGCCGTGCGAATCGCGGCCGAGGTCGCGCGCCAAACCCACCACCTGCGCCGCACCACCAAGCTCCTGATCGTCCTGCTCGTGGCCGCCCTCGGCGCGTTCGGCTGGGTCCAATGGCAGAGCGCCGCCGACGCACGTGAACTCGCCCGGCTCGAGGCACGGGCGGACGGCTTGGCGCAGCAGGCGGAAGGCCTGCTCGCGCGGCTTCAGATCGAGCTCGCGAGTGTGCAGGACGCGCTGCGGCAGTCGCAGGCGGAAGTCCGGCGGCTCCGGGACGCGCTCCGCGTGGCGGGCGCGAGCGCCGATCCGGACGCCGTCGCGCACCTGCGGGCGGAACTCGACGCGGCCGAGGCGCGGCAGCGGGGTCTCGCCGGCGCGGCGGCGGTCGACTACGACGCGATCTCGCGGCAGAACCAGGACGCCGTGGCGCTGCTCATCGTCGCCTACTCGGACAGCGAGTTCTTCAGCGGCACCGCCTTCGCCGTGGACTCGCAGGGCACCCTCGTCACGAACAAGCACGTGTTGGTGGGTGGGGAGGGCCGCCGCACGCCCCAGCGAATCGCGGTGAAGTTCTCCGGCAGTCGCCAATGGTTCCCGGGCCGGCTCGTGGGGGTGGCCGAGTCGACGGACGTCGGAGTCCTGCGTGTCGATATTCGCGGCGGCACCCCGCGGGTCGCGGGCTTCGCGCGTGACGGGCGGCCGCTCGAGCGGGGCGATCCCGTGGCCATCATCGGGTATCCGCTGGGCGAAGATCTGCCGATGGAACGCCGCGGTCCGACCGGGGTGGTCGCCGATCCCACCCTGACGGTCGGGACCGTCAGCAAGGTGCTCGCAGATGTCGTGCAATCTACGCGATACCCGCGCGTCAGGTCATCGCGTACCTCGACGACCTCCATCCCCTCCCATAGCGGCGCCACCGGGACGGGCCGCTCACTGGAGCCAGCCGATCGCGCGCCTCGCCGCCGCCCGTTGCATCAACCGTTGTCCGTGCCAACAGAGGAGCAGGGGCATCGCGCCGGGGATCTGGGCCGCGAGCCGGGGGTGCCCGAACAGCACTACCAGCGTGGCATCCGGCAGCAGCCGGCGCAACGCGGCGCGTGAGCGGGCACCCAGATCGGCCCGCCCTTTCCACGACCGGGGTTCGGCGTACACCAGGACGATGCCGCTCGACCCCGCTCGGGCAGGCTGCCCGACCGGCACGCCGGCCTCCACCAGCGCCTGCGCGAAGGCGTCGCGCGGTCCGACGCTGTAGGGACCTCCCACGTCGTCGTCCACGATAGAGACGGTGGCGGGCGCGCGGAGGCGTGGCGCGGCGCCCCGCACGAGGTGCGCCGCCCGCTCGGCCAGGCGGTCGGCGAACGTCCCATGGGCGGTGAGGTCGGGCGCCCCCTGGTCGGGAAGGTCGCTCCACGCCGCGAGCGCCGCGTCGTAGTGGGCGAGCGCCTGGTCCGCCCGCGCGGCGAGGATGTCGCCGCCGACGGCGCGGTCGAGCGCGGCGACCACGCGGCGGAAGTCGTCCGGGTAGAGCAGCGCGTCGCAACCGGCCGCGACGGCCTGGACCGTCGCCGCAGGCACGGGCTGCGCCGCGCTCGCGCCCGCCATGATGAGCGCGTCGGTCACGACCAACCCGCCGAAGTTCAGCGTGTCCCGGAGGTAGCCTAAGATCTCCGGGGAGAAACTCGCCGCCCGCTCGGAACGATCCCACTCGGGGTAGGCTACGAAGGCGCTCATCACGCTGCCCACGCCGGCGCGGAGCGCGTATTCGAAGGGTACGCCATCGGTGCGCACGAGCTCCGCGAGGGACGTGCGGACGCGGGGCAAGGTCGCGTGGGAGTCCTGAGTCGTTCGCCCGTGCCCCGGGTAGTGTTTCGCGCATCCCAGGACACCGTGCTCCTGGAGACCTCGGACCCAGACCGCCGCCTGCTCCCCCACCCGCACCGGGTCCGCTCCGAACGAGCGGGTCTGCACGATCGGGTTGCGCGGCTCCAGGTCCAGATCGCACACGGGGGCGAACGCCCAGTTGAGGCCGACGGAGCGGGCTTCGGTCGCCGTGACCATGCCGCACGCGCCGGTCGCCTCGAGGTCGTCGAGCCAGCCGAGCGCCGCCGGCGGCGGCAGCTCGGTGAGCCCCTGCACGTACTGCCCCGGTCCGCGTTCGAGGTCGGCACCCAGGAGCAGCGGCCGCCCGGCTTGTTGCCGCAGCTCCCGGGTGAGCGTCGCGACCGCCTCGTGCGGCCCGCCAAACACGATGAACCCGCCGACCCCCAGGGCGAGCGCTGCGTCGATCTTCGCGCGCTCATGGGCGAAGCTCTCGCGGCGCCACCGCAGCGCAGGGAACACGAGCCGAGCGAGCGGCGCCGTCACGCTGGGGTGATGTGGCCGAGGATGCGCGGGCCGCGCGCGCCGGTCGCGGCCGGCACGTTGCCCGGTTTCCCGAGCAGCGCGAGAAAGCCGAGGAACGCGAACGCCAGGGCCTCCTTCGCCTCACCGTCGAAGAAGACGCGATCGAACGGCACGACGGGGCGTGGCGCGACACGGGCCGTGAGGAGCTCGACGAGCCGCACATTGCGGGCGCCGCCGCCGGAGAGCACGAGGTCGTCGTCCGGCCGCGCCGGGGTCCAGCGCTCGATCCCGCGGGCCACGGACTCGACGGTGAGGGCCGTCGCCGTCGCGACCACGTCGTTGTCGGACCCACCCGCCTGTTTGACCTCCGCGACCAGGCGGGCAGCGTAGTCGGGGCCGAAGCGCTCCCGCCCGGTGCTCTTGGGCGGGGGGGCCACGAAGTAGGGATCTGCGAGCAGCCGGTCGAGCACCTTGCGCGCCGGCTTGCCGCGCCGGGCCCGCTCCCCATCGGCGTCGAACGGCGCGGCGGGATCGACCTGACGCGTCACGGCATCGACGACCGCGACGCCGGGGCCGGTGTCGAACGCCACCGCGCCGTCGAGACCGCCGCGGCGCGGCGCAAACGTGACATTCGCCATGCCGCCGATGTTCAGCAGCAGGCGACCGCGCTCGGGGTGGCCGAACAGGAGGACGTCGGCGATGGGGACGAGCGGCGCCCCCTGCCCCCCGGCGGCCACGTCGCGAGCGCGGAAGTCGCTCACCACCCGTACGCCCACCCGTTCGGCGATCACCGCCGGGTCGCCGAGCTGCAAGCTGGCGCGACCCGGCTCGTGCCAGATCGTCTGGCCGTGCGACGCCACGAACGCCACATCGCGCGGCGCCAGCTTGGCTGTCGCCAGCAGCTCAAGGACCGCCCCGGCAAAGCGTTCGCCCAGGGCGACGTGGAGGAGCGCCAGCTCCCGCGCCCCGCCGCGCGCGATCGTCTCAATGATCTGGGCGCGCTCCGGCGCGGCGTAGGCGGCCTCGTGGTACGCCACGAGTCGTGCGTCGAGCGGCGTCTCCGTGAGGCGTACGAGTGCGGTCGAGACGCCGTCGAGCGACGTGCCCGACATCACGCCAACCGCGAGGAGCTCCGTCACGCGACGGGCGGGGGGTCGCCCACGGCCCGGCGCACAAAACCGCCCGCCGCCGCGAGCATTCGCTCGGCCTCCGCCTTCTCCACGCCCTGGCGCACCATCACGATCGCGACCTTAACGCTGCCGCCCGCCGCCGCGATCGCCGCGCGCGCGGCGGCGCGGTCCACCGCCGCGCACTCCATCACGATGCGCTCCCCGCGATCCCGCAACTTGGCGCTCAGCGCGATCAGGTCGACCATGAGATTCCCGTAGGCGCGCCCGAGCCGGATCATCACCGCCGTGGAGATCGCGTTGAGGACCAGCTTCGTCGCGGTTCCGGCCTTCATGCGGGTCGACCCCGTGAGGGCCTCGGGCCCGACCTTCGGTAAGATGAGCACGTCGCACGTTTCGACGAGCACCTGCGGCGGATCGGAGCAGGACACGAGGCCCGTGGACGCGCCGATGGTCTGCGCCCGCGACAACGCCGCGCGCACGAACGGCGTCGTCCCGCTCGCCGAGCACGCCGAGTCGCCCGGACGTCCCGGCGCCGACGTAGATGAGCCGCCCGCCGCCCTGGAACGCGGCCACCACGAGATCGATCGCGCGCGCCAGCTCGGCGCGCACGGCCCGTACGGCCGGCGCCACGGTCGCATCCTCCGCGTTGATCAGTTCGACGATCTCGAGCGTGGAGGCGACGTCGATGCGCTGGGTCTTGGGGTTGCGCTGCTCGGTGAGCCGCGGGTCGCGGAAGTCGGGGACGGTCATGACGGGGGTCGGATGGCCCCCACGTTCCCGCTGCCCTGGGCGCCCGCGCGCTGCGACGCGGACCTGAGGCGGTCGAGGTGGGGCCTCTCGACCCACCAGTAGAAGGCCAGAATCGCGGCCTGATCGAACAGCGCGGCCACCAGGGCGAGGAGCGACCCGGCCACGAGCGCGAGTCCGTAGAGGTGGAAATAGCCGACCGTGTACATCGGGTTCCACAGAAACCGATACGGCCCCGTGGTGTTGGGCACCAGGCGGGCGGGGGGGGTGAAGAAGTTGCGCCAGTAGTAGGCATCCCACCCGAGCGTGGCTCCGGCCCAGAGCTTGGTCGCAACGCCGGCGAAGATCAGGAACAGTCCCACGCCGATTTCCCAGCCCCGGGCCAGCCCGATCGCCGGCCAGTTCCAGGCGACGAGGCACAGCACGACGAAACTCACTCCGTCGTTGTTCATGACGGTCGCGGCGATCCGCCGGAACCGGCGAAAGCCCTCCTCGGCGCCGTAACGCTGCGCGAAGACGCCGGCGCGGTCCTGACGCCTGAGCGCGATCCCGACGTAGAGCACATAGCCAAGCCGGCTCGCGACGTGGTAGGCGAGCGCGAGCCAGACCCAAGGGAACGTGGGGCTCACCGGCCTCCCTTCTCCCGTTTGCTGGTTACAGCCGGTCCCGGAGGACCCGCATCTCCGCCCCCCGTGTCACAGCCGAATCGTGCGCAGGGGCAAGATCCCCGCGCTAAAGTAGGAGCCCCGTGACCGATTCGTCCACCATCAAGAATGCAGGGCTGGGGGGAATGACGCCCGGGGAATGTAGCAGGGGACACTCCCAGGCGGGGCAGCGCGCCGCGTCCGTTGACCCAACGTCGCGTGGAGGTGCACAATTGGGACATGCGTAGCGCCATTGCCTCGAGCCTCCTCGTCCTGGCCGCATGCGCGGGCGGCCTCCGACCGCCCGACACCGCACCCGCCGCGCCGGGCGTGTCGCCGGGGAACATGCCATGGTCGTCACCTCGCACCCGCTCGCGAGCGAGGTGGGAGTGGACATGCTGCGGCGCGGGGGCAACGCTATCGACGCCGCCGTGGCCGTGGCCTTCGCGCTTGCCGTCGTGCACCCGGTGGCCGGTAACCTCGGCGGCGGCGGCTTCATGCTCGTGCGCCAGCACGACGGCGCGGTGCACGCGCTCGACTTCCGCGAGGCTGCCCCCACTGGCGCGACGCGCGACATGTACGTGGACGCAGCTGGCAAGGCCACCGAGTCGTCGCTCACCGGTCCCCGCTCGGTGGGCGTGCCGGGCAGTGTCGCCGGACTGTTCGAGGCACACCACAAGTTCGGCCGCCTCCGGTGGAAGGACCTCGTCGCGCCCGCCATCCGCCTAGCTCGAGAGGGCTATGTCCTCGACGCCGTCCGCAGCCACGCGATCGCGCTCGAAGCCGAGCGGCTCGGCAGATTCCCGGCATCGCGCGCCCAGTTCCTGACCCAGGGGGAGGCGCCGCCTCCGGGCACGCGCTTGATTCAAGCGGACCTCGCCCGCACCCTCGAGCTCCTCGCCGACTCGGGCCCGCGCGTCTTCTACCGGGGCAGCATCGCCGAGCTGATCGCGCAGGAGATGGCGCGTGGCGGCGGGCTCGTGACGAGGCAAGACCTCGCGCGCTATCGCGCCAAGTGGCGCACGCCGATCGAGATCGGCTACCGCGGCTACACGATCTACACGATGCCACCGCCCTCGGGCGGTGGGGTGACGCTCGCCGAGATCCTCAACGTGATGGAGGGATACGCGCCCCTCCCGCCCTTCGGCAGCGCCGAACTGATGCATCTCCAGACGGAGGCGATGCGTCGGGCGTACACCGACCGGAATGCCTTGCTCGGCGATCCCGATTTCGTCACCATGCCGCTCTCCCGGCTGTTGTCGAAGGCGTACGCGGCGAGCCTGCGCACCGCGATCGACCGCCACCGCGCGACGCCCATGCCGCCCGCCGCAGGCGTGCGATCCGAAGGGACGGAGACGACGCACTATTCCATCGTGGACGCGCAGGGCGACGCGGTGTCCTGCACCACGACGCTGAACAACGACTTCGGTAGCGCGGTCACCGTGCCGGGCGCCGGATTCCTCCTCAACGACGAGATGGACGACTTCACGTCGGCGCCGGGGAAGCCGAACCTGTTTGGTCTCGTGCAGGGGGAGGCGAATGCGATTGCGCCGGGGAAACGCATGCTGTCGGCCATGACGCCGTCGATCGTGCTCGATCCGGCGGGCCAGGTGTTGCTCGTCCTGGGATCGCCCGGCGGCTCGCGCATCACGACCGCGGTGTACCAGGTCATTACCGACGTCATCGATCAGGGGATGCCGCTCGCGGAGGCGATCGCGGCCCCGCGGCTGCATCACCAGGCCCAACCGGACATCGTGTACGTGGAGCGCGGCGGATTCGTGCGGCCATCCCTCGACTCGCTCGAGGCCATGGGCCACAAGCTGAGCGTCTGGGGCTACAAGACCGACGTGAACGCGGTGGCGCGGACACCGGCCGGGTGGCTGGGCGTCGCCGATCCGCGGCGCGGGGGTGGCGCGGCCGGCTACTGAGCCTGCGCCAGGCTCAGCTGCGCTTGACGACGAGCGGCTTGGTCAGCGCAATGGTGATCGTCGCCCCCTTGGGGATCACGACGTCGATGCTGCGCGTCTCGTGGGCCACGGCCGCTCCTGCGGCGGCGCCGACCGCGCCACCGATCAAGGTGCCCTTCGTGTCCTTGCCCAAAAGCCTGCCGACAATCGCGCCCGCGACCGCGCCGCCACCCACCTTCTCGGCGTCACCCGCGGTCACGCCACGGCCCTTCCTCACGGTATCCATCGCCACTACCGCTGCCTCGATCGGGTAGCTGACACCGCGGACCGTCACGCTCGTCAGGGTCAGCTGCAGGATCCCGGTGGAGTTGGGGTGCGCCGCTTCAGCCGCGGCAATCGTCCCGGCGACCGTCGCGCCAGCGGGAAGCACGACCCGTCCGGCGGCGTCCTTCACGTCCTGGTTCACCGTGGCGGTGAACGCATCGCCAGCCTTCGCGCCCCGCGTCGTGATGGTGTCCTGCGCGGCGAGCGGCACGCGCGTCCCGGCCGCGAGCGTCAAGGACGCGGGGGGCGCGGGCGCCGTCACGGTCGGCTTCGGCGCGACGCGCTTGGGCGCTGGTGCCTTCCGCTCAGGCGCCGCTCGGGCGGGCTCCGCGGTCGGTGCCGGCACGTCCCGGACGGCGGCCGTCGATTCCGTCGGCGCGAGAGTCAGGTTACGCGCCGTCGCATCGGTCGACTGGCTCGTTTGCTCGCCTTTGGCACAGGCGACCACTACGGCCGCGGCGAGGGACAGGGTGGGCAGCAGCAGCTTCGGGCTCATGAGACACCTCGTTCCAGGGAGCGCGCCAGAAATATAGACAGTTGACGATCGAAATACCCGGCCAGGCGCCGCGACCGAGTCGTGCCTGGCGCTACAGCTTGCTTTTCAGCGCCTCCGGCGTCAGCCCCTGCAGCCAGCCCGCGAGCAGGGTGAAGCGGTCGCTGAGCAGCAGCAATCCCAGGAGAATGAGCAGGGCGCCCGCGACCCGCTCGACCCACGCCGCGTGGGGCCGGAATCGCTGAAACCACAGGAGAAAGCGATCGAGGGCCAGCGCCGTCGCGACGAACGGGACGGCGAGTCCGAGCGAGTAGGTCGCCAAGAGCGCCGCGCCGTGCCCCACGCTCGCCTGGGCCGCCGCGAGCGTGAGGATTGCGCCCAGAATCGGCCCGATGCAGGGGGTCCAGGCTGCGCCAAACGTCATGCCGACGAAGGCCGAACCGAAGTAGCCGAGCGGCTTGCGGGCGAGCTGCAGCTTGCGTTCCCGCATGAGGAACCCGGGCCGCAGCACGCCGAGGAGATAGAGGCCGAACAGGATGACCACGACGCCGCCCACCCGCCCGATCCACACCTGCGAGTGAAGCAACAGCACGCCGAGCGCGGACGCGGTGGCGCCCAGGGCGATGAAGATGGCGGAGAATCCCGCCACGAACCACACGGCGTGGAGCAGCGCCGTGCCGCGGCGCCGATCCAGTTCCTCGAGCGTCAGCCCCGTCAGAAAACCGACGTAGCTGGGGATGAGCGGCAGGACGCAGGGAGAGAGGAAGCTCAGCAGGCCGGCGAGGAAAGCGAGTGCGAACGAGGGCGTCACCCGCAGAAGCACACGGCCGAGACGACGGTCGTCCAGCGGCCGTCATCGCCGCACTCGGCGGTGGAGGTGACGTTCATCGTGCGCACGATCTCGCCCGACAAGAGCCACTGCTCGCGCCGCTGGTCCCAGGCGCGGTCCGGGTCGAACGGCACCCCCAGCACGGTGGCCAGCATCGAGGCGGCCAGGTCCTCGGCGTATTCGCCCGACGTGATCTCGTTCTGGCCATAGCTGTGGTGCTCCGAGATGTAGCCGTGATGGGTCGCGTCGGCTGGCATGGCGACGCCGATGGACGCGGCCACGAGCCGGCTCGGCTCATTGGTAGAGGACTCGGCGATCACTGCGAACACGACCTGGCCGGGTTTCATCAGCGACAGGCCTTCCTCGCGGTCCACCAGCTCGCAGTGGGGCGGGAAGATCGAGCTCACGCGCACGAGGTTGAAGTTGGCCAGATGGGCGTCCCGGAGCGCCATCTCGAAGCTGGTGAGCTTCTCCTTGTGCCGACCAACGCCTTTGGTAAGGAAGGCCTTGGTGGGCACGAACATTCGCGATTCGATCAACCCGTCACCTCGCGCGTGCGAAAAGGTTCGTCTGCTGGCGGCGCCGCCCGGCGCTCGCCGGTGGAGCGGTCATCGCGGTGACCGCTCCGGCGCGCGTCACCCTTCATACCACACGTCCCGCCCGACCGCCACCGGCGGCTCAGGATCGCCGGTCCGCTCCGCCGCGGCGCGCATCACCCGCTCGATGACCGCGGCGGGGGAGAGCGCCGTCTCCGCGACCTCGATCCGCGTCTGGCCCCGCTCCTTGCCGCGCGTCACGAGCATGTAGCGCGCCGTGTACACGCGCAACCGCCCTTCGCCCTCGGGGGCACGGCAGGCCACTACGGCCGTGCCCCACTCGCGGCCGTCGCGCTTCCACGGCCGGAACACGTAGATCGTCTCGATCTCGGAGGGCGTCACGCGGAGGGCCACGGCCTCGGCGAGCTTCGCCCACCCAGACCCCCGGCCCGGATCTAGCGCAGGACGGTCGCCGGGGCCTGCGCTTGCTCCCATCGTTCCACGTAGAAGCGCAGCACGTGCATAAAGTCCTGCGCGTTGGTGACGACGCCGTAGGCCTGGTGCGTGCCCCGGTCCCGTAGCTTGCTCACGACAAACTCCGTCTGATCGACGCAGATCGTGGTGAGCGGCCGCAGGTCCTCGGGCGTGTCGGTGTCCACGAACGCCGGCAGCATGTTGCCGACGGCGATGGCGTGGAGCGCGGTCGCCACGAACACGGCGAACGTCGCCGCTGCCGTGTAGCCCCGCATGGCGTCCTGGGCCGCGAGCGTGTCCGCGAACACCTCCGGCAGCGGGCCGTCGTCGCGGATCGAGCCTGCGAGCACGAAGGGGATGGCGTGCGTGACGAGGGCGTGCATGATCCCCGAGGTCACGAGGTCCTCTCGCACGGCGGCGGCGATCCCGCCCACCCGGCGGATCTGATTGATCGCCCGCATGTGCAGCGCGTGCCCCCCCTCGACCCCCTGCCCCGAGCTCGTCATGCCGAGGGTGGTGCCGAAGATGGCGGCCTCGAGGTCGTGCACGGCGACGGCGTTGCCGCCGAGGAACGCCGGCCCGACCACCCACAGGATCTTGCCGCCGCGTCGCCGCTCTTCCCCCAAGAGCTGCGCCAGGACGGCATAATCCACGGGCTTCTCGCGCGAGACCTCGCTCTGCATGAACCCGAATTCGTTCGCGCTGTGCGCGCCGCCCAGGAACCCTTCGGTGTGCACGTAGATGCCCTCGCGCCCGTCCTCCTCGATCCCCACGGCGACGAGCTGCCCCGTGCGCACGCGGCGCGGCTCGGTCACGACCAGCTCGCCGCTCGCCAGCAGCACGATGGCGCAGTCCATGCGCGGCAGCCGCGGGCGCCGCCAGGTCCCCGCGGTGCGGACGTAGGTGGGGAGGTTGGTCGTCGAGAAGAAGCGGTCGGGCAGGACGCCGTCCGCCGGCGCCGGCTCGAAGCGCGCGTCGGGCGCCTCCGCGAGCGGAGGCGCCGCGAAGTTCGGCGGGTGGTACTGAAACCGGGGACGCGTCGTCACCCTGTGGGACTCCGTCGCAAGAGGCTCAAGATACGCGAGCCGAATCTCCCGACGCAACCGCCGGCGGCGCAAAATGCGGACGCGGCGCGGGGGCGCGCGCTCACAGCAGCGACACCGGATCGCGATCGACGATCACCACGCCGCGCGTGCGCCCCCGCCAGGCGCGCACCACCCGACCGAGCGCCCGCGGCTCGGCTGACTTCGCGAGCACGTGCCAGCGCCACCGGCCCTGGAGACGCGCGATCGGGCACGGCGCGGGCCCCAGCACGCCGAGCGCGCCGGCGAGCCGCTCCGCGTTCGCGCGCCGCAGCCACGCCGCCACCCGCTCCGCCGCCTGTTGCGCGCGTGACGCATCGACGTGCGACGCCACGAAGCGCACCACGCCGACGTGGGGCGGATACGCCGGGTTGGGCGCGGCGCGCAACGGGAGCTCGACTGCGGCAAACTGGGGGACCGAGTGCGCGGCGGCGGCACGGATGGCGTGGTGCCCGGGCGCCCGCGTTTGGACGTAGACCCGGCCCCCCGCAGGCCCCCGGCCGGCCCGGCCGGCCACCTGAGCCACGAGCTGGAACGTCCGCTCGGCAGCGCGGAAATCGGGGAGGTGGAGGCCGGTGTCGGCGTCGACCACCCCGACGACCGTGACGCGCGGAAAGTCGAGCCCCTTCGCGATCATCTGCGTGCCGAGCAGGATGTCGACCCGGCCCTGGGCCATGCGCTCGAGCACACGGTGGTGCGCCCATTTGGTGCTCGTCGTATCCAGGTCCATGCGCGCGATCCGGGCCGCGGGAAACCTGAGCCCGACGAAATGCTCCAGCTGCTGAGTGCCGAGGCCCTTCATGCGCTGCGTCTCGCCGCCACACACCAGGCAAGCCGGTGCGATCGGCTCCTCGTGGCCACAGTAGTGGCAGCGCAGTGCCGAGGGCGTCCGGTGCACCGTGAGGGCGATGGCACACTGCGGGCACGTCCGCACGTCGCCGCACGCCGAACACTGCAGGTAGGTCGCGAAGCCACGCCGGTTCAAGAGCAGGATCACCTGCTCCCCGCGCGCCAGCGCGCCGCGCACGGCCTCGTCGAGCGCGGTCGTCCACGGCACGCCGCGCGCGTCGGGCACACGCGCCGCGCTGCGGAGGTCGAGCACCTCGACGGGGGGTAGGGGGCGGGCGCCGATGCGCTCCGGGAGCTCGAAGCGCGCCACCTGCCCCGTCGCCGCGAGGTGGAGCGTTTCGAGCGATGGGGTCGCGCTGCCCAGCAGCACGCGCGCCCCCTCGATCCGGCCGCGCACGAGCGCCACGTCGCGCGCGTGGTAGCGCGGCGCGGTGGCCTGCTTGTAGCTCAGCTCGTGCTCTTCGTCCACCACGATCGCCGCCAGCCGCGGGATCGGCGCGAACACCGCCGAGCGCGGACCCACGGCCACTCGCCGCTCACCGCGCCGCAGGGCGCGCCACGCGTCCACCCGCTCGCCGTCCGACAGCCCGGAATGCAGCACCGCCACCTGGTCCCCGAACACGCCACGCACACGCGCTACGGTTTGCGGCGTGAGCGCGATCTCGGGCACGAGCAGGATGGCACCGCCGCCCGTCGCCACCAGGTGACGCAGCACGTCGAGGTAGACGAGCGTCTTCCCCGACGCGGTGACCCCGTGGATCAAGACGGGCTGCTCCGGTGGCGTGGCCAGGATGCCGGCCACCACGCGACGCTGGTCCGCCGTGAGCTCGGGGGGAGGAGGGGAGGAGAGCCCGGCAAAGGGATCCCGGGGACGCGGCAGGTCGGCATAGCGCGCGAGCCGTTGCTCGACGAGCCCGTCCAGTGCCGAGCGGGACAGTCCCAGTCGCGTCACCAGGTGACGCAGCGGCGCGGAGCCGCCGAGCGCCTCGAGCACCTCGTAGGCCGCGCGGCGCTTGGGCGACCGCGTGAAGGCCCGCTCGCGCTCGAGCAGCGAGGGCAGGGCCGCCGCGAGCATCACCACCCGCTCGGCCCCCTCCGTCGGTCCCGTGGGCCGCTCGACGCGCCACAACGCACCCGGGAGCAGGGCGCGCAGCGCGAGGCCCAGGGGCGTGCCGTAGTACCGGCCGATCCAACGCCCCAGTTCGAGCAAGGTCGGGCTAATCGCCGGCTCGAGGTCGGGCGCGGCGAGAATGGCGCGCGCCGCGACGCCCGGGGCGGCCACGTCCACCGCTGCCACCACGCCCACCAGCCGGCGCCGCTGCACGGGCACCACGACGCGCGCTCCGGGTGTCACGCGGTCGGCGAGCGCCGCCGGGATCGCGTAGCTGTAGGTGCTGGACACCGGCACCGGGAGGACGATTTCGGCGTAGCGCGGAGCCGCTCCGACTGCGCGGACGGCGTCCGGCGGGGCGCGCGGCGGCGCGAACAGGCTCGCGCGTTCAGCCAGGGTCACGAGCGTCGCGATCCGCGCGCCGTCGCACGCCGAGCCCCGGCCCGGAAGGGAGGCGGATCTTCCCACCGTCGATCGTGGCACCGACGAACGGGTCGTTCGCGGTGAGCGCGGCGCCGTCCAGATCGGCGGCGTCGACGAGCGGCGTAACGTGGGCAGCGGCAGTGATCCCGAGCGACGACTCAATCATGCATCCCACCATGACCAGCATGCCGTGGGCTCGCGCGGTCGCGATCATGCGGAGCGCCTCGCGCAGCGAGCCGCACTTGGCCAGCTTGATGTTGATGCCGTCCACGGCGCCGGCGAGACGGGGGATGTCCGTCGCCACGATGCAGCTCTCGTCCGCGACAACGGGGAGGACGCCGCGGCGCCGTACGGCGGCGATGCCCTCGAGGTCGTCGGGAGGGAGCGGCTGCTCGAGGAACTCGACCCCGTACTCCTTGAGGACGGGCAGCATTTGGAGGGCGCGCTCGCGCGTCCAGCCGGCGTTCGCGTCGACCCGGAGGGGCTTGTCGGTGGCGTCGCGGACGGCGCGCAGGATCGCCTCGTCGCGGTCGGTGCCGAGCTTGATCTTGAGGATCGGGTACGGCGCCGCCTCGGCCACCTTCGCGCGCATGTTCTCCGCGGTATCGAGCCCGATCGTAAACGAGGAGCTGGGGGCGCGGGCCGCGTCGAGTCCCCACAGGCGCCAGAGTGGCTGGCCGAGCCGCTGGCCCACAAGGTCGTGCAGCGCGGCGGACAGCGCCGCCCGGGCGGCGCCGTTCTTCGGCACGAGCGCGGCGAAGCGCGCCTCTGCCACCTCCAAGTCGCACGGATCCTCGGGCAGGGCCGGCGCCAGGCGCTCGAGCACGCTGAGCACCGTGTCTGCGGTCTCGCCGTAGTAGCGCGACGGAGCCGCTTCGCCCCATCCCTCCATTCCATCGGCGTCCGTGAGCCGCACGCACACGACGCGCGTGTCGTCCGCGCCGCCCCGCGCGATCATGAACGGATGCTTCGTCCGCAGCCTGACGACTTCCGTGGCCAACCTGAGCGGCATCGGGATCCCCGGGGGTCGGAGCCAAGATACGGGATTCGTCACGCCAGCGCGCGCACGTGCGCCAGCACGCCGCGAGCGAGCAGGTCCAGCCGGTAGCCGCCCTCGAGGACACCGACGACCGGGGCCGGGGCGACGCGCTCGCGGAGCGCGGCGGTCCACGTCGCGAAGTCCTCGGGCTCGAGCGTGAAGCCGCCCAGTGGGTCGCCTGCCAGCGAATCGAACCCCGCCGAGATGAGCACAATCGCCGGCCGCCACCCGGTGAGTGCCGCATCCACGGCGGCGAGGAGGTCGCGCACGTACTGGACGCGCGGCAACCCTGGCGGCCGCGGCACGTTGAACACGTTGCCCACGCCCCGCTCGTGCGCGGCGCCCGTGCCCGGATACCAGGGGTGCTGGTGCATCGAAACGTAGCGGACCGTCGCGTCGTGCTCGACGAGCGCCTGGGTGCCGTTGCCGTGGTGTACGTCCCAATCGACGATCAGCACGCGCGACGCGCCGAGTTGCTGAGCGTGGCGGGCCGCGACCACGACGTTGTTCACGAAGCAAAAGCCCATCGCGCGGGCGGCGAGGGCGTGGTGGCCGGGCGGGCGGGCAGCCGCGAACGCGCCGCCGACGCTCAGCCCCTGCTCGACGGCCGCGAGCGCAACGCCCGCGGCGGCGCACACCGCTTCCCAGCTTGCTGCGCTCATGCTGGTATCGGGATCGAGCGCGCCCCCGCCCGCGCGTGCGAGTCGCTCCAAGCCATCGAGGTACGGCGCCGGGTGCACCCGCTCGAGCTGTGGACGACTGGCGCTGCGCGCCTCGTGCCACGTCAGCGCTGCACCCAGTTCAGGCGCGCGCAGCGCGGCGAGCACCGCTCCGATCCGCTCCGGGCGCTCGGGGGGACCGGGACCGGGGTTGTGCAGGGCGCAGGCAGGATGGTAGACGATCGGGACGGCCATAGGGGCGAGGACGACATTCCGTGGCGAGGTGAGTTCCGGGTCGAGCCGCTCCGGGCGGGTCGGGGCCGGCGCAGGGCGGTTGCGTCAGTTCTGCAGGTGCTTGCCGTGCAGCAGCTGGCGAATCGACTCCGCCTCAGCCCGCATGTCGCGCCGGGCCCGCTCCAGCTCAGACATGACGCGGCGGTAGCGCCGCCACCCCAGCACCACCAGCACCGCCGCCACGAGGAACACGCCGGCCCACACGACGAGCATGACCCTATGCAGCGCGAGCCCGCTGTAGCCGAGCAGCAGCGCGTCGAGCAGCAGGAATCCGACCGTAAACGTGGTGAGCGTGCGGCTCGGGGTGCGGGAGGGACGCGGCATGGGATCAGCGCACCGGTTGGCGCCGGGCGGGCAGCACGATAAACGGCGCATTGGCCCCGGCCCCGAGCGCCGCCAGCGTCGTCGTTTCGTCGAAGACCTGCGCACCGTGGAACTTCACCACGTACCCATCAACCAGCACGTTGGCGCGCTTGAGCGCTTGGACCAGCGCCTGGCGCTTGAGCGCCGCCACCGTCGTGGTAGGCTCGACGGCGAGGAACACCTGATCCCACACATCGGTGACCATGACGCGGACGGCGAAGCGCTGGCTCACGGCACTCATGCGACCTCGATGCCGCCCTCGAGCGGCAGCGTAGAGAAGAAGCGGTCGAGCGCCTGATCGAAGAACAGCGTGGAGGCCCGCACCCGGGTCTTCCCCGTGGCATCGACCCATGCCCGGACCACCACTTCCTCGCCTCCCTGGCCGCGCAGCGCCACGAACTCCGGCCCTTCCTGCTCGACGAACGCCGC
>WNFI01036928.1_pt1 | contig 21069 bp, 23 predicted proteins | sample 5400471 | NCBI WGS metagenome assembly WNFI01 (sample SAMN13153348, study PRJNA577476) | soil metagenome | isolation source: 100 cm saprolite on Douglas fir-dominated hillslope | place: USA:California | collected 2013-09-17
GGCGGCTGATGCGGTTCATCTTGTTGATGGTCTCGATCATGTGCACCGGGATGCGGATGGTGCGCGCCTGGTCGGCGATCGAGCGCGTGATCGCCTGCCTGATCCACCACGTGGCGTAGGTCGAGAACTTGTAGCCGCGCCGGTATTCGAACTTGTCCACCGCCTTCATCAGGCCGATGTTGCCTTCCTGGATGAGATCGAGGAACTGCAGGCCGCGATTGGTGTACTTCTTCGCGATCGAGATCACCAGGCGCAGGTTGGCCTCGGTCATCTCGCGCTTCGCGCGGCGCGCCTTCGCCTCGCCGGTCGACATCTGCTTGTTGATGTCCTTCAGGTCCTTGATGGAGATGCCGATCTTCTGCTGTACGGCCTGCACCTTGCCCAGCAGCTCGAGGACCGACGGCTCGAGACGGCGCATGGACTCGGTCCAGGGCTGCTCGGCGTTGATGTCGGTCGTCAGCCAGCGCTTCGAGCCCTCGGTGCCGGCGAAGATCTTGATGAAATGCTGGCGCGGCATCTGCGCCTTCTCGACGCAAATGTCGTGGATCGCGCGCTCATAGCGGCGGATCTCGTCGACCAGGCTGCGCACGCTGTCGGAAAGCCGCTCGACTGTGCGCGCGGTGAAGCGGATCGCCATCAGCTCGGTCGAGATCTGGTCGCGGGCGCGCAGGTAGTCCTTGTCCTTGGAGCCCTTGTTCTCGAGCGCCTTCGCCATCTTGTCGTAGAGGCGGCGGATGCGCGCGAATTTCTCCAGCGCCTCGTTCTTGAGCTTGAGCAGGCTCGCGGACTGGGCGGCGCTTTGCTCCTCTTCGCTCTCGCCCTCGTCTTCCTCGATCTGCGCTTCCTCTTCCTCGGGTGACTCGGCCTTCTTCGGATCGAAGTCGTCCTTGGCGTTCGGATCGATCAGCCCGTCGACGACCTCGTCGATGCGCATCTCATCCTTCTCGACCTTGGTGGCGAGATCGAGGATCTCCTGCACCGTGGTCGGGCAGGCGCTGATCGCCTGGATCATGTGGCGCAGGCCTTCCTCGATGCGTTTCGCGATCTCGATCTCGCCCTCGCGGGTCAGCAGCTCGACCGAGCCCATCTCGCGCATGTACATGCGGACCGGATCGGTGGTGCGGCCGAATTCGGAGTCGACCGTAGACAGCGCGGCCTCGGCCTGCTCTTCCACGTCCTCGTCGGGTTGCGCCACCGGCGCGGCATCGGACGCGATGAGCAGCGTCTCCTGGTCGGGCGCCTGGTCGTAGACCTGGATACCCATGTCGCCGAAGGTGGAGATGATCGCTTCGATCTGCTCGGCGTCGACCAGGTCGTCGGGCAGGTGATCGTTGATCTCGGCATAGGTCAGGAAGCCGCGCTCCTTGCCGAGCTTGATCAGGTTCTTGAGCCGGGTCCGGCGGGTTTCGGCGTCTTCCTTCGGAAGCTCCGCGGGGATCAGCCATTCGTCCTTGCGGCTCCTGCGGCCGCCGCGGCCGCCTTTGCCCTTGGCCTTGACCTCGTTGACCTTGGCCTCGAGCAGCTCGAGCGCCTGCTTGGCGCTCTTGATCGGGGTTTTGGGCGCTTTGCCGGGCTTGCCGGCAGGCACCGCCTGCTTCGCCTGCGCGGCTTTCGCGACGATCTTGCCGCGCGCACTGGCGGGCCGCTTTGCGCGCAGCCGTTTCTTCGCTGCCTGCGGTCTAGCGGCGCGTGACTTCACCTTCAGCCGTTTGACGGCCCTGGCTTTTTTCTTTGCGGCCCGAACCTTCTTGACCTTCGACTTCAGCTTGCGCTTCTGAGCCATCAATCCCCCGGAATTACAGCGTTACGGCAACTCGTGGCGAAAAGCCTAATATTGTAGCAAAAGCGTGAACATTCAAGGGCTTCGTTGTATTCCCTCCGAGCGAACCTCACTGCAAGAACCCCGCCAGCCGCTAGCGCGCGCCGGTTCGCCCTTCGGTCTGGAGCCGCTGCTCCAGCGCTTTGACTTCCGTGATCATCTGACCGTACTGCAGGTGCTCTTCTTTTGACAATTTTCCTTGCCGAAGTTTTTCCCCGAGCGCCTTGATGAAACGGATCTTCCGGTTGATCTCGATTTTCCACAGGGCGTGCTGCATCTGGATCTGCGCCTGCTCCGCCGTGTCGGCGAGCTCCATCGTGTTCGCCTGCGCGGCAAACAGGATTTCCGCGTGCGGGCTGTTCTGGAAGTGCTCGACGAGCATGGCGGACGACGCTTCATCGCCCGCAGCGTGGGTGAGATAGTGGTCGGCCAGCGCCTTCAGGGCCTGCGACTCGGGAAGGCTCATATCGATGAGCGAGGTATCGATGTCCGCCGCGAGCGCCGGACGGGCGACTACGTAGGACAGCAGCTTCCACTCGGGGGTGGACGGCGGATTGAATGACTTCCTCGCCGGCGCCGGCTGCCGGTATACGGGCTTTTCGTTGCCCGAGCCAAAAATACCCCGGGCCTCCTCCTGGGTGACCCCGGCCAGGCGCGCCGTTTCCTTCAGGACTTGGAGCTTGAGCGCTGGCGCTTCGATCTTCTGGATGTGAGGCTTTGCGGCGCTCAGGAACTGGGAACGCCCTTCCGCGACCGCGAGATTCGACTGCGACTGCAGCTCGCCCAGGAGGAACTCTGAAAGGGTCTGGGACTCGCGCACCAGTTTCTCGAACGCGTCCTTCCCGTGCCGCCGCACGAAGCTGTCCGGATCCTCGCCGTCCGGCAGGAAAAGGAACCTGATCGGCTTGTTGTCGGGTGCGAGCGGCAGGCTCACCTCCAGGGCGCGCCAGGCCGCCTTGCGCCCCGCCGCGTCGCCGTCGAAGGAGAACACCAGCTCGTCTGCAAGCCTCAGCAGCTTCGAAACGTGGACCGGCGTGGTGGCCGTGCCCAGGGTCGCGACCGTGTAGCCAACGTCGAACTGGGCGAGCGCCACTACGTCCATGTACCCCTCGACCACGAGGGCGCGGCCCGATGCGTGGATCGCTTCGCGCGCCTGGACCAGGCCGTAGACTTCGCCCCCCTTCTCGAAGAGGGGGGTTTCAGGCGAATTCAGGTATTTCGGCTCCCCTTCCGCCATCACCCTTCCGCCAAAGCCGATCACCGCGCCGCGGGCGTTCAGGATCGGGAACATCACCCGGTCGCGGAAGCGGTCATAGCGCTTGCCTTCGTTCTCGATGACGAGCCCGCACTCGACCAAAGACTTGTCTTCATATTCGGGGAATACTTTCTTCAAACCCTGCCAGTCATCCGGCGCGTAGCCGATGCGGAAGCGCGCCGCGATTTCGCCCGTGAGCCCGCGGCCCTTGAGGTATTCGATGGCGCGCGGCGCGGTCTTGAGCTCGGCGCGGTAGAAATCCATCGCCTTTTCCATGACCGCGTAGAGATCGGTCTGCCGCTCCTCTCGCGCGATTTCCTCTTTCGTTCTTGGTTTAAATTCGGGAAGCTGCATGCCAACCGAGCTCGCGAGCTCCTTGATCGCGTCGACGTAGCCGAGCGCTGCGTAGGCCATGAGAAAGCCGATGGCGTTGCCGTGCACGCCGCAGCCGAAGCAGTGGTAGAACTGCTTCGTCGGGCTCACCGAGAACGACGGCGTCTTTTCGCCGTGGAACGGGCACAGGCCGAGATAGTTCGCGCCGCCCTTTTTCAGCTGGACGTAGCGCGACACGACCTCGACGATGTCGACGCGGTTGAGGAGGTCCTGCTTGAATGAATCGGGGATCACGCTCCCCCGATTCTCAACCCGAAAGCTTCGTCTTGACCAGAGCGGAAACGGCGCCCATGTCGGCGCGGCCGGCAAGGCGCGGCTTGAGCAACGCCATCACCTTGCCCATGTCCTTGATTCCTGACGCGCCGGTCTCGGAAACTGCAGCGGCGACGGCGGCGGCCACCTCCGAGTCGCTCATTTTCTGCGGCAGGCGCTGCTTGATCATCTTTTCGATGATCGTGACGACGTCGACGTCGGTCAGCTCGATGCGCTCGTCGACTTCCTTCTGCTTCACGGCGGCGAGCAGCAGGCGCACGGTCGACAGGCGTGCGCTGTCCCTGGCGCGCATCGCCGCCTTCATGTCTTCCGTGATTTGTTGCTTTAGGGTCAGTACTGCTTAGTACATCTTCTGCGGCAGCATCTGGCTGCGCAGGCGCTTGTGATGGCGCTTCACTGCGGCGGCAAGCTTGCGCTTGCGTTCGGCGGTCGGCTTTTCGTAGTACTCGCGCGCGCGCAGCTCGGTGAGAAGGCCGGTCTTCTCCACGGTGCGCTTGAAGCGGCGCATGGCCACCTCGAAGGGCTCGTTTTCCTTGACGCGTACTGTCGGCATAGACACAGGGGCCTCGAAAAGGGGCTGAATTGTATCAGAATCACCTTATGCTGATCCTCGGGATCGAGACCTCGTGCGACGAAACAGGGGTGGCTTTGTACGACAACAAGGCCGGGCGCATGCTCGCGCATCTGGTGCACTCCCAGGTCGACATGCACCAGGCCTACGGGGGGGTGGTTCCAGAGCTCGCCTCGCGGGATCACATCCGCCGTCTCATGCCCCTGACCCGACAGGTTTTTGATCTTTCAAAAAAGAAATTCAGCGAATTGGCCGGCATCGGCTATACCGAGGGGCCGGGGCTTGCGGGCGCGCTGCTGGTCGGCGCGTCCTTCGCCCACGCTCTCGCCCTTTCGCTTCGCATTCCAGCCATCGGCATTCATCATCTCGAGGGGCACCTGCTGTCGCCGCTACTCGGCGCGCCGACGCCCGCGTTTCCGTTTGTCGCGCTCCTCGTCTCCGGCGGCCACACCCAGCTCATGCGAGTCGATGCGGCCGGGCGCTACTCGCTGCTCGGCGAGACGCAGGACGACGCCGCAGGCGAGGCTTTCGACAAGACCGCAAAGCTGCTCGGGCTGGGCTACCCCGGCGGCCCGGCGCTGTCGCAGCTCGCGGAGAGCGGGACCCCGGGCCGGTTGCGCCTGCCGCGGCCGATGATCGACAGCGGGGATCTCGAGTTCAGCTTCTCGGGCCTCAAGACTGCAGTTTTGACCCTGCTGAAAAAAGAAAATCCTTCTCACGCCGATCTCGCGCGGGCTTTCGTCGACGCGGTAGTCGAGGTGCTGGTCGCGAAATGCCGCCGCGCCCTGGAGACAACCGGGCTCACGCGCCTGGTGGTCGCAGGCGGGGTCGGCGCCAACCGCCAGCTGCGCGCCGCCCTGAATGCCAGCGGCGCCGCGCATGGCTTTGACGTCTTCTACCCCGCCCCGGAGCTCTGCACCGACAACGGCGCGATGATTGCGTTCGCCGCCACCCTGCGGCTTTCTGCGGGGAAAAGCAACTCCGGGAGCGCGTTCTCCGTCAGACCGCGCTGGGACATGAGCGAGCTCAGCTAGCGTTCTTTGCGCCGAGCCTTGGCTCGGTGCCGGCGATAAGTCGCCGGACGTTGTCCTTGTGCCGCCAGAGGATGAGAACCCCTATCGCAAGCGCCGCGGCGGGAACGGCAGCCAGGCCGAACAGCCACCAGGCGTAGAGCGGCGCGAACAGCGCGGCGACCAGCGCCGCAAGCGACGAAATGCGGAACAAGACGACGATGATGATCCACGTCAGGACCGTCGCGAGGCCTAGCCAGAGATCGAACCCGAACAGAACTCCGGCTGCGGTCGCGACCCCTTTGCCGCCGCGGAAGCGGTGGAACACGGGAAACAAATGCCCCACGAACACGGCGAGTCCGGCGAGCGCCGTCGCCTGCGGCTCTGCCGCAACCAGGCAGCTGAGCCAGACCGCGAGCCAGCCCTTGCCCGCGTCGCCCGCAAGCGTGAGCACCGCCGCCGCCCTGCTTCCCGAGCGCAGCACGTTGGTGGTGCCCGGATTCTTCGAGCCGTAACTGCGCGGATCGGGCAGGCGCATGAGCCAGCTCACCACGATCGCGAACGAGATCGATCCCAGGCAGTACGCCGCGAGCGTTATTAGCGCGGTCTGCATCCCGGGGATTCTATAATCGGGCAGAACTCATGGATGCGATACTGATCCGCGACCTGCGGGTGGAAGCCCTCATCGGCATCCACAAGCGGGAGCGCCACGTGAAGCAGACGGTGTCGGTCGACCTGGACATCGGCCTGCCGGGCGAGGCGGTATTCGCGAGCGATAAGGTAGCGGACACCATCGACTACGAGCAGGTCGCGCTCAGGATCCGCGGCCTCGCCGGCAGCGGCCATTTCCGCCTGGTCGAGACCTTTGCCGACCGCGTTGCCGCCCTGCTCATCAAGGACTTCGGTGCGCCGTGGGTCAAAGTCAGCGCCTCGAAGCTCGGCGTCCTGGCCAACGCGAAGCTGGTCGGCGTCCAGATCGAGCGCCGCAAGTCCTAGCCCCGCGGGTGGTGCTTGGCATGCAGCGCCTTGAGGCGCTCGCGCGCGACGTGGGTGTAGATCTGGGTGGTCGAGATGTCGGCGTGGCCCAAAAGCATCTGCACGACGCGCAGGTCGGCGCCGTGGTTGATGAGATGTGTCGCGAAGGCGTGGCGCAGCACATGCGGCGAGAGCTTCTTTCCCGGGACGGCGCGCGCGCCGTAGCGCCGGATCAGGTGCCAGAACGCCTGGCGCGTCATGCCGGCGCCGCGGGCGGTGACGAACAGGCTGTCGGTGGTTTTTTTCCCGAGCAGATTGGTTCTTGAAGCCGCAAGGTACTTGTGCAGCCAATGCACGGCCTCCTCGCCGAGCGGCACCAGCCGCTCCTTGGATCCCTTGCCGAGCACACGCACGATTCCGGCGTCGAGATTCGCTTCGAATGTCTTCAGCGCGACGAGCTCGGAGACCCGCAGCCCGGTCGCGTACAGCGTCTCGAGCATCGCCCGATCGCGCAGACCAAGCGGCAGCGCGACATCGGGCGAAGCAAGCAGCGCCTCGACGTCGGCCTCGGACAGCACTTTCGGGAAGCGCGGCGCGCGCTTTGGTGGATCCAGCTTGAGCGTCGGGTCGGCGCTCGTGCGCCGCTCGCGCAGGCAGTACTGATAAAAACGCTTGAGGGTCGACACGAGCCGTGCTGCGCTCGAGGCGCGGCCTTTGCGCGAGGCCAGGAAAGCGAACAGGTCCTGCTCTTGAACTTTTGCCAAACCCTTGTCTGAAAACCCCGCGAACTGCTCGAGATCCGAGCGGTACGACGAAATCGTGTTCTTCGACAGCCCGTCCTCGAGCCATAGCGCGTCGCAGAACGCGTCGAGCAGGCGCACGTCGGCTTCGTTCAAAGTATGTGCCGTGCTCAGGGCCGCAGCTCGAACGCGTCCGCGGCGGCCTCGTGCGCGAGCAGCCAGCGCTTCACCTCGATGAGGTAGCCGTCGGTAGCGTGTGCAAAGCCGCCAATTCCGTCCGCCGCGACCACGCGATGGCAGGGAATGACGATCGGCAGGCGGTTGTCGCCGCACGCCTGGCCGACATCGCGCGCGCCGGCGCCGAGTTCCCGTGCGATCTCGCCATAAGTGCGCGTGCGGCCGCGCGGGATCGCACACATCGCGTCCCATACGCTGCGCTGCAAAGGCGTCCCCTCGATGAGCACCGGCAGGTCGAAGCGCGCATCCGGATCTTTCCGGTAGCGCTCTAACTGTCTTAAAGCTTTTCCAGCAAGAACATTCTTTGGGGCGATAGTCGGGGAAGAAAGCGGCAAGTAGCGGATCTCCACCACGCGGTCCGCGCGCGTCGCCACGCCAACTTTCATCTTCGGAAACTCGACAACTACGTCGAACATAGCTTCTCGATCTGCGCCAGCAGCTCGTCGGGGATTTCTATTCCGTTCTTCGAAGATACTTCGGTGGCAAAGCGACGGGCGCCGGGCAATCGCACTCCTGCGTCGGACTGCATCGCCGTCACAACCGCTTCAACCCTTTCGAAATACTTCTCCATGCCCGCCAGCGCGCCGGGGTCGATGGCGATGAATGCCTGGCCGATGCGCGGCCGGTTGCCTTCCTCGGAGAAGAACGAGTCCGCCTCCGGGCCGATCGCCGCGCCGGTAAGGGAAGCGCAGATCAGCTCGAACATCAGCGCGAGCATCGCGCCTTTCGCGCCGCCGATCGGAAACAGGCTGCCGTGCTCGATCGCTTCCTTCGGGTCGGTGGTGGGCTTGCCGTGCCGGTCGAGCGCCCAGCCCTCCGGGATTTTTTCCCCGCGCTTCATCGCCATCATGATTTTCCCACGCACCACGGTCGTGAGCGCGAGGTCAACGACGATCGGGTTTTCACCCTTCCTCGGGAATACCGCCGCGACCGGATTGGTGCCGAACAGTCCCTTCTTGCCGCCCCAGGCCGGAATCGCCGCGGGCGAATTGGTGAAAGCAAAGCCGACCAGCCCCGCCTCCGCGACCGGCAGCAAGTGGATTCCCAGCACGCCGACGTGGGCGCTGTTGCGGATGCCGGCAAAGGCGATGCCGTTGCGGCGCGCACGCTGGATCAGTTCGTCGATGGCCCATTGCACCGAAACGTACGGCAGGCCGTCGCGGTTGTCGATCAGGCAGACCGCGGCGCGGTCCGCGAGCATCGCCGGCTGCGCCGCGCCGTCCGCCCGCCCCTTGCGCAGCATCCCGCAGTAGAAAGGCACGCGCGACATGCCATGGGTGGGCAGGCCCTGCTCCTCGGCCTGAACCAGGTGGCGCGCCGCGGCCTCCGCCATCCTAGAATGTGCCCCGGCCTTCTCCAGGGCGGTGCGCGCCAGTTGCAACAGCGCCTGCCCGCTTTTCTTCATAAAGGGATTCTAACCATGGGAAAGATGATCGAGCTCACTGCGTCCGACGGGCACAAGCTGGCCGCCTACCGCGCCGACCCCGTCGGGGCAAATGCGGGCAAGCCGCGCGGTGCCATTGTGGTGATTCCGGAGATCTTCGGCGTCAACAGCCATATCAAATCGGTGGCTGACGGCTATGCCAAGGACGGCTATCTCGTGATCGCGCCCGCCATGTTCGACCGCGTCCAGCGCGGTTACGACACCGGCTACTCGCAGCCCGAAATCCAGGCCGGCATCGCCGTGATGCAGAAGCTCGATTGGAAGCAGACCACCCTCGACGCGGAAGCCGCGATCGCGGAAGCGAAGAAGGCCGGCAAAGTCGGGATCGTCGGCTACTGCTGGGGCGGAACGGTCGCGTGGGTGGCGGCGGCGCGCCTCGGCGGGCTCGCGTGCTCCGCGCCCTACTACGGCGGCGGCATGCCGGGGTTCATCGGCGAGAAGCCGAAGATCCCGGTAATGTGCCACTTCGGCGAGCAGGACCAGTCACCTACCCTGGAGCAGTCGAAAGCCATCGCCAAGGCGCACCCGGAGATCACTGCGCACTTCTATCCTGCCGGCCACGGCTTCAACTGCGACCAGCGTGGCTCCTACCACGCGCCGTCGGCCAAGCAAGCGCGTGAGAGGACGCTAGAGTTTTTCAGGAAGCACGTCGGCTGAAGGGCCGAGCAGGGCGCGGCGCAGCCGCGACTTGAGAAGCTCGCCGTCGTGCGGCGGCAGCACGAGCGGCAGCTTCTCGACCGCGACCTTCACGGCAGCGAAGTTGGGCCCTGATTTGCCGTGAATCACTCTACGCAGCGCAGCAAGCCCGCTCTTCGCCGAAATCGTTTTCGAGAACCTGAATTTGCAGGCAAGGGCGGCGGCCGCCAGATCGATGCCGCTCGCCGTGTGCGTCGCCTGCATGCCGGTCTCGCCGTAGCGTTCATTGTCGATGACGACAATGCTGAGGTTGGCGGGCTGCTGCACGCCGATGGTAGCGAGCGAGCCCAGGCCCATCAGCATTTCGCCGTCGCCCGTGATCACGAGGACACGCCGCTTCGGCTGCGCGAGCGCGAGGCCAAGCCCGATCATCGCCGCCTGGCCCATCGCGCCCCAGGTCGGGAAGTTGAGCGGTGAGTCGCCCGCGGCGGGGATGTCCCACGTCGTCGACCCTAGTCCCGCCACGACCAGAAGCTTCTTCCGGTCCTTCAAGATCCCGGCTACGACAGCGCGGCGGCGGAGCGTGGCTTTCATTTGTCCGACTGCTCCTGGAAGCTCTTGATGCCGATGACCTGCTGCGAAATGAGGACCGCCACCGAAGCCTGGCTGCCGTACGCGAGTTGCAGCCCCGCCTTCACGGCAGGCGCAATCTCGGCCGCGCTCTCGGCCGCGCGCACAACGGTTCCCATCGCCTCGAGAGCCGCGCGCGTCGCCTGCCCCATCGGCACCTGCCAGGGATTGAACTCGCCTTGCTGACCGCGCATCGTGACGATCGTGAGGAGCGGAAAGCGGCATTCCTTGACCATGCCGAGCACGTTCACGATGTTGCCGACGCCGCTCGACTGCATGAGCAGCGCGCTCCGCTCGCCGCCGAGCCAAGCGCCCGCGGCGAGGCCGATGCCCTCCTCTTCCGTCGTGAGGACCACCGCGCGCATTTTGCGGTCCGCCCGGCAGAGCTCGATCAGCCGCTTGTGCCCGGCGTCGGGCACATAGCCGACGATCCGCACGCCGGCTGCCGCGAGCTCGCGGTGAATCTCCGCGGGCCAGTCCTCAGGCCGCATTCTTCAGGAGCGTTTGTCCCGGTCGGACCCGGGTGAAGCTCACGAGCTTCATCGAGACTTGAATGCCATTGTTTACCGTTTGAACGCTTGTGAACGCCGATTTCTCCAAAGAGCCCGTCTCCGGAAAGTCGGAACGGAAATGCGCGCCGCGCGATTCCTCGCGCGCGATCGCGGCCGTCGTTATGACGCGGCTCACAGCCGTCAGGCTCTTCAGGTTCAGCCAATCGTGCCACGTCATGTTGAAGGCGCGATTCGCGTTGCTCAGCGGATGTCTGTCGAGCTCGGCGTCGAGCGCCGCGAGTTCTTGGCGCGCCGCCTGCAGACCGGCGCCGTCGCGGATGACGCCGACTTTCTCCCACATGGTGTCGTAGAGCTTCTCGCGGAGAGATTCGAGCCTGGCGTTCTGCGCGTTCCTATTCCTGAACGGCCTCTCACAGGAGTCCACCGCGGCCTCGATCGACGCGCGATCGGGCTCGTGCAATGGCCGCCCTTTTTTCAGCCACGCGGCCATGCTGCCGCCCGCCACCGCTCCGAACACTGTCGAGTTGGCGACGCCGTTGCCGCCGAGCCGGTTAGCGCCGTGCACGCCGCCCGAGTCCTCGCCGGCGACGAACAGGCCCGGCAGCGCGGTCGTGCAGTTGCCCGCGAACTCCACGCCGCCCATCATGTAGTGCGCCGTCGGCACGACCTCGACCAGCCCGCTGGCGAGATCGAAGCCGCAATCAGCGCAGCGCTCCACCATGCCCTTGAATTCCCTGCGCACCCGTTCGGGGCCGAGGTGGGCCATCGCGATGTAGAGGCCGCCGTTCGGGCTCGTGTTTCCCTTTCGGATCTCCGAAAACATGGCGCGAGACACGATGTCCCGTGTCGCGCGCTCGGCCTTCGCGTCGTACTCGGGCATGAAACGCCGCTTCGCGCCGTTCAGGAGATGACCTCCCGAACCGCGCAGGCCTTCCTCCAGCACGGTGCCCGTCATCCGCGTGTGCTCGCCGGCAAGCAGCCCGGTGGGATGAAACTGCACCATCTCCATGTCGCGCAGCGGCAGTCCCGCACGCAGCGCCATCGCGAGGCCGTCGCAGCTCTTGTCGCCGGAGGGCGTGTGGTAGCGGTACATCGTCGGCCCGCCGCCGGTGGCGAGCAGCACCGCCCTGGCGCGCACGAACACGTACTCGCCCGTTCGCATGTCGATGAAAAGGACGCCTGAAAGAGCTTTCTCATTCTTTGCTTTGATCAATTCGACCGCGCGGTGCTCTTCCAGCCGGCCGATATTTCTCGCCCACACCTGCTCGGCCAGGCGGTTGATGATCTCGATGCCGGTGAGGTCGCCCTTGTGGACCGTGCGGTCGAAGCTTTGCCCGGCGAACGCCTTCTGGTGGATGCTGCCGTCCGGGTTGCGGTCGAAGAAGCAGCCGAGCTCGTTCTCGAGCTCCTTCACTCTCTCCACGGCAAGTGTGACGAGCATCCAGGCCAGCTCCTGGTCCGGAAGCCACTTGCCGCCCTCGATCGTGTCCATGAAATGACGCTCGACGGAGTCTTCCTTCGCCAGCGCAACGTTGTAGCCGCCTTGCACCATGCGTGTGCAGCCGCATTTGCCGAGCAAGCCTTTCACGGCGACCGTAATCGAGAGCTGCGGCGCCGCCTGGTGCGCGTGCAGCGCGGCGAACAGCCCCGCCCCGCCGGAGCCGAGGATCAGGATGTCGGTGTCAACGCTCCTCACGCTTCTTCCATTGAATGACCAGGACGATGGCGAACAACCCGAAGCCGATGGCATCGAACAACGCCTTCGGATAGACGAGCATGAATCCGGCGACGACCAGCATCAGGCGCTCGGCGAGCGAGGCGCGCTTGAAGAGCCAGCCCTGCAGGCCGCCGGCCAGCGCCGCGATGCCGATCGCGGCTGTGAAGGTAACCAGCGCGATCGAGCCCCAGTCGGCGTTGCCGAGCGTCTTGATCGAGCCCGTCAGCAGGAGCCCGGTGCCGCTCGGGTCGAGCACGAACATGAACGGCACCAGGAACGCGGGGGCGGTGTACTTCCAGCACTGCAGCGTGGTCTTGTACGGGTCGCCGCCCGTGATCGCGGCCGCAGCAAACGGCGACAGCGCCGTGGGCGGCGAGACTTCCGACAGCACCGCGTAATAGAAGATGAACATGTGCGCGGCGAACTCGGGCACTTTGAGAGCGATCAGCGCCGGCGCGGCGATCACCGCGCAGATGATATAGCTCGCGGTCACCGGCACGGCCAGCCCGACGATCCAGACGATAAGCGAGGTGTAGATCGCGGTGAGCAGCAGCGAGTTGCCGGCATAGGCGAGAACGATCGAGCTGAATTTCAGCCCCAGGCCGGTGAGCGTCACGACGCCGACGATAAGCCCCGCGCCGGCGCAGGTCGCCGCCACGTTGAGCACCGCGCGCGAGCCGCTGTCCAGCGCCTTGATCAGCCCGGAGCCGGCGATGCCGCGCCAAATGGAGATTTTTCCCCGGAAAAAATCATATGAAATGAGCGCGCAATCCCGGCGCAGGAAGCTGGTCACCAGCGCCACCACCGTCGCCCAGAACACCGACAGCTCGGGAGAGAAGCCCATCAGCATGAAGGCGACGATCGAGACCAGCGACAGGAAATGGAACCAATACTTCTTGGTCAGGCTCCAGGCCGACTCGACCTGCTCGAACAGCACGTCCTTCATGCCGAACTTGCGCACGTCGATCTCGACCATGATGAACAGCGCGAGGTAATACAGGCACGTCGGGATCGTCGCCATGAGTACGACGTCCAGATACGAGATCTTGAGGAACTCGGCGATAATGAACGCGGCGGCACCCAGCACCGGCGGCGAGATGATTGCGCCCAGGCCGCCCGCGGCGAGCAGCCCCCCGGCTTCGTCCTTGCTGTAACCGACCTTGGCGAGCATCGGCGCGGCCACCGCGCCCAGCGTGACCGTCGTAGCGACCCCGGATCCCGAAGGCCCCCCCAGCAGGAACGAGGCCAGCGTCACGGTGCGCCCGGCGCTGGTCGGCTTGCCGCCCATGGCCGAGAACGAAAAGTCGATATAGAACTTACCGGCCCCCGAGAATTGCAGGAACGCACCGTAGATCGTGAACAGGATGATCAGCGTCGAGGACACGCTGATCGCGGTCCCATAGATGCCCTCCAGAGTCATGTACATGTGACCGACCAGGCGCGGGATCTCGTAGTCCTTGTGCGTCCAGGGTGCCGGCAGGATTTCGCCGAAGAACGCATAAAGCAGAAAGCACACGGTGATGAACGGCAGAATCCAGCCGGTGGTGCGCCGCATCGCTTCGAGAATCAGGAGCACGAGCGCGACGCCGAATACGATGTCCCAGTCGTTCGGCAGAATCGAGCGGTCGAAAAAATCGTCGCCGCCCGCGATCAGGTAGACGGTAGTCGCAACCCCGACCGCCGCCAGCAGCCAATCCCACCACATGACACGGTGCCGGAAGCGCTTCGCAACCGGAAAGATCAGGAACGTCAGGAACAGCACGAAGGCGACGTGGATCGCGCGCAAATGCTCGGGCCGCACGATGGCGTAGGCGGTGTAGAGGTGAAACAGGGACATCACCACCGCCACCGTGGTGACAAAGGCCGCGAGCAAGCCAGAGAGCTTGTTCTGGACGCCCTCTTCCCGCTCGATCATTTCCTCGGCCCGCTGCAGCGCTTCCGCGCTGATTTCCGCTGCGGGCTGGTGCAGCAGGGTGATGTCTTCGCTCATCGATCCCCTCTAAATGAAAAGCCCCGCCAGCACGCTGGACGGGGCTCCGGCACCGCGGGCCTCACTTGATCTTGATGCCCTTTTCCGCGAAATACTTGATCGCGCCGGGATGCCAGGGAATCGAGGAGGCCTCGGTTTTCTGGTTCTCGAGCTTGATGTTCTCCGCCTCCTTGTGCACCCGGATCAGGTCGTCGCGATGGTCGAACATCGCCTTGACGATGTTGTAGGCTGTCTTGTCGTCCATGCTCTGGTGCGCGGTCAGCAGGTTTGTCACCGTAGCCTGGGGGTTGTCGGCTTCCATGCCCTTGTACGTCGCCTTCGGGATGACGTCCTGAATGTAGATATTGCCGTGCTTCCTGGTCATCGCCGGCACCAGGTTGGCGATGTCGATCATCTTGATTTTTACCCCCGGCGAATTTGCCAGGTCTGTCACCGCCGCGGTCGGCAAGCCGCCGACCCAGAAAAACGCGTCGATCTTGCGGTCTTTCAGCGCATTCACCGATTCAGCGACCCCGAGGCGCTCGCGCGTCATGTCCTTGTCCTTGTCGAGTCCCGCCGCTTCGATGACGCGAAAGGCAAACACCTCGGTGGCGCTGCCGCCCGATCCGGTGGAGACGCGCTTGCCCTTCATGTCCACCATTTTCGTGATGCCGGTGCCCTCGACCGTCACCACGTGCATGCGATTCGGGTACAGCACCATGAGCGTGCGCACGGCGATGGGCTTGCCGGCGAACTTGTCCTGCCCCTTGACCGCGTCGATCGCCGCATCGGCCTGGGTCAGGGCGATGTAGGACTTGCCGGTACCGATCAGCTGCATATTGGCGACCGAGCCCCCAGTGACCTCGGCGGTCGCCTGCATGCCCGGGACATATTTCGACAGCACCGCGGCCATGCCGCCGCCGAGCGGGTAATACACGCCGCCGGTGCCGCCGGTCGCGATCGACAGGTTCTGCGCTTGCGCGGCAGACGCCAGCAGCGCCGCACTCAACGCGACAAGACGCACGAGAAACCTCATGTCTCCTCCTCCTGTGTTTCAACGAATATTACCGCACACCCAATCGGCGCAAGGCGTCTGCGCGCCGTTGCTGCGCCGCACTTTTGACCTGCGCATAGAGGCTGCCGCCGTGGCTGTCCATCGCCACCAGCAGCGGGCCGAAACCCTTGACGCGGAATCTCCACAGCGACTCAGGGTGCAGGTCATCGAGGTCGACGTCCTCGATCGCCTCGATCCACGTCGTCTCGAGCGCCGCGGTGCCGCCGATGATGGCGAGGTAGGCGCCGCCTGCTTCCTGGAATATTTTTAAAGAATCCTCTCTCAAGCCGCCCTTGCCTATGACAAGTCGCACGCCGTGCTGCTGCATGAGCGGCCGCGTGAAGCGCTCCATCCGGTCGCTCGTCGTCGTGCCCACGCATAGCGGCGCGTAGCCGGCGGGATGCGCCTTGCTCTTTTCCACTTTCTTCACGTTCGGTGCGGTATGGATCACCGCGTGCCCCTTCATATCGAAGCGCGTCTTGCGGCCGCGGTCGAACATGTGGATCTGCGTCGCATCGCGGATGCCGAAAAGCGTTCCGTTCAGCGTCACGGTGTCGTTGACGCGCAGCTTCCTCGCTTCCTTCTCGGCAATGGGCATCCGGAGGTCGAAATGCGGCATGGCTACTGCTTCACTTTTTCAGAAACCATACTCGATTCCTGAAGGCCGGAAGGTAGCGCGTGCGCGGCGCGCGGAATGGCACTGCATGTTGACCGCCACCGGATTCATCGTGATGTGGGTGGCCGCCGTTTCGACGTGCACGGCGAAAGAGGTCGAATCGCCGCCCAGCCCTTGCGGCCCGACGCCTAGCATATTGACCGCCTCGGTCAGCTCGGCCTCGAGCTTCGCGCCCTCGGGATCTTCGCAGCGCGTGCCGAGCGGCCGCGTCGCGGCGAGCTTGGCGAGATGCACGCACAGGTCGGCGGTGCCGCCGACACCGACGCCGACGATGGTCGGCGGGCAGGTCTTGCCGCCCGCCGCGAGCACGCAGTCGACGACGAAGCTCTTGATCGCGTCCACCCCCTCGGCCGGGACCGCCATCCGCAGCCAGGAGTTGTTCTCCGAGCCGGAGCCCTTCGGCACCATCTCTATGGAAAGGACTTTTTCTTCCTTGGTGAAGTCGATGTGAATCACCGGAATGCCGCGGCCGCAGGAAGTCTGCTCGTTGACTCGCGTCATCGGGTGCACGATCGAGGAGCGGAACGAGTACTCGCGCGTCGAGCGCGCGCAGCCTTTGCGGATCGCTTCCTTCAGCGCCACGCCGTCGACCTCCACGCCGCGCCCGATCCAGACGTTGTAGATCGGGATGCCGGTGTCCTGGCACAGCAGGTTGTCGGTGTCTTCGGCGACCTTGATGTTGGTGATCATCGTGCCGAGCATGCGCTTCGCGCCGGCGTCGGTCTCGCTCTTCGCAAGCGCGTCGAAGCCTTGCTTGACGTCGGGCGGCAGCTGCTTCAGCGCGCGGATGTAGAGCTCCTTGGCCGCCTCCTCGACTTTCGCGAGATCGATCTTCACGCTACTTGACCTCGATCCCGCGCTCCCGGACGACCCGCGCCCACATGGCGCTCTCGGCTTGCATGGCCTTGCCGAACTCCGTCGGCGAGTTTCCCACCGGCGTGAGGCCCTGCGCATAAAAGCGCGCCTTCAGCTCGGTGGTATCGAGCGCCCGCTTGGTGTCCCGGTAGATCTTGTCGACGATCTCGCGCGGCGTGCCGGCCGGCGCCACGATGCCGAACCAGCCGCTGTTCTCGAAGCCCGGCAGCGTCGCCGCGATCGGCGGCACGCCCGGCATCTGCGGCACCTCCGTTCTGCTTGTCACGCCGAGCGCGCGCACACGGCCGCCGAGCACATGCCCCGCGGTGGCCGCGACGTTCGTTACAGTAAAGGCAGTTTCGCCGCCCACCAGGCCGGCGAGCGCCGGGCTCTCGCCCTTGTAGGGGATGCCCTGCACTTCGATCCTCGCCGCGCCGATGAAATTCTCCGCCGCAAGATGCGTTTGCGAGCCGATGCCGGCATGGCCGAAGTTCAGCCTGCCGGGATTGGCCCGGGCGGCCTCGATAAGGTCCTTCACGCTCTTGTAGGGCGAGCTCGCCGCAACCGCGAGCACCTGGGGGCCGGTTGCGACGTTGGTGACCGGAACGAAATCCTTGTCGGGATCGTAGTTCAGCTTGGCGTAGATGTGCTGGTTCGCGGTGAGAACCGCGCCCGCGGGAAAGAACAGCGTATAGCCGTCGGGCGCTGCGCGCGCCGCTTCCGCGGCGCCGACTGCGCCTGCCGCGCCGCCGCGGTTTTCCACGATCACCGGCTGACCCCAGGCCTGCGTCAGCTTCTCGCCGAGCAGGCGCGCGGCGATGTCGGTGGTACCGCCGGCCGCGAACGGCACGATGAATCTCACCGGCCTTTGCGGCCACGCTTGCGCATATGCGTCGAGGGCCAGAATCAGCCCGAACAGCATTGAGAACAATTTTTTCATCGTGAAAAGATCCTACAGTGCCATGGCGAAGGCAAGGCCCACCGCGATTGTCAGGGCCACGGCGGCAGCAGCCAGGCTTTTCTGCCAGTTGCGCCACGGAAGGAATTCGAGCGCCAGGATCCGCAACCCGCCGCCGAGGTGTGCCGCGAGCGCCACGACGATGCCCCATTCGGCGAGCTTGACGAGAGGCCGCTCGGTCCAGGCCAGGAAGGCATCGAGCTGCAAAGCGTTGCCGAGCGCCCAGAAGTGAAGCGGCAGGAACACCGCGAGCGCGATGCCCGAAACCCGATGCACGATCGCCACCCAGTAGGAGGGTTCCTTTTTCACGAGAAGACCGAAACCACCGCGCGGATTCCCATGACGAAAATCATTACCGAGAACAACAGCAATGCGAGGTCGCGCGACTTGCCGCGCCAGCCCAGCCACTCGGTGAAAACGCTCCTGAGACCGATCGGCGCGTGCACCGTCGCCGCGAGCACGAAGACCGAATAGAACGCGAACCACGCGGCGTTGCCGCGGGTGCGGCCGAGGATCTCCGCGCCGGTCAGGCCTCCCTGCACGGCATAGATGATGGTGGCGAGATGCGCCACCACGCAGAGCGCCAGCACCGCGGCGCTCGCCCTTTGCGCCACCCACAGCAGGGTTTCGGTCCTGGAATTCAAAGCTCGCCCCGCAGAGCCGCCTTCGCCACTTCGCGCTTCAAACCCGAGATCGCGGCGGTCGGCGACAGGCCCTTCGGGCAGCGCTCGGTGCAGCTCATGTGCGTGTGGCACGCGTGGCAGCCGGCGTCGCCAGCGACGGCGCGCAGCCGCTTATGGGGGTTCGCGTCCCTTTCGTCTTTTACCAATGTCCAGGCGCGGTTCAGCGCGGCAGGGCCGAGGTAGTCCGGGTTCCACGCAACCACGTCGCAGGCGGCATAGCATACGCCGCAGCCGATGCACTCGATTCCCGCATCCGCGAATTGCCGATTTTCCGAATCAGGCCTGACTCTTGAAAAATCATCGTTTCTTGTTCGATTCCCCTCGAACGCGCCTCGCGCGCGCGCCCACTTGTCGAAGAACTCGCGCATGTCGGTGACGAGGTCTCGAATCACCGGAAGATTGCGCAGCGGTCCTATCGTTATTTTTTGATTTTCAGAGACCTTGTCGACGTGCGTGCGGCAGGTCCAGCGCGGAACGCCGTTCACGGTCATCGCGCACGAGCCGCACATCCCGACTCGGCAGGCGAACCGGTAGGCGAGCGTCGGATCGAGCTCGCGCTGGATGTGAGTCACCACGTCGAGCACCGTCTGGCTCGGGTGGCGCGGCACTACGTATTCACGAAAGCTTCCTTCAGTCGTGCCGCGCCAGACCTCGACCCGAAGAGTGCTCAAGCCGACTCGTAGAGCCGCGTGAGGACGAACTCTCTGTGGCCGAGCGCTTCGGCGGCGGTCAGTCGGCCGTTCGCGGTACGGAACATGCACTCGAGCAGCCTGTCTCCGGCCTGATCCGGGGTCAACTCTTTTCTCAAGAGACCCGAAACATCCACATCGATGTGCTCCGACATGGTCCGCACGGTGCGCGGATTCGCGCTCAGCTTGATCACCGGCAGGATCGGGTTGCCGATCACATTACCCTGGCCGGTGGGAAAGAGATGCACCGCAAAACCCGCCGCGGCGCACAGGGTCACCATTTCCGCCGCGGCGGAAGACGAATCCATAAACCACAGGCCCGGGCCGGTCGGCGTCTCGGCTTTGTCGAGCACGCCATCCACCAGGCACTTGCGGCCGATCTTCTGGATGTTGCCGAGCGCCTTTTCCTCGATGGTGGTAAGCCCGCCCTCGATGTTGCCCTTGGTCGGCTGCGAGTCCATCAGATCGCTGGTCTTATGGCGGTCGATGACCTGCTGATAGCGGTCGAACACGAACTGGAATTTCTTGCGCACCGCCTCGTTGCGGCAGCGCGCGGCCACCAGCTGCTCGCCGCCGGTGAGCTCGGTCGTCTCGCCGAACACCATGGTGACGCCGTGCGGGTACATCTTGTCGAACGCGTTGCCCACGGTCGGGTTCGCGCCGCAGCCGGAGGTAGTGTCCGATTCGCCGCACTTGGTGGACACCCACAGGTCCTTCAGCGGGCGTTCCTCCCGGCGCAGCTCGGATGCCCACTGCAGGTATTCCCTTGCGGCCTTGGAGGCGCGGTGAATCGTGTCGTGGTCGCCGTGCTGCTCGATGCCGAAGTACGACACCGGCTTGCCGGTCGCGCCGATGCCGTCGGCGACCTTCTTCGCCCAGGTGTCCTCGATGCAGATCACCACCACCGCGGCGACGTTCGGATTCGAGCCGGCGCCGATCAAGGTGCGGAAATGTAGGTCGAGGTCGGCGCCGAACTGCAGCCGGCCATAGGGGTGCGGGATCGCGAGCGTCCCCTTGACGTTGTTCTCCACAGCTTGCGCGGCGGCGTTCGAGAGATCGTCGACCGGCAGGATGAGAACGTGATTGCGCACGCCCACCCTTCCATTTTCTCTTTTAAAACCGAAAAACGCAGAGCTCGAAAGATTCATCGTTACCAACGCTTGGTTTTCACGTTATGCACGTGCAGATGCTCGCCCTTGCCGATCGGCTTCACCACTTTGCCGATGTCGACGCCGTACTTGATGACGGTGTCGCCGGGCCGGTAGTCCTTCAGCGCGAGCTTGTGGCCGATCGGGATGTCGCTCTTCGCGGTCACGGAGATGTCTTTGTCGTCCTCCATGATCCAGCCGGCGAGCGACTGGCCTGACTTGACGCCCTCGACGACCACGACGCCGACGCCGTCGCCTTCCTCATGCACGACGAAATGAATCACTTGCCGCTCCATTGAACGATCGATTCCGGGAACCGTTATTCTATGCGCATGTCCGAGCGCCGCAGCTTCCTGCAGGCAGCGGGAGCACTTGCCCTTTCCTATTCATTGCCTCTCAAAGGGCAAACGCGGTTTTCCTCCTATCCGTTCGCCCTGGGAGTGGCCTCGGGCTATCCCTCGCCCGACGGCGTGGTGCTATGGACGCGGCTGATGGGCGAGCTCGACCCGGCGGCGATACAGGTGCGCTGGGAAATTGCTGCCGACGAGGCGATGCGCAAAGTCGTCGCCTCGGGCACCGCACAGGCGCTTCCCGAGTGGGCGCATTCGGTGCATGTCGAAGTGCGCGGCCTCGAGCCGGACCGCTGGTACTGGTACCGGTTTATCGCCGGCGACGCGGCGAGCCTGGCGGGACGCACGCGCACTGCTCCGGCCGCCGGAGCGGAGGTGGCGCGGCTGCGCTTCGCGTTCGCCTCGTGCCAGCAATACGAGCAGGGCTGGTTCAGCGCGTACCGCTACATGGTGCGCGACGATCTTGACCTCGTCG
>WNFI01314740.1_pt1 | contig 21067 bp, 22 predicted proteins | sample 5400471 | NCBI WGS metagenome assembly WNFI01 (sample SAMN13153348, study PRJNA577476) | soil metagenome | isolation source: 100 cm saprolite on Douglas fir-dominated hillslope | place: USA:California | collected 2013-09-17
CGGCAGGCCGGGCCGCGAAAGGTTCGCGAGCAGGTGCTTGGTGTAGAGCCCGTTCACGCCGTCGCCGTCCGAAGCCACCGCGCCCGGCGCGGTGGCGAATGCGACCAGAGTGCCCGAAGGCGCGTCCATCTGCGCGAGTCCCAGCGCCGAGGAACGGAAAGAGCGCGCAAAGGGATTGTTGCGGCAGGCGTCGAGAATCATCAGGTTGAGCACATTCTTCGCGCTGTCCATCTTGGCGAGCACCACGTTCGCGTCCACCGCCTGGTCCTCGACCTCGTCCTCGCGCTCGATGTCTGCGTTGACGGGAATGAGGAAGTTCCTGCCGCGCACCTGCATGCCGTGTCCGGCGTAATAGAATAATCCTACGCCGCCGCGCATCAATTCATCGCCGAAGACGCGGATCGCGCGGCGCATGGTCGCCTGCGTTGCGTCCTCGATCACCGTTACCGAAAAGCCGGTGGCGGCTAGGGCCTTGGAGATGGCGCGCGCATCGTTGACTGGATTGCGCAGCGGCGAGGACTTGTAAGAGGAGTTGCCGATCACAAGCGCGACGCGCCGCTCGCCTCCCGGCGCCGGCTTGGATGGCGCGATCTGAAGCTGGCGCTCCGCGGCATGCGCGGAGACAAGCAGGCTGGCACCTGCCAGAAATGCCGCTATCGTCAGGCGCGTTTCGCGCACACTGCCCTCCCGCCATTAGTTTAGCTCTTAAAATAATCATGTGACGCCCTTCACCCTAGAATTTCCCTACGCGTGGCCGCGCAAGCCGCTGTTCGCGGCGAACGTGGTGGCGACCTCGCAGCCGCTTGCGGCGCAGGCGGGCCTGCAGATGCTCGCCGAAGGCGGCACCGCGGTCGACGCGATCCTCGCCACGGCGATCACGCTCTCGCTGGTCGAGCCGGTATCCAACGGTATCGGCTCCGACGCCTACGCCATTGTCTGGGACGGCAAGCGGCTGCACGGCCTCAATGCGTCCGGGCGCTCGCCTGCCGCGTGGACCGAGGACTACTTCAAGGGGCAGACGGCGATGCCGGTGCGCGGCTGGAACACCGTCACCGTGCCGGGCTGCGTCCAGGCCTGGGCGGATCTGCACGCGAAGTTCGGCAAGCTGCCGTTCGAGAGGCTCTTCGAGCGCGCCATCCGCTACGGCCGCGAGGGCTTTCTCGTCTCGGCGACCATCGCGGGGCAGTGGGCGAAACAGGTCCCCGAGCTCAAGGACCAGCCCGGCTTCGCAAAATATTTCATGCCGAGCGGGCGCGCACCGCGCCCCGGCGAGCGATTCAAGTTTCCCGAGCACGCGAGAGTGCTCGAACAAATTGCGTCCACCAAAGGAAAAGCGTTTTATCGCGGCGTGCTCGCGGAGAAGATCGAAGCGCACGCGAAGATGCACGGCGGTGCCATGCGCGCGAGCGACCTCGCGGCCAACAAGCCCTACTGGGTGAAGCCGCTCGAGATGGGCTACCGCGGCTACACGCTGCACGAGATTCCGCCCAACGGCCAGGGCATCGTCGCGCTGATCGCGCTCGGGATCCTGGAGAATTTCGACGTAGGCTCGCACCCCGTCGACGGCGCGGACAGCCTGCACCTGCAGATGGAGGCGCTGAAGCTCGCCTTCGCCGATGCCCGGCGCTATGTGGCCGATATCGACCACATGACCGAGGTAAAGCCTTTGCATCTTCTGGACAAGGAATATCTGAAATCCCGCGCAAAGCTGATCGACATGAAGCGTGCCCAGGATTTCGGCCATGGCAGCCCCCCCAGAGGCGGCACGGTGTACCTGACCGCCGCCGACGCGGCCGGCATGATGGTGTCTTACATACAGTCGAACTACATGGGATTTGGTTCGGGCGTGGTGGTCGACGGCATCTCGCTGCAGAACCGCGGCGGCACCTTCGTGATCCGGCCCGGCCATCCCAACTGCGTGGGGCCGTCCAAGCGCCCCTACCAGACCATCATCCCCGGCTTCGTCACCCGGGACCGCAAGCCGGTGATGAGCTTCGGGGTGATGGGCGGCACCATGCAGCCGCAGGGCCATACCCAGGTGATGGTGCGCATCGCCGACTACGGCCAGAACCCGCAGGCGGCCTGCGACGGGCCGCGCTTTCGCGTCGTCCAGGGCCTGGAAGTGGCCGTAGAGGAAGGCAATTTCCCGGCCGAGACGCTCGCGGAGCTGCAGCGCCGCGGGCACAGGATCGTGAGCGTGGATGACTACAACCAGTTCGGCAGCGGGCAGCTCATCTGGAAGCTGGACGGCGGTTACTTTGGCGCCAGCGACCCGCGCCGGGACGGTCAGGCTGTCGGGTTTTAGGAATTTTTTCAGCTTTCTTTTTTTCTTTTCGAGAATAATTCAATGCTGAAAATCTGGGGACGGGTCAATTCCGTCAACGTCAAAAAAGCCCTCTGGGCGGCCGAGGAGCTCGGGCTCAAGTACGAGCGCGTCGACGCCGGCATGCAGTTCGGCGTCAACAAGATGCCCGAGTACCTGAGGATGAATCCGACCGGGCTGGTGCCGACGATCGACGACGACGGCTTCACGCTGTGGGAATCGCATACGATCGTGCGCTACCTCGCGGCCAAGCACGGCGCCGGCACGCTGTGGCCCACCGACCTCAAGGTGCGCGCGGACGCGGAGCGCTGGATGGATTGGGCGTTCACCTTCCAGAGCGCGATGCGCGCGGTGTTCTGGGGACTGATCCGCACGCCGCCGGAGAAGCGCGACATGAAAGCGATCGAGGAGGGCTGCAGGAAAAGCGCCGAGCTGCTCGCAATTCCTGAATCGGTGCTTTCGAAAAAACCCTATATGGCCGGCGCGAGCTTCACCATGGGCGACATCCCGCTGGGATGCGAGGTGCAGCGCTGGATGCGCGTGCCCATCGAGCGGCCGGCGTTCCCGAACGTCGAAGCATGGTTCGGCCGCCTGTGCGCGCGGCCGCCGTTCAGGAAGCACGTCGACTTTCCGCTGTCCTGAAGATCAGGATGCCGGACCCGGCGGCTTGAGCCGTTTTCCCGACTTCGCCATTTCCTTCACTTTTTCGTAGAAGGCATCGAGACCGCCGCTTTCGCGCAGCAGCTGCTGGAATTCAGGAACGAGCTCGCTGTAGAGCGCGATCGATGCCAGGAAGGCGTTGTTCGGCTGGGCAGGAACGTTCGCCGGGTACTGCGCGCGCAGCCTGTCGAACTCTTCGCGTTTTCTGTTCAGCAATGCTTCTCTTGAAGCATGTTTCTCCTTATAGACGAGCGCCAGGCGCGTCCTTGCCTCCTTCACCTTCTGCGCGAACTGCTGCCTGCGCGCCTGCGACGCGCGGAAAGCCTCCAGTTCGGCGGCACGCCCCTCGGCCTCGAGCCAGCGCCGCACTCCCTCTTCCTCGACCACGACCGCGAAGGACTCGTTGAACGTGGTGTCGTCGCGCGCGTACGCCAGCTGGTGCGCGAGTTCGTGAAACACCAGGCGCGCGAGCTGCGCGTCCGGGTAGCGGATGAACGTGGATAGCAGAGGGTCGTCGAACCACCCCAGCGTCGAATAGGCCGGAACTCCCCCGACGTGCACGTCATGGCCTTCGGCTCGCAGCCGCTCGGCGTAGCGCCGCGCGTCCTCCTCCGAGAAAAAGCCGCGGTAGCTCACGCAGCCGGCGACGGGAAAGCATTCCTTGCTCGGCTCCACCGAGAATTCCGGCGCGGCGAAGACGTTCCACACCACGAAAGGCCTGCCTAGCTCGGCGTACGAGGTGTAGCTGCGGTTGTCCGGCAACCCGAGGCCGCGCGAGGCGAATAGCCGTATGCGGCGCGCCGTTTCCAGGCGCTCGCGCAGCGCCGCAGGAGTCGCCGGGTCGGCGAGCCAGGCCTCCACCGGCCGCGCTGCGCCCATGATCTCGAAGTGCCCGCCGATCGCCTGCCTGTAATACGCGATGCTGTCGCAGCCGCCCGCGAGCGGCACGAGAATCACCATCAGCAGACGGGAAATCATTCGAAGCGGCCGGCGGCGAGAAAGCGCTCGACCATTTTCGCCACCCGCCCCGAGACGATAAGGAGACTGTGGCCGAGCGGGACCAGCGCGTGCGCGCTCATGCCGTCCACTTCGGTTTCCGACACGCAAACCACGCCGTCGCTCGGTCCCGGCATCCGGCCGAGCGCGTGTCCGAGACCCATCGGCACCGTGCCCGCGATCACGCCGAGCGGCGCCGAGCGCCGCCATCTCGCGCCGCGTTCATCCCATAGCGGCCGGCTACCGCCCAGCATCCATCTGCCCACGCCCGCAAGGCCGAGGCGGCGGCCGGCGAAGCTGCCGCGCACCGGCGCGCCCAGCAGAACGGCCGAGCCCGCGGCGATCTCCGGATAGCGGTTCAGCATGTCGAGGATCAGGACCCCGCCCAGGCTGTGGCCGACGTAGTGCGCAGGGCGGCCGCCCAGCGTCTCGCGCGCGAACCGCGCCAGGCGCTCGACGTTGGCTTCGTAAGGCTTGCGGCCGCTGTAGGCAAAGACGCGCACCGCGTAACCGCGGCCGGCGAGGCGCGCGGCGAGCACCGTCATCGCCGCGGCGGGCATCCACAACCCGGGCACCAGCACGACCTGATCGCTCACTCTTGCGTGTCGGAACGGGCGAAGATCGCGCTGGCGCGCACAATCCGGCGTCCGCCGGAAACCAGATAGCAATTGGCAAACGCCAGGCGCGATCCCAGGCGCTGGATCTCGACCGCGGACTCGATCCAGTCTCCCGCCTTCGCCGCGCCCGCATAGTCGACCGCGAGGTGCGCGGTCACGAACGCGGACTTGCCGCCGCTCTCGGCGTGCATGGCGTAGCCGAGCGAAAGCACCTTTGTCATTTTTTCGTTTTCTGAAAAGCATCCAGAAGGGATTGCGCCCGGTAAACGATCGGATAGTCGATCATCTGGCCGTCGAGCTGGATGGCCGCAGCGCCTTTCGCCTCGGCCTCCTTGAACGCCGCCACGATGCGCCCGGCCTGCGCCAGCTCCTCGGGCGTAGGCAGATAGGCGGCGTTCACCGGCGCGAGCTGGTCGGGATGGATGCACAGCCGTCCCTGGAAGCCGCCGCGCCGGCTGCGCTCCAGCGCGCGGCGGAAAGCCTCGCTTTCCTTGAGATGGAACCATGGGCTGTCGATCGGGTTCTCGAGACCCGCGGCCCGCGAGATCATCACGATACGGGAGCGCGCGCTGGCGAGCTCGGGCTCGTCGAGGGTCGGCGACAGCCCGACATCGTTGGCGTAGTCGCCGGCGCCGAACGCGACCCGCTTCACCCGCCAGGGGCCCTGGTAAGCACGCAGGTTCCTGGCCTGGACGATGCGCTCGATGCGCTGCACGCCGGCCGCGGTCTCGATCTGCGGCATCAGGTCGATCGAGCCCTCGGCGAGGCCGCGCTCGCGCTCCAGATTGGCGAGCAGCCAGTCGATCGCATGGAGCTCGCCGGCGCTCTCGACTTTCGGCAGCACGACGCCGTCGACGCCTTTGTGGATCGTCGCCACCAGGTCACCGTAGCAATACGGGGTCGAAGCCGCGTTGACCCGCACATAGCCCCGGCTGCGACGCGGCCGCGTCAGCGCATCCGCCGCCGCCTTGCGCGTCGCCGCCTTGTCAGAAGTCGCGACCGAGTCCTCCAGATCCACGATCACGGCGTCCGCCTCGAGCGTCAGGGCCTTTTCGACGCGCCGCGCCACGTTTCCCGGGGCAAATAAGAAGGACCGGTTCAAAGCCATGCTGTCTTCCTCTATTTGAGCAGCTGCCGTTCGCTCCACTGCGGATACGGCAGCACCTGCTTCGCCGTCTCGAGGGACCGCGGCCACACGACTTCCGCCCGGCCTTTCAGGACCTGCACGAGCACGGGCCGGGTCGCCGTCTGCTCGCCGGTCGCCGGATCGACCTTGTACTCCCCAAGCACGGTGGCGGTGACGAGCGAGCCAAGAGCGACGCGCAGCTTGTCCGGATCGGCGGTCCCGGCGCGTCGCAGCCCTTCGGCGAGCACCGTGGCCGCCGCGTAGCCCTCGGCGCCGGCCGGGCCGGGCGGTGCCGACCATTTCGCGGTGAAGGTCTTCACGAACGTCTGGTTTGCGGGCGTGGCGAAGCGCGGGTCATATTCCATCGCGCCGAGGGCAAACTCGGCGTCCTGCCCGACCATCGAGACGAATTTCGCGCCGACGGCGCTGCGCGCGAAGAACAGCCTGGGAGCGTAGCCGAGCCGCTTGAAGCTCTTGACCATCTCCGCCGCGTCGCGCACCTCGCCGAAAGCGATCCAGGCGTCCGCCTGCATGGCGCGCGCTTTCGCCACCGCCTTGTTCCTGCGCCACTTGCAGCACCCCGGCGCCATAGGCGTTGTAGGGCATCGCCGACTGGAAAACGAAGCGCGGCGAGCGCTTGTGCACCTCCCGCGACCAGCCCGCGCCGTTGACCATGACGCGCCGCGCGCTCTCGGCCTCGGCTGCCGCCATCAGGGTCGCCGCCGTGCCGTACGGGCCGATCAACGCATCGGCTTTGTCGCCGATGAGCTGCTGATAGAGCGGGCCCGTCTTGATCGCTTCGGAGCCGTCGTCCAGGAGCCGCAGCTCGACTTGCCGGCCGAGCAGGCCTCCGGCTGCATTGATCTCGTCCTGCCAAAGAAGAAGCGCCTTGCGGTAGTCCGCGGCGAGCCCGGCGTGGGCTCCGGTCTGCGAGACCACGGCGCCGATCACGAGAGGGGAATTCTGCGCAATCGCGGTCGACAGACCTGCAACCGCGACGCAGAGAAACTTAATAATCCAGTTTGTCATCGACGGCATGGCCGCGCATCGGGATGAGCGCCGAGCGCTCGAAGGTCATGAACACCGTGCCGTCGGCCTTCTTTCCGGTGGTGCGCACGGTGACGATGCCATGGTGCGGCCGCGACGCCGATTCGCGCTTGCCGATCACCTCGGACTCGGCGTAGATCGTGTCGCCGGCGAAGACCGGCGCGGTGAGCCGTACCTTGTCCCAGCCGAGATTGGCGACGGTCTTCTGGCTCACGTCCGCGACGCTCATGCCGGTGACGATGGCGAGCGTCAGGCACGAGTTCACCAGCGGGCGGCCGAACTCGGTGGCCGCGCCGTACGATGCATCGATGTGCAGCGGATGCTGGTTCATGGTGAGGAGCGAGAACCAGGTGTTGTCGGCCTCGCTGAGCGTGCGGCCCGGCCGGTGCTCGTAGACGTCGCCGATCTCGAACTCCTCGTAATAGCGCCCCGCCGATTCGCGATAGCGCTTTGGTCCCACTTCCTTTGCGCGGCTTACCATAAGAGAATCAGCTCAATGAAATTTCGCGATCTGCTGACCGATATTGTAGGCGCCGGCAACGTCCTCACGGCCCCCGAGGATACGAAACCGTACTTTACCGACTGGCGCAAGCAGTACGCGGCGGCGGCGGACTGCGTCGTCAGGCCGGCAAGCACCGGCGAGGTGTCGCGAGTCGTAGCCCTGTGCGTTGGCGAGAACGTCGCGGTGGTGCCGCAAGGCGGCAACACCGGCCTGGTCGGCGGCTCGGTGCCGACGGGAGCGCGGCGCGAGATCGTGCTCTCGCTTTCCCGGATGAACCGCATCCGGGGGCTCGACGCCCTGAACGACACCATCACCGTGGAAGCCGGATGCGTGCTCGCCGCCGTGCAGCGCGCGGCCGACGAAGCCGCGCGGTTCTTTCCGCTCTCGCTCGCCGCCGAGGGCAGCTGCCAGATCGGCGGCAATCTCTCGACCAACGCCGGCGGCGTCAACGTCCTGCGCTATGGCATGGCGCGCGAGCAGGTGCTGGGGCTCGAAGTCGTGCTGCCCGACGCGCAGGTCTGGGACGGGCTGCGCGCGCTGCGCAAGGACAATACCGGCTACGACCTGAAGCAGCTGTTCCTCGGCGCCGAAGGCACGCTGGGCGTCATCACGGCGGCGGTGCTCAGGCTGCATCCCAGGCCGACCGCGAGCGCAACCGCCTGGATCGCCGTCGACAGCCCGCGCCGCGCGGTCGAGCTGCTGTCTGTGCTGCGCGAGCGTCTCGGCGACCGGCTGAACGCCTTCGAGCTGGTTTCGCGCGCCTGCCTGGAAGCGGTTCTTTTCCATTCGAAAGATCTTCAGGATCCGCTCGCCACGGCCCATCCCTGGTATGTGCTCGCCGAGCTCGCCGACAGCGGCGAGGCGGCCGCGCTGCGCGAGCGCGTCGAGCGCGCGCTCGTCGACTGCACCGAGCGCGGAATGCTGCACGACGCGGTGCTGGCGCAAAGCGGACCGCAGGCGCGCGCGCTGTGGCGCATCCGCGAGACCATCCCGGAAGCGCAGTTCACCAACGTCAAGCACGACGTCTCGGTTGCCGTGTCGAAGACCCCCGAGCTGATCGAGCGCGCCGGGAGCGCGCTGCACGCGGTGTTCCCGGATGCGCGGCCCTACGTGTTCGGTCACGTGGGCGACGGCAATCTGCACTACAACGTCGGGCCAGAGTCGCTGCTCGAGCGCCGCGACGAGGTCAACCGGATCGTCTACGACGCGGTCGCCGCCCTCGGCGGCTCGATCTCCGCCGAGCACGGCCTCGGGCAGCTCAAGCGCGAGGAGATTCTGCGCCATAAGAGCCCGCTCGAGATGGAGCTGATGCGCGCTCTCAAGCGAGCGCTCGACCCGAAGGGATTGATGAATCCGGGGAAAGTGGTCTAGCGATCCGCGCGCCGCGCCAAGCCTGCGACCGGCGTCAATCCACCTTGATCTTCGCGTCGCGAATCAGCTCGGCCCATTTCTTCAACTCGCCTTTCACCACCCGGTCGAGCTCCTCAGGGGTGGAGCCCACCGCGTCGCCACCTTGCTCGAGCAGCTTCTGCTTCACGTCCGGCAGCCGGATCACGCGCGCGATCTCCTTCTGCATTCGCGCAACGATCGCCGAGGGCGTCTTCGCCGGCGCGAACATCGCGTACCAGGAATCCACCTCGTAGTCCGGAATGTGGAGCGCCTCGGCGACCGTGGGAATCTCCGGCGCACCCGGGTTGCGCCTGAGGGTGGTCACCGCCAGCGCGCGCAGCTTGCCGACGCGCACGTGCGCCATGGCCGCAGGCATGCTGACGATGGCCATCGACACCTGCCCGCCGAGCGTGTCGGCGACCGCCGGCCCGCCGCCCTTGTAGGGGACATGGACGATGTCGATGCCGGTCTTCAGCTTCAGCAGCTCGCCGGCGATGTGCGCCGGCGTGCCATTGCCGACCGAGGCGAAATTCAGGCTGCCCGGACGTGCCTTGGCCATTGCGACGACGTCCTGCATGCTCTTGATCGGCGAGCCGGGCTGGGTCGCGATCAGCTGCGGCACGCTGACGATCAGGGTCACCGGAGTGAAATCGCGCTCGACGTCGTAGTTGAGCTTGTAGAGCAGCGGATTGATGGTGTGCGAGGAAAGCGTGAAGAGGAAGGTGTACCCGTCGGGCGCGGATTTCGCGGCCGCCTCGGTGCCCACGGCGCCGCCGGCGCCGCCGCGGTTCTCGATCACGATCGTCTGTCCGAGCGCCTCCGACAGGGAGTGCTGCACGATGCGCGCGATGACATCCGTCCCTCCGCCCGGGGGGTACGGCACGATGAAGCGCACCGACCTTGCGGGCCAGTCCTGCGCCCACGCCGGAATCGCGGCGAGCAGGGCCAGCGCGAGAACGATTCGCTTCCTCATGGTCCCGTTTCCTTCTATACCTTGACGGCGGCCAGCCGTTCGAATTCCGCAGTCAGCGCGGTCTGAACGCGGCCGTGCTCGCTCTCGATTTTCGCAAAGATCTTGCCGGCTTCTTCGGTCTCGGCGCGGCGCGCCGACGCCTCGATCTCCCCGCAATACCGGCTCAATACGGTCGCGCCAACGTTTGCGCTGCTCGACTTGAGCGAATGAGCGGCGCGTGCGATCTCCGGCGCGTCACTGGCGCCCGCCGCCTGCTTCAGTTTTTGCATGAGCTTCGGCGACTCGATCAGGTAAAGATTGATCACGCGGGCGAGCAGTTCGGGCTTGCCATTCGTCAGCACCTTGCCCAGCTCGTCCAGCACCGGCCGATCGAGAACCTCAGCAGCTTTCGCGGGCGCCCGCGCCGCGGGCTGCGCGGCCCCCGATTGCATGGACGCCGCTTGAGGCATCCAGCGATCCAGCATGTTCTGTAACGTCAGCATGCTGAAAGGCTTGGCCAAATGGTCGTCCATGCCGGCGTTCAGGCATTCTTCGCGATCCCGCGCCATCGCATTGGCAGTCAATGCGACGATGGGCACGCGCTTGGCGGTCGACGACCGCTCCCGCCCGCGGATTTCCCTCGTGGCCTCGAATCCGTCCATCTCGGGCATGTCGCAATCCATCAGAATGAGATCGAAGGCGCCTTGCGCGTGGGCATCCAGCGCTTCCCTGCCATTGTTGGCGAGCGTAACGCCGTAGCCCTGGACCTGCAGTATGCCAAGCGCAACCTGCTGGTTGATGAGGTTGTCTTCCACGAGCAAGACAGCGCCGCGAATCCCGGCTGGACCCGTTTTCACGGTCTCGCGCACATCCGGCGCGGCAGCCTCTTGCGGCTGACCGGCCATTACGTTAACCAGACATTCGTACAGCACCGTCTGACGCACCGGCTTGGCAAGGCAGGCGTCGATGCCCGCGGCGCGCGCGCTCTTGAGATCGGCCTGGCGGCGAGTCAGCATGACCAGCCGCACCTTGGCGATGGCAGCGCGCGCCCTGATGGCGCGCGCGAGCTCGAGCGCGTCCATGCCCGGCGGCCCAAGGTCGATGATTGCAATATCGCAGGGGGTGCCTCGCGCAGCCGCCTGCGCAAGCAGCTCGAGCGCCTGCTCCGGCGTTGCGGCGACCAGATTGATCATTCCCCAGTTGCTCATCTGCGAGAGGAGGATGCCGCGAATGACGGGGCTAGATTCGACGATGAGCGCGCGCGCCCCCGTAAGCGGTCCCATCGCGGCCGAATGCGCGTCTTCACGCGATTGTGTTTCCTGCTTTTCGAAGCCGCTGGTGAACCAGAACGTGGAACCGGCGCCGAGCGCGGACTCGACGTGAATGTTCCCGCCCATCATTTCCACCAGCTGCTTGCTGATCGCGAGGCCGAGGCCGGAGCCGCCGTGCTTGCGGGTCGTCGATCCGTCGCCCTGCGCAAACTCTTCGAAGATCCGGGATTGCGCTTGCGCGCTGATGCCGATGCCGCTGTCGCTGACCTCGAAGCGCACTGTGACGTTCTTCGCCGTCTCGTCGACGCTGGCCACGCGAATCACGACCGAGCCTTGCTCGGTAAACTTGATCGCGTTGCCCAGCAGGTTGGTCAATACCTGTCCCAGACGCAGGGGATCTCCCTTGACGTAGGTGGCCAGGTCAGCGGGAATACTGCAGGCAAGCTCGAGCCCCTTGACATGGGCCCGCTCGGCAAGGAGCTCCAGGACGTCCTCGACCGTGCTCCGCAAATCCATGTCGACGCTCTCGAGCTCGAGTTTTCCGGCCTCGATCCTGGAGAAGTCCAGAAGATCGTTGATGATGCCGAGCAGGTTGCTGCCCGAGCGCTGCACGGTCTCGGCGTACTTGCGCTGGGTGCCGGTAAGCTGGGTTTCGAGCAACAGCTCCGTCATGCCCAGAACGCCGTTCATCGGCGTGCGGATCTCGTGGCTCATCCTGGCGAGGAACGAGCTTTTCGCCTGGTTTGCCGCTTCCGCTGCCTCGCGCGCCAGGCGCAGCGCTTCCTCGCTGCGCTTGGTCGAGGCGATCAGGCTTTCTATGTTGTTCGCCATGTTGTTGAACGCTTCGGCAGCGAGGCCCACTTCGGGCGCACCTTCAGATTTGATGCGCACCGCATAGTCGCCTTGACTGAAACGATTCGCGCCTTCGGCAAGCATGCGCAGCGTTCCGAGGTTGCCGCGAAAGATCAGCCAGATGAATTGCAGCATGAGGAACAGGGTCACGGCCACGATCTGCAGCTGCTTGACGAACTGCTGCCAGAGCCGGTTGTAGGACTTGACCGGCGTCATCCAGGCGGCCAGCGTTCCGTATCCCACCCCGCCCGCCGTGACTTCGATGCTTTGCTCCACGGTGTCGATAGAGGCGAGGTGCGCGAACCAGGCCGGCGCTTCGAGCTTGTCCGCCACGTCTTGAGCGACCAGCTTCTTGCCGTCCTTGTCGGTCCATACGAACCTGTCGGTCTGCGCCTTCTTGACCTGCTGCTTCAGCAGCTGGCTGATCGCCTCGTAATCGCCGACCAGCGCCTGGTCGGCGACCAGCGGCGCGAGGAAGGCGAGCGTTTCCGCCTGTTCGCGCGCCAGCCGGGCGGAATTCTCGGCCGCGCCCTCCGCCACGAGCAGGGCAGTCTGCACGCCGCCGCCGACGACGATCGCGGTTCCCACAGCAAGCATGAGGCGCGAAACCAGTCCCCAGTCTTTCCAGAATCGAATCGCGCTCGTGTCGTCCATTGTCGCCTCCCCTGTGCCTCGCCGCGGACTACCTGACCTGCGTGGTCCTGTAGAACCTGCGGTAGTTGTCGTAGTCGCGGTTGTCCGCCGCGACGAAGCCCAGGTCGCCGCTGCTTTTCAGCAGCTCGGCACCGGCCTCGAGTACCTGGCGGCCTTCCGGGTCCTTGACCATGCCGATCAAGGCGGCCCTGACCGCAGCCACTTTGTCCGCGGGCACCTTGGGACTCGCCATGATGCACAGGTCCTGGTAGAGATCCGAAGTCCAGAGCGCGCGGTACTCGAACGATTCGCGGCGACCGTAGCGTGCCATGACCGAGCTGTTGACCCCGGCGGCCGCGACCTTGTTGACCCTCAGTTGCGCGGACGAGGCTTCCTGGTTTCCCGTGAACACGACCTTGACTTTCACGTTGGCCCGCAGAAGCGCGTCATACGGCAGCCAGTAGCCGGTGAAGCCGTCTGCCGTCACGAAGGCGACGTCCTTGCCGTTCAGATCCTGCAGCTTTTCAATCGGCGAATCCAGCGGCACCACGATTTGCGACTTGATGCCAGGGCCGGCGGGGCGCGCGATGACCCTGTAGCCGAGGCGGTCGCGCTGCGGGGTGAAAAAGTGATTGGTGTAGAGGAAGGCGTAGCCGTACTTTTCGGCTATGGCGTTGCCCTCCTGGGCGGTCTTGGCCAGCTTCAGTTCCAGCGGCACCCCGCTTTTCCTGCTCACATGGGTGAGGATCGGGTTCCAATACTGCGCGGTCAGCGCGATGCTGCGCTGATTCAGGACGTTGAAGGCGTACGCCTGCTGGGCAGCGACGCCCGGCGCGTGGATGGCGAGCGCCGCGGCCAGGATCGTCGCGGTGCGCTTGATTGCTCTTCGTACCATGACTATCCCCCTTGAGCTCAAGTCGCCACTTTCAAGAACAACATCGCGCCGCTGAGCACGAGCAGCGCGCCCACCACCCTCAACATGCCTTCACTGGTCATGTCCAGATGCACTTTGTTGCCGATGTACAGACCGAGCGACATGGGAAGAAGGCCCAGCGCGTATGCGATCTGAAGCTTCGGATCGAGCAGCAGGCCGGCGTACAGGAATAATCCGAGCCGGAATCCGCCGTCGATGGCGATCAACCACGAGAACGTGGCGCGCACTGCTCCCTTGTCCAGCAGGCGGCGCGTCAGGTACATGATGTAGGGCGGAGAGCCGGTGCCGAACAGCGCGCCGGCGGTGCCGCCGGCCAGCCCCGCGGGGATGGCCCACACGCGCGGCAACCGCCCCTCGGGGTGCAAGCCGAAAATGTTGCGAAACCCGAAGAACATCGTAAAGGCGCCCAGCGTCAGCAGCACCGCAGTGGTGGGAAGCGTCACCAGGGCATAAGCGCCGGCGCAGGCGCCTATCATTCCGAACGGCAGCAATATCCTGATCTCGGCCCAATGCGCCTGCTTCCTGTTGAGGCTGCCCAGGACCAGCGAGGCCGTGAAGTCAAGCGCGAGGACGAGCGGAACCACAAACTGGAGCGGCTGAGACAGCGCGAGCAGCGGCACGGAGATCAGGGCGGAGCCGAATCCGGTAATGCCGCGTATGAAAAACGCGCTCATCAATATGCATAAGACCAGTACCATGTCAGCCACTGCCGGTTCCTTGAATCGAGAGAGGTTGCTAGTATGGCCGCCAGGCTAAGCGGCAATTGCCCCATTGACTTTGTTTTGCAATCGAGCCCGGTATGTGTCTGTATGTTATCTAAAATTTCAGGTTCGTAGCAGGAGCGACGCATGTCAGCGGTACTCCACCTTGAAGTCCTGCCTCTCGGAGTCATCGGCGCCGAAGTCAGGGGTATAGATCTCGCGCACCCCGCCAACAAGGAGATCGACGCCATCAAGAATGCTTGGTACCGGCACGATGTGCTGTTGTTCCGGAACCAGCGATTGACGGACGACGATCTGTTGTCGTTCTCGAGACATTTCGGCACGCTCGACTCGCCCCCGAACCAGGGCGCGGGGCGCAAGTCCCCCCTGGGCTATCCCGAGGTGTATATCGTCTCGAACGTGCTCGACGAGCAGGGCGAGCCGATCGGGGCGCTCGGCGATGGCGACGCCGCCTGGCACACCGACATGAGCTATGCGGCGCAGCCGCCGGACGCGTCGATGCTGTACTCGCTGGAAGTTCCAGCCCAGGGCGGCGACACCTGGTTCAGCAGCATGAAAGCGGCGCTCGCGAAAATGCCCAAGACACTGGTCGATCGGATCCGGAATCTGGATATCAAGCACGACGGCACGTACGATTCGGGTGGCTACGTGCGCAAGGGACTGGCGCCTTCGAGCGACCCTCGCACCTCCGTGGGCACGCCGCATCCGGTCGTCATCGGGCATCCGGTGTCGGGCGAACCCGCCCTCTACCTCGGCCGCCGGCGTAACGCCTACGTCATGGGACTCGAGCTCGCTGAATCGGAGCGCCTGCTGGACGAGATCTGGTCCTTTGTGGAGAGCGCGGTCTACAAGCACCATTGGGCGCTGGGTGATTTGGTGCTCTGGGACAACCGCACCACCATGCATCGCCGCGACGCATTCGACGGCAAGGCGCGCCGCGTCATGCACCGCACGCAGATCAAAGGCTCTGGCGCGCCAAAGCGGGCGGCCCGCGTCTAGGCGTGCTTTAGCGCCTCGAGCGACTGCGCGATCAACCTGGCGCCGCCATCGAACGTGCGCTTCGCTTCGGCATAGGCGCCGGCTTTGGCACAGCGCTCGATATCGGCGAACAGATCGCCGAGCGCCTGGACGCCGAGCTGGCGGCAGGCGCCCTTCAGGGTATGAGCGGCGCGCTCGGCGCCGGCCATATCGCCGCTGGCGATGCAATCGGAGAATTTCGCGCCGAAGCCCGCCAGATTACCTTCCAGCGTCCGGACGAACCCGGAAAGCACGCCATGTCTTCCAGTGAGGCGCTCAACGTGCCTGATCTCGTCGATGTACTCGCGATCGAGCAACAGGCTGACACGCTCGTCCATGCCGGCATCGTAGCATTCCGAAGAGCTCGATGAACCCCGGGAAGGTGGTTTAGCGATGTCGCTCAGGATTCGGTTGCTTGGAGCGCCGCGCATCGAGCGCGACGGTGAGCCGGGGGCAGGACCGCGCGGGAACAAGGCGTGGGCACTTCTGGCGTACCTGCTCCTCAGCCGCCAGCCCTCGAGCCGCCGCAAGCTCGCCGAGTTGCTCTTTTCCGAAGCCGACGATCCGCTGGGGGCTCTGCGATGGAGCCTCGCTCAGCTCCGGCAAGCGCTTCGGCAACCGAACGCCCTGCGGGGCGATCCGGTGGATCTGGCCCTCGAGCCAGGCACCGAGATCGATCTGCGGCGCCTTCGGTCCGTACGCCTTCCCGAGGTGGACGAGATCGGCGCGGTCACTGGCGAGCTTCTCGAAGGGATGACCTTCGCCACGAGCCCGGCATTCGAAGCGTGGCTCGCTGTCGAGCGCCGCCACCTGGCCGCGACCGCGCAGGCGCTGCTTCTGGAGCGGGCGCAGGCGGAGCTGGGGGTCGGAGATCCGGGCACGGCGGCTCGGCTCGCAACCCGCCTCCTCGAGCTGAATCCACTGGAAGAGGCCCACCACGAGTTGCTCGTTCGCTGCCTGGTCGCGACGGGCGACAGGAACGCCGCCCTCGCCAGGGTGGAAGCCTGCGAAGACCTCCTCCGGCGCGAGCTCGGCTCCGCACCGTCGTCGCGGCTTCGGGAGATCGTCCGTGTCGCTGAAGGCCCGCCCGCCCCGACTGCGAAGGTCGGTGCAGCGACGGCACGCGGGCAGCTCGAGGCAGGCAAGGCGGCCATCGGGGCGGGCGCAGTAGACGCCGGGCTCGAATCCCTGCGTCGCGCGTGCGCCGCGGCAAAGAGCTGTGGAGACGAATATCTCCAGGCGCGTGCCCAGCTCGCCCTCGGCAGCTCGCTCGTGCACGGCATGCGCGCTTACGGGGAGGCGGCGGTGGCGCTCCACAGGGCCGCGGACCTGGCGGTCCGGATCGGCGCGAATGCGATCGCTGCGACTGCCCATCGCGAGCTCGGGTTCGTGGATGTGCAGGCGGGAAGGCGAGAACGCGCGGAGGCGTGGCTCGCGCAGGCGGCCGAGGAGGCCGCAGACTTGGATGAAGAGCTAGCGTCGATTGCGAGCGTACGCGGGATGAGCCTCTCGGATGCCGCCCGCTACGAGGAGGCGATCGAGTCCTTTGACGACTCGATCGAGCGCGCGCGCCGGGGCGAACACCGACGGCAAGCGGCCTTCTCTCTGGCGCTCTCTGGCCGCGTGCATGTGCTGACCTCGCGCGATCCGCAGGCGCGCGAGGTCCTGGGGCAATCTCTGGAACTCGTTGAAGAAGAGAAGTGGCTCGCGTTCGCTCCCTTGCCGGAGGCACTGCTCGCGCTCGTCGATCTGCGCGAGAAACGCGTCGACGCGGCGGGCGAGGCCCTCGAGCACGCCTTCACGATCGCCTGCCAGGTCGCCGATCCCTGCTGGGAGGGCATCGCTTGCCGGGGACTAGGTCTGGTCGAGGCGGCGCGGGGACGAGGCCCGCAGGCGCTCGCCTGGCTCACGGATGGGCGCACCCGCTGCACTCGTGTCACGCATCCGTACCAGTGGATCCACGGCTGGGTTCTCGACGGGATGTGCTCCATCGGTCATCGCGATGAGCGCGCGGCAGGCTGGATCGACGAGCTCGAATCGCTCGCGTCGCGCACCGGCATGCGCGAGCTCCTGCTCCGGGCCTATCTGCACCGTCCGATCACACGGTCCTCCGTCATTGTGGGCTCGACAAGGAGGATCGGATGTCACTCTTCGAAGAGATCGGTGGTGAGGCGTCGATCGATGCCGCTCTGGACAAGTTCTACCCCAAGATCCTTGGGGATCCGCGCGTGAGCTTCCTCTTCGAGGGGGTCGACATGGCGCGGCTCAAGAAGCATGCACGCGCCTTTCTCACGATGGCCTTCGGCGGGCCGAACCGCTACGAAGGTCGCGACCTCCGCGCCGCGCACAGTCGGGCGAGAGGCCAGGGATTGAATGACGCGCTTTTCGAGGTTTTCATGGGCCACTTCCGCTCGACGCTCCAGGAGCTCGGCGTACCCCAGCCGAAGATCACCGAGATCGTTTCGATCGCCGAGGGTGGCCGCAACGACGTTCTCAACCGTTAACCAAGGAGAAAACCATGCCCCGTTACATCATCCAGCGAAATCTCGGAAAGGTCACAGAGCAGGAACTCGAAGCCGCCGCGCGCAAGTCGAAACAGGTGCGCGAGGCGCGCTTCCCCGACATCACCTGGGAACACTCGCACGTCGTACAGACGAAGAGCGGCATGCGGACCTACTGCGTCTACGGGGGTCCCAACGTGGAGCGGATCAAGGCGCACGCCGCGGCTGCCGGGCTGCCGGCGGACGAGGTGTTCGAACTTGTCAAAGACGTGGATCCCGCCAACCTCTGAATCCGGATGACTGCCGCATCGTCGACGAGGCTGGTTTAGCGATCCGGCTCAAGCACGAGGGGCGTCTTTTGATTCTGCAGAATCAATTCGCCCACGATGCGGCGGCCCTCGACCACGCCGCCGAACCGCATGCCCTGCGCTTCCCACGAGATGTCGCGTCCGGAAAGGCTCGCGCGCACATCGGCCAGCGGCTTTCCCGCAAGCGTCCCCTCGACCTCGATCTCCTGGAAGTTCTGATGGATTCTGAGGCGCAGCTCGCCGGCCTCCCAGGCTCCGCGCACCTTAGCGGGCACGATCCAGAGGAACAGCCTGCTCTCGTCGCCCTGCCCCGGGTGGCGCTGCGCCAGGCGCCAGGTTTCGGTCCGGTCGGGCTTCCAGCCGGCCATGGCGAAAGCATGCGACACGATCCTGGTGCCGGGCTTGAGCTCATCGATAAAGCGCGGCTGCAGCTGGTTGATCAGCCCTGGGAGCAGGTAGACCGTGACGACGCTTGCCTGCGAGATGTCGGCGAACAGCACGTTGCCGTGCACGAACGAAACGCGGTCCGCGACCTGGGCGACGCGGGCGCTGTCGCGGGACTTTTCCACCAGCGCCCGGTCGAGCTCGATGCCCAGGCCGCGCGCGCCGAACGCGCGCGCCGCGGTGATGACGATGCGCCCGTCGCCCGACCCGAGATCCACCACCAGGTCGGCCGGCCCCGTGCCGGCGAACCGCAGCATGCGCTCGACGACATCCGAGGGCGTGGTGATGAAGGGCGCGCGCTCGACTTCCTGCGCATGGGCGAAGGATGCCGCGGCGGCGGCGGCGGCGAAGAGCGGGCGGATCCTCAATGCGAGGCGCGCTGCGAGTCTTTGCGCATCAGGCTTTCGATGCGCCTGCGCACCTCGTCGCTCGACCAGTCGAGATCGCCGAGATAGCTGTAGCGGATGGCGCCGTCGGGTCCGATCAGGAAGGTCGCGGGCAGCACCCGCGCCCCCCAGGCGCGGCTGACGCGCGCGTCGCGGTCGAGCAGCACGGTAAAGGCGACAGGCAGCTTCTCCGCGAAATCGCGCGCCACGCGGCCGCTCTCCCCCACGTTCACCGCGAGGACCGCGAACGGCCTGCCTTCCATGGCACGGCGCAGCCGTTCGATGGAAGGCATCTCGGCGCGGCAGGGCGCGCACCACGTCGCCCAAAAATTGACCAGCACCGCCTTGCCTCGGTAGTCGGAGAGCCGGTGCACGCCGCCCTCCAGGTCGGCGAGCTCGAGCGCGGGCGCCGCCCCGCCGGTCCAGGGCCTCAGCGCCTCGGCCGGCGCCGGCGCGGACAGCGCCAACAGCAAGGCGCCGAGCAACCAACGCCGCATCAGGTCTTGAGCTCGCGCCAGCTGATCGAGTACTTGAAGGCATCCGGCTCGAGCTGATCGAGCCCTTCGCCGCCGGTCTCGCCGTTCGGGTACATGAGATAGGGCAGCTTCGTGTCGCGCGCAGCGTTCGGCAGCACGACATCGTGCCCCATATTAAAGGCGAGCCAGTTCATCTCCCATGAGCCGAACAGCCGCTTGCGCGCGGCGACGACGCGCTCGTGCGTCATGGCGAGGTTGCCCGGCGGCTCCTCGAGAATGACCTTGCGCACATCGCCGGGATCCACCGGCACCCAGCCGTGGCCTTGCGCGAAAAACTCGGCGCGGCAGTGCTGGGCCTTGCTGATACTGGCGCTGTTGGCCCCGAGGCTGCGGTAGCCGAGGTTAGAGGCCGCGACCCGGATGCCGTAGACGTCCCGCGCCGGCAGGTTCACCGAGCGCGCCAGCCCGACGTACATGGCGTTGAGATCGCCGCACTTGCCGCCGAAGTTTCGGTTCTCCAGCATCGCCTTGATGTCGCCCCAGCCGCAGCCGCGCGTCTTCGGATCGCGATAAGTGTTCTCCACGACCCACTCGTAGATCGCCCGCGCCTTCTCCACGTCGGTCCTGGCGCCTTTGGTGACCTCGAGCGCGGTCGTCCTTACGATGCCGTCTGTCGGAATGAGCTCGCTCGGCGCGGTGTAGAACGCATGCTCCGCCGCGGAGAGCCGCTCCGCATTCGGATTCGGCTTGCTCAGATCGATCGCGCGGTCGCGAGTCGCGAAGCGGCTTGTCAGCTCGAGAACCGGCTGCTGCTCGCCAGCGCGCCATTCGGCGTAGAGCATGCTGACGCCGTATTTCCCGTCGTTGCGCACCTGCGCGACGGTCGCGTTGCCCGACCAGTCGCTGCCGATCACTCTTTGCCAATCGCCGTTATCGATGATCGGCAAAGGCAACCAGGCGCGCGACACGCCGCTTGCCCTGAGGATCTCGATTTGGGTGGTCGCTTCGAAAGTCCGCCAGGGCGCTTCGGCCAGCGCCCCGCGCCAGGGCAGGGTAGCCGCGGCGGCGGCGGTCACGGAGGTTTTCAGGAAATCGCGTCGTTTCATGTGGGTCTCCTTCAGGCAAGAGCAAGACGGCGTCGGACCGGGTCGGTCGCGGAGGCTGCTGGGCTGATTGGCTGGAAAGGCGGGAGAAGGACAGGAAGGAGACGGGCAGGACCGATCCTGTCGTCATCCGGGCTGCCCGACCATCCGCCGCGCCCGCGGCCACCGCCCGCGCACACGTAGCCGATAGTGGCGGCGAGCGAGCGCGAGCTGCGGGAAATCAGGCGGTCGAGGATCAGCATCCGAACTAACTCTACCACTGCGCTGGCGCGAAATGAACACAAAAAAAGCCCGGCCGAAACCGGGCTTTCTGCTGCTCGAAACGCCAGGACTTACTTCTTGGCGTCCGTCTTCGTATCGCTCTTCTTGCCCTTGGCGACTTTCTTGGCCTTTTCGCCGCTTTTCTTATGCGCTTTCGCGCTCGGCGTGGCGGGTTTGGCAGGTTCCGCGGGCTTTGTCGCGGTACCGGTCTGCCCTTTCGGCGCCGCGGGCGTCGCGGGGGTGGCGGGCGTCGCTTTCTGCGGCGCCTGCGCGAACGCGCTGGCGGTGAACGCCGACGCGATCAGAACTACGAGCATTTTCTTCAACATGGCTTTCTCCTGTATGGATGATGATCCGATGTGGATCCAGTGCCCCGAATAACGCGCCATGCCGCAGCGGGTTGACGCAAATATAATCTCGGGCAGATGGACCGGCCCCCTGCATGACGCTTTCCGAATTCCTCAGGCTCGCGCCGCGCGGCGATCTGTGGGTGTTCGGCTACGGCTCGCTCATGTGGTCGCCGGGTTTCCGCTCGAGCCAGAAATCC
>WNFI01042288.1_pt1 | contig 21062 bp, 16 predicted proteins | sample 5400471 | NCBI WGS metagenome assembly WNFI01 (sample SAMN13153348, study PRJNA577476) | soil metagenome | isolation source: 100 cm saprolite on Douglas fir-dominated hillslope | place: USA:California | collected 2013-09-17
CATGTCATCGATGAGCCTGTGCTCATAGGTCAGGCCCGCGGCATCGAAATCGGCCTTGAACTCGGACTCGAATACCTCGGCGAAGATGTCCTTGAACCGCCCGTCGTAGGCCTTGAGGATGGTGTTCTTGGTAGACAGGTACAGCGGGAGGCCGCGGTCAAGCGCGTAGCGCATCGTGGCCCTCGCGAAGTCCCTGATCGAGTCGTCGAAGTTGTACATGCCCATCGCGACCCCGCCGCCGGTGAACTGGGCGACCTGCATCGACACCGGCCGCCCGCCGGTGCCGTCGGCAGGCTCGTAGGAGATCGTCACAGTGCCTGCGCCGGGGACGACGAAGTCGCTCGCCCGGTACTGGTCGCCGTGCGCATGGCGGCCGATGACGATCGGCTTGGTCCAGCCGGGCACGAACCGCGGGACGCTCTCGATCACGATGGGCTCACGGAAAACGACGCCGCCGAGGATGTTGCGGATCGTGCCGTTGGGTGACCGCCACATCTTCTTGAGGCCGAACTCGGAAACCCTGGCTTCGTCCGGCGTAATAGTCGCGCACTTGACCCCGACGCCGAACTGCTTGATCGCGTTGGCGGCATCGATCGTTACCTGGTCATCGGTGGCGTCTCTGTTCTGGATGGACAGGTCGTAGTAATGCAGATCGATGTCCAGGTAGGGCAGGATCAGCTGATCCTTGATGAACTGCCAGATAATACGCGTCATCTCATCGCCGTCGAGTTCTACGACGGGATTGGCCACCTTGATCTTGGACACGCCAATGATCCCTTCACGTCTGGCTCGAACACTCAGTGCACGCTGGTCGGGCGGCTAGCTAGGAACCGGCACCACCAGACCGGCCACCAGGAGGCCGATGCCGAGCGTCCCGAGGATCGCCACATCGAGCAACCGCCGCCTCGATGACAGCAGCCCCGCCCGCCGTTCGGGCATGACCAGCCTGGTCATGGCGGCAATGAGCAGCACACCCGCGAATACCAACGTACCGCTTCTGACGAGGTGGACGCCTTGACTGATTATCACCAGCGCGATGCCGGCGCCGACTATGACCGCCAGATACGGCAATTGCCCGAATCGTTCCTCCTCGACGCCCCGCCCCCGGTCGGCGCCGCCACCCCGCCTAGCCCCCCTGGGCCCCCGGGGTGCTGCGTGGCTCACCGTGCCGCCAGCGGAACCCAGGTCAGGCCTGCCTCACCGATGTACTCGCTATCGGGCCTGATCAGCCTGTTGTCCGCGTGCTGCTCGATCACGTGCGCTGTCCAGCCGGCCATCCTGCTAACGGAGAATACTGGCGTGAACAAGTCGGTCGGTATGCCGAGGTAGTGGTAGACCGTGGCCGCGAAGAAGTCCACGTTGGGGTACAGCCCCTTCTCCGCGAGCACAGCGTCCTCGATCCTGCGCGACATCCGGTAATAGGTATCGTCACCCGCCGTCTCGGCCAGTTCAGCCGCCAGGACGCGCAGGTGGGTGGCGCGCGGGTCTTCTACCTTGTACACCCGGTGGCCAAAGCCCATGATCTTCTCGCCGCGGCTGAGCCTGGCCGCTACCTCGGTGCCCGCGGCTTCGACCGGGTCGTCCTGGGCGTTCTTGGCGATCTCCTCCACCGTGCGCATGACCTGCTCGTTGGCGCCGCCATGCAGCGGACCCTTGAGCGTCCCCAGGGCCGCCACCACCGCTGAGTGCATGTCCGACAGGGTGGCCGCGCATACCCGCGCCGCGAACGTGGACGCGTTCATGGTGTGGTCGGCGTGCAGGACCAGGCAGATATCGAGTATCTCGGCGGACCGCTCGCTCGGCCTGCGGCCCGTGACCTGGAACAGGAAGTTGCCGGCCAGGCCGAGCCGCGGATCAGGCTCAGGCAGCTCCCGCCCGTTGCGGGCCGCTTCGTAGGCGGCGACAAGCACGGGCTGCTGTGCGGTCAGCCTCGCGGCTTTACGCAGGTTGGCGCCCGCGCCGTTGGAGTCCTTGTCCGGGTCGCTGGCGCTCGCCAGCGACACCAGCGTCCGCAGCGCCTCCATCGGCTCCTGGTGATGCGCGATCCGCGCGAGATCGTCAGTCACGAGAGTGCCGAGCCGACGCCCGGCAATGAGCTCGGCGTGATAGCAGGCGAGCTCGTCGGCAGTCGGCGGGGCGCCGCGCTGCAGCAGATAGGCGATCTCTTCGAAGGTCGCCGTCCCGGCCAGCTGGTTGATGTCATAGCCGCGGTACGACAGCCGGCCGATCCTGCCGTCGATATCGCTCAGCGCGGTCGCCGCGGCCACGACATCCGCCAGTCCCTTTGATGGCTGCCGCGCCATTGCATCGCCTCCAGACGGCCCGCTCGGAAGTGTACTTTCCCACCGAATCCGATGACTACGCGCCGGCCAGCCCGTCTCTGTCCGGGTTGCCCGGTTGGATCTTGTTATGCCGGGTAAGCATGCTGGCGAGGAGGCTGTCTCCTGCGCGGAAGGTGCTGTCTATGGAAGGTCCCCATATTCAGGTCGCGAGCACCGGAGCCCAAATCCCGCTCCAGCCGGAGCTGACGATGGTTGGCCGCGGAAAGTATGTGGATATCAGGCTCACCGATCCCAGCGTGTCATTGCTGCACGCGGAGATAGTCAGGCGCGGGCCGTATGTCTACGTGATGGATCTGGGTTTATCGCGCAACGGCACCCGGGTCAACGGCCGGCTTGTCGCCAGGCGCCTGCTGGCCGACGGGGACGCCCTGACCTTCGGCTCGGCCCGGTGCAGGATCAGCGGGATCGAGACCGATGAGAACCTCGAGGCCGAGCACGTCAGGTCGGCCGCGCCGGAGCTTACGCGGCGCGAGTTCGACGTCATCGCGTCGCTGTGCAGGCCTGCGCTGTCCGAGGACGCGTTCGTCACCCCGGCGACCGCCAGGGAGATCGCCGCTGATCTCGTCGTAACCGAGGCCGCCGTGAAGCAGCACCTCTTGCGGCTCTACACCAAGCTGAAGATCTCTGAAGGGCCAAACCGCCGGATCAGGCTGGCCAACGAGGTGATCGGCCTCGGCCTGGCCAAGCCGGACCTCCCCGGGGAGCAGAACGCCGACATGGTGCCGCCTGAGCAGGCACGCGCCGTTCCGATGCCGCGGCAGCCCGCCGAGCGCCGCGGGCCTACAGGCCAGCCCGCCGAGCGCCGCGGGCCTACAAGCCAGCCAGCCAAGCGCCGCGGGCCTACAGGCCAACCTGGTGGGCCAGGCTGAGCAGGCTCTGCCGCACGTCGGTCAGGATGGTCCGGATCGCCGGGATGTGCAGCAACTGGTTGTGCAGGCTGCTGACCGGCCAGAAGGCGGGTGCCGGCGCCTGATACCAGGCGGTAAGCCCGGCCCAGACCGCGACCGCGATGATCCCCACGTACGCGATCGCGAGCAAGATCGTACTGCGCGCGGCCGAGGTGTACAGGCGGGCCAGCGCCGTCCTGCTCCCCGACGAGCCAGGGCCGAGCCCGACGACTGCGACAAGCGCTCCCGCGCCGAACGCCACTGCCTGAGGGAGCGGGTGCACGGGCACGGCGATGATGGTAATCGCCGCCACCACGCAGAACCCGAGCAGCGCCACTGGCGCGGCCAGCACCAGCCCCAACAGCGCGCGCAATGCCGCGACCGGGTAGAGCGCGACCGCGAGCACCGAGAGGCCGGCCCGGCTTGCCTCGCCTGACCGCCGCCTGGCGAGCTGCCGCCCGGTGATGGTGGCCGCGCGCAGCGCGACAAGGAGGGCGAGCGCGACCCCGGTTCCGAGGATCGGCGCCATGACGCTGATCGCGACGACCATGGCGACGGTGGCGATCACCAGCGGGCTCCACGGCGACACCGGACCCACGGTCCTGGCGGCTTCCCCGCCGCCCGCCGGTCGCCCACCTTGCTGCCGACCACCGGGCCGCAGTCCGCCCGGTGACGGCGGGTCCGCCGCCTGCCCTGGTGCCGCAACTCCAGCCGGACCGAAGCCCGCCAAACCCGGGCCTGGGCCCGGGTTTGCCAGGTCCGCTGCGGCCAGACCTGTGGACAACGGCCTGGTCGTCGCTGGCCATGCCTGCCAGTCCTGATCGGCACCGGGCGCGGGGAGAAGCGCGCCAGGCGCGCCGTTTCGGCCGCCAAGGCCGCCGGCTGCCGGATCGTCAATCATCGTGTCGCCAGCCGCCAGGCCGTTTGCCAGCCGTGCAGCGCGGGCCGGCGCGCTCGGTATCAGGGCCGCCGGATCAATCGTGGCCACCCGCCGACCGATCTCGGCAGGTGAAGGACGCCTGGCTGGATCGCGCGCGAGCGCGTCGAGAACGATGGGCTGCAGCGGCGCGGGCAGGGTGTCGAGGTTCGGGGCGCCATGCATGATCCGGTAGAAGATGGTCTCAAATGGCCCGGTTCCGTACGGCGGCCGGCCGGTCGCCGCGAAGACCACCGTGGCGCCCCACGAGTGCACGTCTGAGGCGGCGCCGCTCTCGTTGCCCTCGATGACCTCGGGCGCCAGGTAACCAGGGGTCCCCATGAACATGCCCGTCATGGTCAGCCTGGTCGTCTCATGCAGCTGGGCGATGCCGAAGTCGATGATGACCGGCTCCCCGTCGGAGATCATCACGTTGCCCGGCTTGAGGTCGCGGTGTACGACTCCGGCGGAATGAACCGCGGCCAGCGCCTCAGCCAGCCCGTATGCGAGCCTCCCCAGGGCAGCGCCGGAGAGCGGGCCGCCACCGGCGACCACGGCGTCCAGGGTCAGCCCGGGCACGTACCTGGTCACGATGTACGGCGTAGCACCGTCCAGGTCGGCGTCCAGTACCTCGGCCACGTAGCGGCTCCGTACCCGCCGCATGGTCTCGACCTCGCGGCCCATCCGCCGTCTGGCGTTCGACTCCTGGGCCATCCCCGGGTGCAGCGCCTTGAGCGCGACCTGTTCATCCGCCGCGGTCAACGCCAGGTACACCACGCCCATGCCACCCTCGCCGATCCGCCTGACTAGGCGGTACGGCCCAAGACGCTCGGGCGTGCGGTCTTGTACCTTCATGACCTCATAGCTTACGGATCGCCCGGAGGGCCATTAGCTGCCCGCGACCAGGCGGCGCAGGGCCGTGGCGGCGGCCGCGTTCTGCTCCGCGTGCCGGACGAGCCCTCTGGCGAGCTCGGCGGCCCACTCGGCGATCGGCACGACGTTGCGTGACAGGACGATGCCGCGTACCTCATGACAGATCTCAGCGACAGGTGCTCCGCGCTGCGTGCCCAGCGTCATGGTCTTCTCGCCGAGCCGGACGGAGACTTTCGTGACGGTGCCTGGCCGGTCCCGCATCCGGTCAGACATGCTCCTGGCCCGGTCAACGGTCACGCAGCCGGGGGGCAAGGATTCACCAAGCGACTCGGTCAGCACCTGGGCGTAGATCGCGATATCCGAGCTGTCGGCCCGCAAGGCTGCGGCCACCAGTTCCAGTGAGAGGCCGTCGTCGGCCTGCGCGGCATCACCCGGCTGTGTCATCTCTCGTTCCGTCCTGCTGCGCCGCTGGCCAGCGACTCAGACTGGGCCACTGCGGCTAGCCGTCGATCCGGGCCGGACGGATAATCGGGGCGCGGGGCCGCGGCTACCGCCCGGCGAACGATGCCTTCCCTGGTCCATTCTCCACGAAGCTGCGCATGCCCGTGTCCGCGTCCTCGGTCGCGAACAGGCCGGCGAAATGCAGCCGCTCGATCTCCAGGCCCGTGTCGAGATCCGCGTCCAGCCCGTCGTCGATGGCCTGCTTTGCCGCCCGGAGGGCGACAGCGGGGCCGTTGGCGTACCTGGCCACCAGGTCGAGGGCCGCCTGGTAGACGTCGGCATCGGGAACGACCTTGTCCACGAGCCCGATCGCAAGAGCCTCGGCAGCCCCGACGAACCGGCCGGTGAAGACGATGTCCTTCGCCCTGGCGGGCCCGATGAGCCTGGGCAGACGCTGTGTGCCGCCCGCTCCTGGGATCAGGCCGAGCAGGATTTCCGGCTGGCCAACTTTCGACTTCTCGCCGGCGACTCGGAAGTCGGCGCACAGCGCGAGCTCGAGCCCGCCGCCGAGCGCGTAACCGGTGATCGCGGCCACGACTGGCTTGCCGATCCTGGCCACGGAGGTAAGGGCATCCTGCAGCCGCCGGCTGCGGGTCGCCATGGCCGCATAGCTCGCGTCGGCCATCTCCTTGATGTCGGCGCCGGCCGCGAACACTTTCTCGCCACCGTAGAGGACGACGGCCCTGATCTGCTCATCATCTGCGACCGCGGCGGCAGCCTCGGCAAGCTCGGCCTGAAGCTGTGAATTGATGGCATTCATCGGGGGCCGCTCGAGCCTGATCGTCGCGATCGCCCGATCGAGCTCCACCCGCACGAACTCCTGCGCTCCGACCATGTCGACCTCCGCCGGTCCGCCTGCGGCTGGCCGGCCGCAGGATGTGCACGGGTGTTGTTGCGCAGAACCCTGCCGCTCGCAGCTAGCGCTTGCCTAGCACACGAACTGACCAGCCGGCCGATCGCCACCGCTCTTCGTCCAGGACGCACCGGCAGTCGACGATATTGCGCCGCGCAACGACAGTACCGAGTATCTCCGGGTCGATGGAGCGATACTCCTCCCACTCTGTGAGATGCAGTACCACGTCAGCGCCTGTCGCCGCCGCCAGAGCCGATTCGGTGTAGCGCAGATCCGGCCTGAGGCTGGCTGCGTTTTCCATGGCCACAGGGTCATGCACCGAGACTGCCGCTCCTTCATCCGCTATCCGGCCGCAGACATCGAGGCTGGCGGAGTCCCGCACGTCGTCGCTGCCCGGCTTGAATGCGACGCCGAGTACGCCGACGCGGCAGCCTGCCAGCGATCCGCCGACAGACTCCCTGGCCAGATCGACAGCACGCGCCCGGCAACGCATGTTGATGGCATCCACCTCGCGAAGCATCGACGCCAGTGACGTGATGCCCAGATCCTCGGTGGCCGTGCGGAAGGAGCGCACATCCTTCGGCAGACAGCCCCCGCCAAAGCCGAGGCCCGGCGTTAGAAAATGAGCACCGATGCGCTTGTCGCATGACAGCGCTTCGACCAGGTCCGTTACGTTCGCCCCCACTGCCTCGCACACCTCCGCCATGGCGTTGATGAAGGAAAGCCTGGTAGCCAGGAAAGCGTTGGCCGACACCTTGACGAGCTCGGCCGTCTCCAGATCCATCACCAGCCCGGGGGAACCCTCGGCGAGCGGCTGAGCATAAACGTCCTGCAGGAGTTCGACCGACCGGCGCGACGTGACGCCGAACACGATGCGGCTCGGAAGCAAGCTGTCCTGTACGGCAAGGCCCTCGCGAAGGAACTCAGGATTCCAGGCGAACTCGACCCCGGCCCCGGCCGGTGCGCTCTGCCTGACCCGTGTCGCTAGCGCACTCGCGGTGCCGACTGGAACGGTGGACTTCCCGACGACCAAGCAGGGACCCTTCAGATGCGGCGCCAGGGCATCGACGGCTGCGTAGATTTGGGAGAGGTCAGCTGAGCCATCTAGTGCCTGCGGCGTTCCGACGCACAGGAAGTGAACGTCCCCGAATCCGGCGGCCTCGGCGTAAGAGGTCGTGAACTTCAGCCTCCCCGCGTCTACGTTCTTCCTCAGCATCGGCTCGAGCCCGGGCTCAAAGAATGGCGCTTCTCCCCCCGCGGCCCTGGCTACCTTGTCGGCGTCTACGTCGAGCGCGAGCACGTCATGTCCGAACTCAGCCATGCACACGGCATGCGTGAGACCCAGGTAGCCTGCGCCGATCACCGTCATCTGAACACTCGGATAAGATCCGCTCACTTCACGCTCCTCAGCACGGAACTTGCCGGACGACAGCCGCTCCAGTCGTGGGCACCACGCCCACGTCACGGGTGACCACGCAAATCAGGATATTCTCCCGCAGGGTTGTGGCCATAGAAAACCGCGTATCTGGTTCGCTTGTCCGTTAAGCTGCACATACTACTAACTAGCCCGCATCTCTCCAGGGGTTGCGACGGCCAGTTGAAAGCCATCGGTATCAAGCGGCAGATTACGGTGGACTCTGGTACTGTCCGCAACGACATGCGCAACTTGAGGATGCTGGAAGGCGCCGCGCGAGCCGGCCGGCTTGGTCCTGGCGAGCGGGCGAACGGGCACGGCGCCGCGCACATAGCCGGCGTGGGCGTGGTGACAGTTCTGGTAGCCACCGCCTACGTCGAGTTCTCCCTGAGCCGGTATTACAACTTCCGCAGCGCGTCGTACGACCTCGTGATCTTCGACCAGGCGGTGCGATCCTACGCGCATTTCCAGCCAGGAATCTCGATCATCAAGGGCCTGCACAACGGCTTCGGCCCGAACTTCTCGGTCCTCGGCGACCACTTCTCGCCAATACTCGCATGCCTGGCCCCTCTGTACTGGATTCATGACGGCCCGCAGACGCTCCTCGTCGCGCAGTCAGTGCTCTTCGCCCTCGCCGTCCCGCCGCTATGGATCTTCACCCGCCGCGCGTTCGGCGGCGGCCGGAATGCGACCATTGCCGCGTACCTAGCCTGCGTGGCCTACGGGCTGAGCTGGGCGATCGCCTCGGCGGCCGCTGCCGACTTCCATGAAGTGGCGTTCGCCCCGGTCCTGACGGCGGTGGCGCTGGAGCGCTTCCAGGCAGGCCGGCTGCGGTCCGCGCTCATCGCGCTCGCTGTCCTGCTGCTGGTCAAAGAGGACATGGGCTTGCTCGTCGCCGGGATCGGCTGTTATCTCGCCGTGTCGCGCCCGCGTGTGGTCCGCGGGCAGTGGATCGCCGCCGTCGCGTGCGTCGTAGTTGGCGTCGCCTATACCGCGTTCGCCGTCTATGTGCTGCTCCCGGCCTTCGGCGGACGCGCCGACTACTACTGGGCCTACTCGAGCCTGGGGCGCGGCGTTCCGCAGGCCGCCTGGCATGTGCTCACGCACCCGTTCAGTTCACTGCGGCTGATCCTCACACCCGGGGTGAAGGTTCACACCTTGCTGTGGCTGGTCGGCGCGGTCTGCTTTCTCCCGCTGCTGTCGCCAATCGCGCTCGCCGCCGTCCCGCTCCTGCTCGAGCGCATGCTGAACTCCAAATTTCCTAACTGGTGGGTAACCAACTTTCAGTACAACGCCTATCTCGTGGTGGTCTTCGTGTTCGCCGCGGTGGACGGCGCGGCCAGGCTCGATCGGTGGGCAACGCGCGGATGGCGCTACCTCCGCAGTCGCAGCGTGCTGCCAACCAGTGACGGGGCCGACCAAGCGGCGGACACCCCGGTCACACCTAATGCTGGCCTGGCGGCACTGGCCTGCGCCGCCGCCATGATCGCCGTCGCCGTCTACAGCGTCCCGCATTTCGCGTTCGGGCCCGCGCTGCACCCGTCGTTCTACCAGCGGACCGCCCGCACGAACGCCGCCGCCGCGGCGGCCGCCGCCGTGCCGAGCGGCGTGACCGTAGCAGCGGCGAACCACGTGGGCCCGCATTTGTCGGCACGGGATACCGTCCTGCTGTGGGACGGAAACGGCTACACTCCGCCCTTCGCGGCGTCCTGGGTTATCGCCAACGATCGACGGCGACAGTTCACGTTCAGTAGTGTGCGCGATCAGCGCGACAGAATCCGGCTGCTCGAACGGTACGGTTACCGGATCGTCTTCCGGCGCGCGGGGTACATCGTGCTGCATCGCGGCGCCGGGCAGAACGGCCATCCGACTGCGAAGGTGGCTAGATGATGACTCCCGGCGCCCCGACCGCGAGCACGGATGCCGTGGCGGCCGGAATCGAGGGCGGCGGATTGACCGCCGAGCGCGCTGACACAACTGGCCGGCTGCTCAGGCAGCTCTCGCTGCTGCCGGTCCTACTGGCGACGGCGTGGCTGCTTGCCGGATTGCCGCTGCTGCTCGTAGGTAAGTTCACGCCGGTGCTCATGCTGGTCGTGTCGCTGCCGCTAGCGCTCGCGCTGGTCATCTTCGGCTTGCGCTGGATCCCCGATCGATGCCAGGGTGTCCGGTCGGCCACCCATTCCCCGTCGCGCACGCCCTGGTGGGCGTTGGCCGGCGTGATCGCGGTGGCGGTTGCGTTTGGCGCCCACCAGATGATCTATCGTTCCGAGCAGATCATCGTGACGCGTGATCCCGCCTCTTACGTGCAGTTCGGATACTGGATCGCCCATCACGGCTCTACTCTGATATGGCAGCACCGCGCCGCGTTCGGTGGCCTGCACAAGGGGCTCATTTTTCACAGCGCCGCCTTCTACCAGGTTGGCCACCGGGTAGTGCCCCAGTTCATGGCCGGCCTGCCGATGGTTCTCTCGGCCGGCTTCTGGATCGGGGGCATCGGAGCGGCGCTGGCTATGGCGCCCTTGCTCGGCGCCTGTGCCGTGGTCACCTTCGGCGGCCTGGTGGCTCGGCTGGTCGGACCGCGGTGGGCGCCCGCAGGCGCACTGGTCCTCGCGCTCACATTGCCTGAGCAGTTCACGAGCCGATCGACCTACAGCGAGCCGCTGACGCAGATCATGTTCCTCGGCGGGCTCTGCCTGATCCTCGACTCGCTCGACGCGGACCGAGCCGGCGCCCAGGTGATCGCGGCGCTGGGCGGCCTCGCCGCCGGCTTGTCGGTGCTTGTGCGCATCGATGGAGTGAGCGACCTGCTGCCGCTCATCCCTTACTGCGGGCTGCTGGTCATCACTCGCCGACCGCAGGCTCTCCCGCTCATCGGGGGCCTAGCGCTTGGCGCCGGGTACGGAGCAATCGACGGAATCGTGCTGTCCAGGCCCTACCTGCATAGCATCAAGAGCTCCTTGTATCCGCTGGGGATGGCGATTGTCGCCGCGGTCATCCTGACGGTGGTGGCGGTGGCAGTTCTATGGGGCCGCAGCCTGCCGAAGGTGCGCGGACAGTGGTTGCCGGCCGCCGTCGCCATGCTGCCTGTCGCGGTCATCATCGGCTTCGTGATCCGCCCGTACCTGCAGACCGTGCGAGACAAGAGCTTCCTGCTGGTCCACATCGCCAGATTCCAGCTGCGCGATCACCTGCCGGTCGACCCGGAGCGCACGTACGCGGAGATCAGCCTGCACTGGGTGTTCTGGTACATCGGCGTGCCCGCCGTGCTGCTGGCCACAGCGGGCGCCGCCGTGCTGTCCCGCAGGTGCCTGATGGGCCGCGAGCCGCGGTGGACGCTGCCGCTCCTGGTGTTCGCGTGGACGATCGTGACGTGCTTGTACCGGCCCGCGATAGTGCCCGTCCACCCGTGGGCAAGCCGCAGGCTGGTGCCTGCCGTTCTGCCCGGCTTCATCCTGCTCGCGCTCTGGGCAGCAAGCTGGCTCGTCAGCTGGCTCCGCCAGCGCGGCTACGGCCGGGTCGCCTGCGCTGCCATCGCGTCCTGCTGCGCACTGACCATCCTCGTGCCGACAGCGACGACCACCTTCGGCCTGAGGATCGAGCGTGGCGGCCCGCTCCGCGTCCAACTCGGCGCGGCCGGGCTAGCTTTCAAGAGGACGTACCAGGGCGAGCTGGCGGCGCTGGAGGGGGTGTGCGACGCGATCCCCCCCAATTCATCGGTGATTCTGAACACCACTGTCGCAGGCAACAGGTACGCTCAGATCATCCGCGGGATGTGCGGCGTGCCTGCGGCGGTCACGATTAATGGCAGGTACCGGACCGTGCATCCGATTGTGCTCGCTATCAAGCTGGCCGGCCGGCGACCGGTGATCCTCACACCATTTCCTGGAACAATTAAAGGTTTGCATAAGGTACGGATAATGATCCTGCGGACTAGCCAGGACGATACGACCCTGACGAATGCTCCGCTGAAGACTCTCCCGGGCAGGGAGACCCTCTGGATGGCGGAGCCATAGCCATGAGCACTGCTCTGATCGCGAATGCCACTGCAGGACAGGAATCAGCACCGTCAGCTCAAGCACGCGAGCCATTGGCGCCGAGTCCTTATGTGTCGATCATCCTTCCCTGCTACAACGAGCAGGACCACGTCACCGCCGAAGTGACGCGGATCTGTGCGGCAATGGATGCCAGCGAGTACGACTACGAGCTGTTGGCATTCGACGACGGCTCCACCGACGAGACTCTCGCCCGCCTCTATGAGGCGGCGCCCGAGTTCCCGCATCTGCAGATCGTGCACTTCGAGCGCAACGGCGGCTCTGGCACGATCCGCCGTGTCGGTACCCAGCGTGCCCGCGGCGACATCGTCGTGTGGACCGACGCCGACATGACATACCCGAACGAACGTATCCCCGAGTTCGTCCAGATGCTCGAGAAGGATTCCCACGTCGATCAGGTCGTGGGGGCCAGAACTAGCGAGCAGGGCACCCACAAGGTGCTGCGAGTACCGGCCAAGTGGCTCATCCGCAAGCTCGCCGAGAGACTGACCGGATCCCAGATTCCTGACCTGAACTCCGGCCTCAGGGCCTTCCGGCGCCAGGTCGCGCAGCCCTACCTGACACTCCTGCCGTCGGGATTTTCCTGCGTCACCACGATCACGCTCGCCTTCCTCTCGAACCATCACGACGTGCGGTACGTGCCGATCGAGTACGCCAAGCGCTCCGGCACATCGAAGTTCCGTCTCGTCTCTGACGTGTACCGCTACTTCCTTCAGGTGCTGCGGATGGTGATGTACTTCAACCCGCTCAATGTGCTCATGCCCGTGGCCCTGGCCCTGCTCGGCCTTGGCATCGGCAAGGGTATCTTCGACATGGCGGTGCACCCGTTCCGCTTCGCGGTCAATACCGTCCTGATCTTCCTGACCGGGCTGATCATCGCCTCGCTCGCACTGCTCGCCGACCTGATCGTGCGGTCGAGGGGCGATACCTGACCAGTCGGTGCCCAGAGCGCAAGCACCTTCGGGCGGCTGTCAGCGGGTAGCGGTGATCATCAGGTGCCAGCCGATGATCCGGCCGAGTCCGCGCCGGACCGCGAGGGGCAGCCTCGTGGTAAGCGGCCCGAAGCCAAAAGTGAAAGGATAATCCGAGCGGACGCTGACGCTCGAGAAATCGCCGAATAGCGTGCGGGCACCGCTCCGGCTGAACGTGTAGACGACCGGACAGTGGTCTTTCCTGTCGCGCGGCGACTCGTACGGCAGCCGTAGCACCCGATGCACAAGGTTGACCAGCGAATCCCGGTGGTACAGCATCACGTAGGCTGTCCCGCCGGGCCGCAAGACCCGACGCACTTCAGCGACGGACCGCTCGATGCCCGGGGTGTGGTGGAGCACGCCGAACGAGTAAACAGCGTCGAAGCTCTGGTCAGGGAAGTCAAGTCGCTCGGCATTGCCGAGCCGGAAGTCGATCGCTACGCCGCGACGTGCAGCGAACTGCCTGGCCAGCGCGAGGGCGTTCTCGGTCAGATCGATCGCGGTCACCTGGAAGCCCCGCTTAGCCAGCTGGATGCTGTCAACGCCGATGCCGCAGCCGATCTCGAGCAACCTGCGATCCTCGCCGGTGATCGACGCGAAGAATTCGCGTAGGTGATAGTGCGTGCGGTACCTGCGCTGCTCGATCTCGTCGAAATACGAGTCCGAGGCTCTCTCGGCGTCGGTGTAGTACTCGTTGTTGACGTGCGACTGCCAGAAGTCGCGAACCGTGTCGATGGTGCTGCCAGGACGAGATTTCACGGCGTCATGCTCCTTCAACGGCTGCTCGACGAGGCAGTGCGGGCTGGCCAGCAGGGAACGCGGTCAGCCAGGTCTCGACCCCGATCATCTGCCAGAGCAGGAAATAGTGCCAGCGCAGGCGCTGGTGCGGCTTCGCATTGAGGACGGCCGCGACGAAATCTGGATTGAAGATGCCGGACCTTCGAAGCCGATCCGGCGACAGTATCTCCTGCGCCAACGGGCCCAGGTCCTTCTTGTACTGCTCGACGGGATCGAACGTAAACCCCCATTTCGGCTTGCGCAGCACGCGGTCAGGAAGGACCCCGGTCAGCGAGTCCTTGAGCAGCCCCTTGGGGCCGCCGGCAAAGCGGATGCCGTCCGGGATGCGGGCGGCGAACTTGACCAGCTCGAGGTCGAGCAGCGGGACACGGGACTCCACGGAATGGGCCATCGACATTGTGTCCTCGTTGTGGAGGAGATCGGACACCATCTTGGTCGCGAATTCGGCGCGCAGGGCCTGGCTCTCCAATGGCCGGTCGTCCGCGAAGTATGCGTCATAGTACTCACGGGCCGAAACCTTGAGGCGGTCGAGGAAATCAGCTGCGTACACGCGCCTCAGCAGCGCGGGGTTGAAGTCCCAGGCGTTGCGGAGCAGCAGGTAATTGCGCGCCCCGTCGCCCGAGGCTGCTAGCCACTCGAGCTTGCGGGTAGCCAGATCGAGTTCCGGCCGGCCCAATCCCGCGGTCCGGTGCGCCGCCACGTCGAGAGCCGGGGCCAGAGCGCGAATCACCGCGCCAGGCAGCCCGCTCCGCAGCCTGCGAGTACGGAGCATGTAGCGGTAGAAGTCGTAGCCGGCGAACAGTTCGTCACCGCCGAGCCCGGACAGCACCACCGGCACATGCTCGCCGATGAACCGGTGCAGCAGATATAGCTGCACCGAGTTGACCTTGGGCTCCTCGCTGTGCCAGATGGCCTCCGCCAGGTGAGCGAGGGCCGGTTCGCGCAGGACGACCTCCTGATGATCGGTGCCGAAGGCGCGAGCCACCAGCCTGGCGTCCGCGATCTCATCGGTGGGCTCGCCGAAGCCGAGGCTGAACGTCTTGATCGGTCCGCTCTCCGTGCGCCTGAGCATCGCCACAATGGAGCTCGAGTCGATGCCGCCGGAGAGCGAGACACCGACCGGCACGTCCGAGATGAGCTGGCGCTTAACCGCTTCCTGATAATGAGATCGGATCCCCTCCATCCATTCGTCCGTGCTCAGGCGCCCGTCTGGTGTCCAGTCAATGGCCGCGTAGCTGGACAACCGGGCCTGCCCGCCGGCGAACTCGAGCACGTGGCCTGGCGGCAGGCGATCGATCTGCCGGAAGAAGGTGCGATGACCGGGGACGTAGCGGACGTTCATCGACAGGTGCAGGCTCACCTCGTCGAGCTCGGCCCCGACGAGTCCGCTCGCGAGCACCGCCTTGGCCTCGGACCCGAAGGCCAGCATCCCGTCCCTGACCGTGTACACCAGCGGTTTCACCCCGAGCGGGTCCCGGACCAGGAAGAGCTTGCGACGCGCCCGGTCGAGCAGCGCGAATGCGAATATCCCGTTGAGCCGGGCGGCGAAGGCGATCCCCTCGTCCTCGTACAGGTGAGGAAGGATCTCAGTATCGCAGCGGGTCGTCAGACGGTGACCGCGGGCGAGCACCACCTCCCGGAGCTGGGGGTAGTTGTAGATCTCACCGTTGTAGACGACAACGACAGAGCCGTCTTCGTTGGCCATCGGCTGAGAACCACCCGGCACGTCCTGGATCGCAAGCCGGCGGTTGCCGAGGCAGACGTTCTCGCGGCAGTAGAAGCCCTCGCCGTCCGGTCCCCGGTGAGCGATGGTATCGGTCATCGCCCGGATAAGTTCTTCGTCCCCGAAGCCCCACGTGCCCGCTATCCCGCACACCGGTGTTACCTCTCCAGGCCACGCGTCATCGGGTCCTCGCGAAGGAGGTCTCGAAGTAGTCGATCATCCACGCGGTGACGTCGATCTTCTCGCCGAGGAGACGCTCCCGTGCAGCCCGCCACGCGTCCGCTGGCTTGGCGAGTATCTCCTCGATTGCGGACAGGGCCAGGTCGTACTGATCCTCTGTGAAATGCCTGACGAGCCCGTAGCGCCGCTCCTCGTCGTCGGTGTAGCCCCGTCCCGTGGTCGCGATGAAGACCGCGGGCACGCCAAGCACCGCAGCCTCAGAAGACATCGTGGCCGACTCTCCCACCACGAGCCTGGCATGGGCGATCAGGTGGTGAATCTGATCCACGCGACCACGGACAGCAAGATCAGCGAGGTCCGCCGTGAGTGGCGCCTCGGACGAAATGAGTACCCGTCCGCGGCGCTGAAGCACCTCGACCAAGTGGCGCTTCTGCTTGGCTGACAGGCCGCGCTCCCGGCGATCATGGACCGCCTGCCAGGATACGAATCGAATGATCGAGTAGGGCTCGTCAGGGCTGACTCCGAAGCCGGCGAGGACTGCGGCATCCGGCCGGAACCGGTTCGGGTGCAGGTAAGCGAGTTCGTGATAACCGGCGTACCGCACGTGGCGACCGTTGACCTTGCCCTGGTAGCAATCCGGCGTGCACACGCTGTGCGCGAGGGGGTACACGATCCGGTTAGTCTGCACGGCGAACTCCGTGTCATAGAACACCACCGCGGGCACCCTCTTCAGGGCGCCCGCCACCGCTATCGACGGGCCCATGATCCCCGTCAGCACGTCCGGCCTGAACGAGCGCATGGCCTTCATCAGCCGCGGCGTGCGCTGCGCCATCTCGACGGCGAGGCCCGCTCCGTTCATCTGCCGTGAGATCTGCTGGTAGGGAAGGCCGTAAGCGCGCAAGAGCTCGACTGACCTGTCCTTGTCACGGGCCGTGATACATACGTCGTGTCCCCGGGCCTGCATCTCGGAATGGAAATTGCGGAAGAAATGGACGTGCGCGGGGTGCAGGATGTCGATCAGGACGCGCATGCGAATCAGGCGACCTTCCCTGATTCCGATGCCGCCGTCGCGGGGCGCTGCGCCACGGCGAGCACCCCGGCGCCCCACCGGGGGCGGGAGAACTTCCCGAGGTAGGACACGGCGAGCAGCAGCGGGAATACGGCTGCGTACGGCAGCTTGCGACGCTGGTCGGCGCCGGTGATCAGGTAGGAAATGTTGTTGGTGAACGTCTCAACCGCCCCGTAGGTGTACCGGCAGGTCGTCACGTCAAAACCTGCGCCCTCAAGCTTGCCCACCAGCTGGTCGGCTTTGTAACCGGGCCGGACGTGGCCGGGGACGTCGAAATTGACCCGGCGGCCGAACAGAATCCACCGCCGCTCATAGCCGGGAACGTGGACGACGAGCCGTCCCCCAGGGCGCAGGGCGCGCAGCAGGGTACGCATCGCGCCGACGTCGTCTTCGACATGCTCCAGGTTGTCGACGCTCACCACCAGGTCGAAAGCATCCTCGAAGCCGAGGTCGGTAACGTCGCCCTTCTGGAAGCTGCAGTTGGCCAGCCGTGCCCGGCTAGCGATCTGGCCGGCCCGGGTGACCAGATCAGGGTCACTGTCGACACCGACAACCCGAGCTTCCGGATGTCGTTTGGCGAGCTCGAAGCTGAAAACCCCGGAGCCGCAGCCCGCGTCAAGGATCGCCGGGTACGAGCCCTTGGTGACCGGCAGCACGTGTCGCAATCGGATGCGTAGCCCGTTTGCCGGGGCGCCAAGCAGGTTGGCGTACATCCGCTCGAACCGGCTGCGGCCGGGGTCGAGTGACAGCTCACGGCCCGGGAATCCTCTCACTCCTCGCCTCCGCAGTTCTCCAGGTAACTGGCTAGCGCCCACGACATCCAGCCCTGGCACCAGCGCAACTCCCTGATGCTGGTCCGGACTAGCCGACGCCGCTGATAGTAGAACCATCCGCTGGACGGGTCCCACATATTGTCCAGCGTCCATCGCAGCACCCGGGTGGCGTCTGCGGCCCCGGCACCGAGGTGTCGCTGCTGCAGCGAGAAGGTGATGATGCCCTGGGCACATCCGTGAATGTCGATCGGGTACTGCCGATCGCTCATGAACCTCGCCGCGCCGTTCGCCTCGAACAGCCGCCGGGCATAGAACTCGACACCGCGGCTGTAAGCGGCCTGGAACTCCTCGCTGCCAGCGGCCAGCTCGTACTGCAGGATCGAGTCAAGGATGAAGCCCGTGTGGTAGTTGTCGTGGGTGATGTGGCTGGCTGACGGCGGGTCCGTGTAGAACCAGGCGCCATGGTCGGTCTGCTTCGAGACCACATACCTGATGAGGCGGCCGCCCTGGCGGACGAGCTCTTCGTCGCCCGTGATCGCGCCGAGCCGGGCACTCAAAGTACCGACCAGGGCCGAGACGTCCATGACGATCCAGTCGATGGCGCTGTCAGGCACATAGCTGAGGCACCAGTGCTGGTCGTCTTCGTACAGGGTCTTCGGGGCCGTGAGCAGGAAACGCACCGCTAGGTCGGCGGCATCGAGATAGCGCCGGTCTCGCAACGTCTCGTAGCCGTCGAGCAGGGCCTGGCCGACAAAGGACGTAACGACTCGGTTGGGGAAGTCTCGCGGGGCGAAGAACCCGACGTCCTGCCAGGGATAGGGATAGCCCCAGCACAGCCCGTCGAATCCCGGTGCCGAGTGCGAGATCAGCCAGTCGAGCAGGTCACGCGCTTCGCTGGCGTCTTCTGCCGATCCCGTCATGCGGTGCCGGGAGAGATAGGCACGGGCAAAGAGGGAGAGCCCCTTCGCGTTCCTCGCCTTGCGGACGCCCATGGCGTGCCTGACGTCGATCGGGCTGCGAGTGACCACCTGGGTAGCGCCGATCCGGCGCAGCCGCGACTGGCCGGCCAGGCGCGCGAGGACGGCCGAGTTGAGGGCGTCGTGCTTGGAGTATCCCTCGTACGCGGCCAACCTGGCGGTGAGCAGCACCCGGTCAAGCACCATCGGGTGACTCCCGGGCCCGCGTTTGGTTATGGCGGCATGCCGGTCTTCCGTCATCGTGATGACCAACCTCGGAATTGCTGGCTCTCGGGATCCCGGGCCCGGACACGGGTGCCTGACATCGCGCAGGCGGTCCGCCGGTGTCGGGCGTCGGAGTAAATAAAGGTACAGGCTAGCAGCAATCGCCCGCGCGGTCTGCGCTGCATCCAAGCTGCCAGCACCATCCTGCTGACCCATCGCGAGGCCCCTGGCGAGCGCCGTCGGGCGAGTGGCTTTGCGTCGCTCTGGTACGGTGGCGCACTGACAGGGCAGCGGTGGCGACCGTCGGCATAGGGCCGGGGAACGCCTGACCGAACGCAGAATAAGGCAGGATGAGGTCGGCATGAAGCAGGTGTTCCGCAGGGTGATCGATCGGCGTGGCCGGGTCATGATCGCCGATCTCCCCGCCCCCCATGTGGGTCAGGAGCAGATCCTCGTCCAGAGCCACTACTCGCTGATCAGCTCGGGCACCGAGATGGGCACGCTCTCGAAGACGCCGGCCGAGCTGGTGCGCCAGACCATCTCAGATCCGTGGATGCGGCATGTCGTCAAGCAGACCGTCCTCGCCACCGGCCCCAGCCAGACCGCTCGTCGGGTCTGGCACGAGATGATCACGCCCCGCGAGATCGGCTACAGCGGTGCGGGGACCGTGCTCGCGCTCGGCGACCACGTGGAAGGGTTCGAGATCGGCCAGACGGTGGCGTATGCGGCCAGCGGCCACGCCGAGGTAGCCGCCCCGTTTGTCAGCCACGTGGTTCCGGTCCCGGGCAGCGTCGACCTTCGGCACGCCGCTTTTGTCACGGTCGGCGGCATCGCTATCCAGGCCCTGCGGCGCGCTGACCTGAAGTTCGGTGAGACGGTGGCGATCTACGGCCTCGGCCTCGTCGGGCAGCTTGCCGCCAGCATCGCGAAGGCAGCCGGATGCGTCGTTGTCGGTATCGACATCAACCCCAAGGCGAACGAGTTGGCCGCCGCTACGGCCGCCGCCATGACCGCGAACCCGTCCGACCCCGAGTGGAAGCGACGCATACTCGATTTCACCGGGAAGAACGGCGTAGACGCTACGGTGATCTGCGCCAGCTCGGACTCGCCTGACGTCATCAACTCGGCCATGGAAATCACCCGGCGACAGGGCCGTGTGGTACTGGTCGGCTATGTCAAGCTCGACATCCACCCGAAGAACTTCCTGTACCGCGAGATCGATCTGAGGTACTCGCGCGCCTACGGGCCGGGGAGCTACGACGCCGGCTATGAGAAGGGCCGGGTCGACTACCCGTTCGGGTATGTCCGCTGGACCGAGAAGCGCAACCTCGAGGAGTTCATCAGGCTGCTCAGCACCGGTGCGGTCGATCCCGAGCCGCTGATCGCGGCTGTGTACCCGATCGAGCGCGCCCAGGAGCCATTCGATGCCATCCGCGAGCGCACGCTGCCCGGGGTAGCCGCCCTGATCTCCTACGACCCTGCCGCGGACCACAGCGCGACAATGCGGATCAACCCACGTCCCAAACACGACGGTAAGGTCGGCATCTCGCTGATCGGGATCGGCAATCACGCGCTGAGCACGCATCTGCCCAATCTCCGCTCGATGCGGGACGTCGAGATCCGAGGCATCGCGTCGGCGACTGCCCGCAATGCCTCGGTCGTGGCCAAGGGCCTCGGCGCCACGATGATCACGACCGACGTCGACGACCTTCTCGCGGATGATGGCACCGACGCTGTGCTGATCTGCTCCAATCAGCCTGAGCATTACCAGCACACCCGCGCGGCCATCCTGGCCGGGAAGGCCGTGTTCATCGAGAAGCCGATGGCCACCCGCCTTGATGACTTCAGCGAGTTGCTCGCTCTGATGGCGAACCGTGACGCCCTGGTTACCCTCGGGCTCAACCGTCGTTACTCGCCCCTTGTCGACGCTCTCAGGAAATCACTCGACGGCCCCGCCGATTTCGTCGAGTACGTGATCGCCCAGCAGTTCCTGCCCGCGGAGCACTGGAGCCTTGACCCGGTGGACGGCGGCGGGCGGCTGATCAGCGAGGGGGAGCACTTCATCGACCTATGCAACCTGCTCATCGGCAAGCGGCCGGTGTCGGTGACCGCGCGGGCGCTCGGCAAGGCACCCGACGACATCAGAACGCTCTGCAATTACTCTGTCACGCTGCACTATGACGGCGCCGCCGCGACGATCGTCTTCGACGAGTGCGGAGCGCCCGGTTACCCCAGGGAGCGGCTGTCGGTGTTCTCCCGCGGCCAGGTGTCGATCCTGGACGATTTCGGCAAGCTGACCCAGTTCGGCCAGAAGAAACGCAGCCAGGGCACGGGCCTGCGCAAGTCCATGGGGCACGCCGAGGAACTGCAGCAGTTCGTGCGCGCCGTGCGAGGCGAACCACATCATCTGTTGTCCTGGCAGGACGCCTCGCTGGCGACGACATGCATGTTCGCGGCCCAGGAGAGCATCAGGCTCGGCGCCGAGATCGACCTTGATCAGTTCCACCGATCGCTGCTCCGGCCGGCCGA
>WNFI01090762.1_pt1 | contig 21062 bp, 30 predicted proteins | sample 5400471 | NCBI WGS metagenome assembly WNFI01 (sample SAMN13153348, study PRJNA577476) | soil metagenome | isolation source: 100 cm saprolite on Douglas fir-dominated hillslope | place: USA:California | collected 2013-09-17
CGACAAATAACCGATGTGACCTGCCTCCTGAGCTATGTGGGAGGCCCCAAAACCCCTATTGGGGCCCCAGTGTTGTAGGGACCTAAAAAGGGGGGCTTACGTGCAGTGTTTTGTAGCCTTATTAGGTCCCGCCCCTGACTGTGCAAGGTGAGAGGCAATGCATGTATTTTAGAAGGCAATATGCGCCATTCCGTATACCCAATTGAATTGGAATTTTCGTGTCTAGGTTACATATGTACAACTGGCTCGGAACTTCAGTGCTGCAAAAATGCGAACCAAGCAGCATGTAACAGAGACTCCCCACGTCGGTCGCAATTAGTCTAGTGAAATACGAGTATTAAACAGGGAATGAATGGGTAGGAGTCTGGAGTGACCTTGGCACCAGTCGTTCGGCAATTGCCTAAGAGTTGTAAGAGGACGGGCTACCGACACCGAGTCACCTATTATTCACCTGATTTTTTGTTTTGCAAAACATGTGGCTCAATGTAATACATTAGTGTGACAAAGAAGAAATCGCGTGCTGCGGGTGCGTCCACGGAGCGACGACGACTGAGTGTCTGTTCCAAGACCCGCTACTGTGTAGCGTGAATTTACCGTGTAAACAGGTGTAAACAATTGGAGATCGGCAACTACTAAATGTGGACCAAGGCTCGAGAGATCTCCGAGGGGGATGTGGTGATATTATGGCTGGTCAGTGGAACCAAGTAATCGACTCTTGAAGATGATAATGAAGACGCCACGAAGACTAGAGATAATCTCGAACCGCTGATCATTACGCCGGGGAAAGTTTATAATGGGCGCTTTGGCGTTTATCGACATGATGATCTTATGGGCGTTCCTTATGGCTCTAAAGTCCTTTCAAAAAATGGGAAGGGATTTGTGCACGTCTTGAGACCAACTCCGGAGCTCTGGACTCTTGCTCTACCCCACCGAACCCAAATTCTCTACCTTTCAGACATCGCTTTCATCACATCATGGCTAGACTTGAAGCCTGGGAGTGTCGTTATTGAAGCGGGTGCATATTCTTGGTCTCCGTTGAGTCTTCACCCTAATTGCTCACTCCAGGGACGGGATCTGGTTCCTTCTCACATTCTGCCTGTCGTACCATCCAGCCAAATGGTCATCTCCACTCATTTGAGTATCATGAAGAACGCTCAAAGAGGGCAAGGTAGTACCGAATTCTCATTCATATTAACATCCAGGCATCTGTTGAACCCTGCTATGCAGAACCGAGTTCGAGGAGCATGGAATGGCCACCCTCGTTACTCTGAAGCATCGAAACGTATGCAAAGATGGATTCGGGCTTGAAGGTGCTGCTGATGCAGGTGAGGGTGTTCCATTGAGGTGAATTCGATTGGACACTCAGAATGAACCACAAGTATTCCTGGACTTGCCTGCTCCCTGGGATGCTATCACACACGCGAAGGTCGCATTGAAGGTCGTTATTCATGCCACATATCGGGCTGTTTGCTGGATTGATTGACGCTGTCTGGCAGAAACACCGAACAGGCAGGATATGTTGTTTCAGCCCTTGTATGGAGCAGGTTCTCCGCACTGTTTCAGCTCTAAATGAAGCTGGCTTCATAGGTGTGTAGCAGCTTTCGGTGCAATTCACCACTGATGTAGTTAGCACAGAGATTACCATGTACGAAACTCTATTACGCCCTCAAGAAGTTGTGCCTGTAACATTGCCACCTATTGGACAAGTTATACACCGTCTCAAGAACGCAGAGATTGAGGCCGAAGCACGTCGGTTAAGACAAATTGCGAAAGCTAACGAAAAGAATAGGAAACGGAAATTCGGTGAAACTGGACACGTCGCGACAAACGTGGGCACGGTGACAAAGTCGACCGAGACGAATCCTTGCAAAAAGCCGAGAATGGACGATGAGGCAGCTTCTTCTGAAGATGCTGAGGATGGTGAACTATTGGAAGCACCATCCAACGAGCACAGCAATGGGAAACCCTCTAAACTCCCAGCTAATGGACAGAGCGGAAAATCACCCTTCCCGGAAGGCACGTTCCATGTGACGCGACCATTCACAGAGGTACGAGGCCATACCTCATATCTTACGTTCGCTGTCCTTCTGCCGTCCGACCGCGTCGACAAATTGGGAAGTGCACAGGGGACTCAAAGTAGTACGAGTAATGGTGGTTCAGGGACTATGACGCGGTTGGCAGATACGCAAGTGACCGGAGATGATCCCTCATGGGATGCAGCTGTCCTAAGGTTGACGGAGGAGGAATGAAATCCGCTCGATGAAGATTCCCCATTGATGATCACTTATAATGTTGTCAAAGGAACTCGAAGCGATGATTGGGTCGAAAACCAAAGCTTGAATCTTACTAACATCTGTGTATCATAGATGTATCTATATGTACTCGAATGTCGTTCATCCGCTACCCTGTACTGAACCATACCCTGTCTTGCAGTTCTGGTGCGCGATTGGAACACTTCCACTGCGCATATAGCACTAGGAAACGGGTAGTCAGATTGGACGTCCGCAGCAAGTGAGGAATGAAGCGTCGCACAATTTTAGCGGTGACGCAGTCACTCGAAGTACAGGGGGGACTCGTCACGCTGTGCTTCCCTTGATTAACCGTGAATGTCTAAATCATCGCTAGCATCAGCAAATTTACAGAACGGTGTGCGTCATGTAACGGACTTGGACAAGCGATGGGTCCTGCTCCATCTGCTCCGTAACCTTGTGCCACCTAAAGAATCGAAGTTTAGTAACACCGTCAGCGCTTGTGAGCAATTTCAGTGTCCCAGTTACTTACCAAGTGGCATTAAGTGGAGCATTCGATGGCCAAGAAATACCCTGGCAGTATGATTCCCGAGTTGAGTACTCGTAGACGTATGAAGGGCCATGTGCCGTCTGGGTTTCAAGGGTGAGAAACGATGAAACATTAGAGTACCATCTACAAGGAAATGCAAACTCTTAGGAATCAGGCTAATACTCGGTAGAACTGGTCTGCGAACGTGTGTGCATCCAGAATGTCAAACGTCTACAAACGTTCCATCATCAATTTACTCCACTTTCCTGCGAGGTGAACTCACCTTAGCATCAACTTCGTAGACCCTGAACCCACTATTGAGATTAGTCAAGGGCGTGAGACTCGGTCCAATCTGGGAGTAAGATAAGCATCAAAGAGAATCCAAGGGGAGGCGCTCTTACCCAACCAACACTTTGTGCTGCGTCTGCAGAAATACTGGTAGCATTGTTGGCATAGTAGATCATGAATTGATCTTCATGTGTATGGCCGAAGAAGACGCCTCGTCGCAGCACGATCAGCATTCAGCAAAGTTGGGCTAGGAGGGGGTCCACAAGAGTTAGCGGACATACCAGCGATGACACGAGGCGAGAAACGATCGACACTATGCAAGGTTGAAGTCAATAAATGAGGGTGCATATCACATATGTAGGCCAGTCACATTTGATAAACTACATGCCCGTCAATAACAAGAACCTTTCCTAACGCAAGAGGTCATACTTACATAGATTTGTTGGATTCGGTAGGGGATTGGTTCCATCCCAGCCTGATAGAACGTGACCAATGATCCAGACTGGTGTGCCCAAAGACATGAGATCATCGATATGGACGAAGAAACTGAAAAATCAACCTGCCTCTTTCATGCGCGTCTTCTGCAGCCTGCAGTTCATCAGTGAGGAAACGGAGCATTCCACCAGGATCACTCGACGCCCAACCAATATAGTTATAATAGTTTGGTTTGTACCCTATAACGGACCCGATGTGTGTTAGAAGGTTGGGATCTCGAAAGAAGAATGAGAAAGAAGGCTATCCATTCAATAATCCGTGTTCAACGAGATGATCCTCAATCCTCCTTTCGATTTGATACTGTATGCGCCGTAATGCAAATTGACTGAGCGAACCGCGAGTTTATCAAGCCACCCCTCATAAGCCCACAACTTTGAGATATGATCATAATTCCAGCTGAATTGTTGAACGAGTTTTCCAGAAGGAGTATTAGCAAATCCTGAGGGAGTAGTGGGACCAGCTTGGGCTTGAGGGACGGAATCATGGTTACCAAGCGTTACATAAATCGCGCCAGGGTTGAGCCGCTGCTTGAAGAGATCAAATACCAACGTCTTAATGGGAGTCAAAAATACACAATCTATCTTTACCTAGAGCGATAGCAGGAAGCAGAGGCCACAAACCTCAGTGTACTCGACATAATCCCGGTCGAGTTCAAGATTATGGTCGTGCGAAACTAGATCTCCTGTGTAAATCGAGAAATCAAACCCAGGACTCTTGCCATTCGTCCCAGTGAGGACTGGAATGGATTCTAGAGCAGCGAGCGCCAAGTCGAAAGGCAAATCGCTGGACATAAAGATCAAATTTCTTGTACTCCGAGATTCACACGCTAGCTACGCACCACTCAAATGCTCCGTATCGGAAGGAGGACCTTTCCAGGACTGGATGGATTGAAGTTGCCATTTCTACAGCACAGGCCTCCGACGCCAGTACAGTTAGCTTCGGCACCAATTTCATAGCCTAAAAAAAGGACTCCTTGCTCGGCACAGGATATGCCCTCCGGTTCACGTTCAACTTACGAGGATCGATATGAAAGTCTGACATATGTAAAACCCTGAGCCGTTTTCCATCCACAGGTGGGACCGGAGAAAAGTAATTGCTCGGCTTCGGCTTGGTAAACCAGGTAGTGAGGTTAAAAGGGGCAGGGGCCGGGATGGGGCAGGAACTCAAGATGAAGTAAGCACATATAGCCTCCAAGAAGCCAAAATAAGATGCACTGCTAACAATAGAGGATACATGGATGATATACCTGACCATCCACCCCTCCAACGTCGGCATTGGCGAGGACTTGAGTGATCGACAGCCCGAAGGTGCGACTGGCGAAGCTATCCTGGCAAGTGCGAGCGCTCTGGATTCACATGCGTAAGGGCACGAAGTGAACAGGTTGGATAGATGAACGCACAGAGAACGAGTACTTCTGGCACAAGCTAACTGCGATGCTTGGGACGATCTCCGGGACGGTTAGCGCGATGGTTTGTGCAACTAGTAAGTGAATTGAAGTCAATGTAATGAGCACACCAAGAACGTAAGTAGAATCGCCACGGATCATTCACCTTGAAGACCAGCCTTACATTTCCCGCACCCGCCGCCGTAGGTGGCATTAGGGGCATCGATGATAGAAGAGATTTGGGTGACGAAAATGTCATGAAGTCGACTCTTGTTCTGAACCGGTGGAAGGCAAAAAGGATCCACAGTGTTGTTCTTCGGGAAGTCCTTTGGCGACGTGAGCTTGTAAGGGAATGTTTTCCCACTATCCAAAATGTTGGCGCATCAACCTTTTTTGCCCAAGATCGATGATATTTACCTGACAGGATCGGAAACCTTGGGCTGAGGCTCTTCGATAGTGCCAGTTGGATTGTTGTAGTGCCCATTCCCCCATATGCTTTTCAGTGGCCCAGCTTGATACGAGGATGGCCCAAAGGTAACACCCTCACGCCTATTGACGCGCCCATTCGCACTCAAAGCACCAATCAGTGCCAATGCACCACCCAGTGCAGAGCTCGTCCAGAAGCAATGGAACCTCATGAGAGGCCTTAAGGGGTTTCCGTACGGTGAAGGAGCTCGGGATTTGCATTTATATCAGTCATTCGAAGGCATGGGGGATAATTTGTGGCTATGCGCACGTTTGCTGATCGCTTGTTCAACTTGTTCGTTGTTGGTCAAATGCCATTATTCCCACAGGTTATCTTGCTAATCTTGCTAGAAGCCCCAGCTACTACTGTACTGGGAATGGCCAAGAATAGAACGCTTATGCTTCGCGCCTATCTCATTCACAGTAGTACAGTAGTTTGGGTAGTGCAACCATTCAGCGGGTGCGACAAAGACTTTTCGGGGCCATGCACACGCACATGTACAGTCCCTTGACGACCCCCATTCACATCAAGTTCGCTTAGCGTGCGTTAGCGCGCGAACACAGGAACACTGATAGAACAGACGAGCGGCACGCCGGCAAAAGCCTAAAGGCACCCATAATCCATGATCCGGGGTCTAGATTGCGCGACAACGTGGGGCGAAAACTGGTGGTGCGAAGCCTTTCCCCACGTCCCTACTGTCCGCGGATTCTTGTTCGTGAGCAAATGGTCTCGCAAATATCGCGGATGATCGATGGCGGCATTGCAAATAAACACCGTCACGACCTCTTTCGGCACCGACATAATTCATTTCATTTACATTATTAAGGCATGAGTCAAAGCGACTAAGGACAAGGACTTGAACGTTATTCCTGACCTACGTGTCCACAAATTGATCAGACTATTAGCCTATTAGCACATCGCCACCCTCAATCATACACCACGTCCAAGTAATGCCTGAATCATCAGGTTCCAGTACGAAAAGAACGTTCGAATTGCGCCATTCCGGACCATCGTAGTCTGCACTGTTCAAACGGCGAACTTTAGAAGACTTTAGATGACTGCAGCATGGTCCCTTGGCTCCTGAAGCAAGAATTTGTGTGGTTAATGAATAGTTCTCCAAGCCCTTTCATAATGTAATGTTTATATACAATCACTAGCTCAACAGGAAGTATTTGGTGACGCGAGCATCAGATGTGGGATCAATATCAAATGGGAACCGGAACTCATGGGAGTTACTCGGAACGGTTACGTAATCTCTCGTGTATTACCCTTTTTTCACCCTTTTTTTTATCCCGTTGAGTCACAACTCCATAATTTATAAGGATTGTCGTCGTCGCCATCCCCATGCGTGAGGAATCGACCTGAGTACCAACACACAACTATCCGCCTCTTTATGCGGTGCTTCCATGCTGGTGGCCAGGCGGTATTAACGCCATCGAGGGAGATGAGACCGGAGGATCCGAGTAACCGTGTCGCTCCTTCCAGGGAATCTGTTCGCGGATTAAAGGGGGAAATGGCACCTCCAACGTCAAATACTCTCCAACGTGTCACCACCTTGCCGACAATCGTGGCATAATGATGCTTCAACGAAATTTGGACGTTCGAATTGGCACCGTTATTTTCAGCATCAATATTAGTCCGATCTTCGACGCATATGCTAGCACTGCGCCAAGAATATTGACCATATTTGTTTGTCAGGAAGAGGATAGTCGGATTCTGAGTAGACGTCCATGATGGAATTGTCAGTTCGCACGAGGCTGTCATCATTCCAAGCCCCAAGCATAGTCGGGTCACAAGACCAGTTGGGATTGCAGCAAGGCGATGAAACTGGGACGTTGGCACCAAACCGTAAATTTGATACATGGTGAATTCACTATCCACATTGAACGTCGCATAGCTTTTCCCGTTTGTCCAACAAATAAGCTATCCATGGACATTTAGTTTGTTTGTGAAAGGTATGAATAGAAGAGGGTTCTGAGTCACTCACTTCGTTAGGTTTCTTTCCGTAGGAAGCCCGGTGATTATCCTTCCAATTCCACACCAAAGTATCAGATCGAATGTCTGCGACCACATAGGCTCCATACAGAGCTGAAATCCAATGACAAGATTTAGGGTTATACCCTTGTTCTGGTGGTACGGTGAGAGACGCTGCCTGACGGACCTCAACACTGTCCCATTGATCATTGACAGCACGGATTGTCATGATATCGAAGCAAACATCCGGATCTCTAGCTCCAAGGTTGGCTGAATACTGAAGGTGCAAAAGTCCGAACGTACCGTGCAGCAATGAGTATCACAATACTGTCCTTTGCCTCATATTGAGGGATAAGTTTCAGCCACCTAGACCCATCCGGAGCCTGAGCGAACCTCTGGGATCCAAGAGGCAGCAGAAGACCATTGATTGGCAGAGATGCAATATCCCCGACCGCGAAATAGGCTGAGTCTTCGAAGTCAAACACTCCTATCAGCAATCTTCCCCCTGGTAAAAGCAACGCGTCTCCTTCCCTCTTAAAGAGAGTGACCCGTTTCCCAGGTATAAAACCCAGATTCAATTTGGAGCAGGGAAAGACAGGGAGATGGCCCTTCCGCAGGGCATGCCTCACTCTGCTGGATCTCGTTACTGACAGTTGGAGCTCGTCCAAGGACCATTCCACAAATGGCTTCACATGCGTAGGCAATTCTTCCTTAAGGAGTTGGTGGGCAGCTGGGTACCAGGTATACTTCTGCCCCATCAGTCCGTGAAGAGGTGCTTACATGTCTACATGGGGGGCTCTCTGGGGATATTCATGATAGATAGAAACTGAAAGGCACGCACAGAACAGAAACGCACAAAGCTCCGAACGTCAAGGTGCTCCGTGATTACTAGTAGGAGAAGGACATCGACGGACACCTTTAAAAGGTCGCTCATGCTTATAAACTGTACAATACTAGAGTGTGCCTCAGACAAGGCACTCTCTGCAGGTTCGAGCTGCGAGTAGAAAGACTCTGAAAGAGAGTGAACGCCTCAATCCTGGGTGTCACGGAGCAGCCGTCAGTCAGCGCGGAAATAGGTGAAAGATGCAAAATTTTTATTGACGTTTAATAGCGAGAAGCAAACGAGGCAGGGTAGCGACGACAGGAGTTGGGGTTAAACGCATTGAGTGTGATTAGATGAGGATGGCAAGCATGAATGAATTGCACAACTCACGATGCAGCGAGGACACTGGCAAGAAGCGTCCTAAAGCGGCGGCAAACTTATACAAAGAGGAGCAGACTCTGGAAACCGTATAAGCCAGTGTGACTGACGACACTGATTCTCACTCACCGGTTTGAAAAAGCGGCAGGTATAGAGATGATGGGGAAGGGATGAATCTTCACCCATCAAAGCGTTAATTTACAGGGATTACTAATCGGGATGTCTCAAGGGTGCATCCATTACGTCGAAAACGCACTGCGCATCCGCGCTGTAGTGACACCGAGCATGCATTGTCCGATTAGTGATGCGACAACGAGCCTCATAACTTGCAAGGACTTGGACACGATTACCTACATGTCCACAGATTGGTCCTATTATTGACACCCTCAATCATACACCATGTCCAGTGCACATCCAAGTCATGCATGATGACTGCGCACCTTGGATGGCCGCCTGGCGCCTGAAGCAAGCATTTGCGTGTTTAATGGATAACTCTCCAAGCCTTTTCATAATGAAATGGTCACTAGCTCAACAGGAAGTACGATGCGAGGACGGCTCGATTGTGTACATGTCTGTCCATATGGCACAATGAAACCATCATTGTCATGGCCACAAGAATGGGAGAGGGACAAATGGGACCAGAACCATGGAGCTACTCAAAACGATTATGTAGTCTCTCCTGCATTACGGAGCCGCGCGAGTCAAAACTCCATAATTTATAAGGTTGGTCCTCGTCGTCCGCATGCGTGAGGAATCGACCTGAGTACCAACAAACACCTATCAACTCTCCTATGCGGTACTTAGATACTGGGTGCCAAGCGTCTTTAAGGTCATCGTTAGAGATGACACCGGAGATTCCGATCAACCGTGTTGCTTCGATTACTAAATCTGTTGACCTATCAAAAAGGGTAATGGTGCCTTCAACGCCAGATACTCTCCAACGTGTTGCTACCATCTTGCCGGAAAAGGCAAAATGATGCTTCAACGAAATTCCGATGTTCGAATCGGCACCATTATTTTCAGCATCAATGGTCCGATCTTCCACGCATATGCCAGCACCGCACCAATAGGCGTATCGATCAGACGGATACGTCATGAAGATGGTAGTCGGCTTCTGAATAGACGTCCATGATGGAATTGTCAGTTTGCGCTTCTTGATGAAGGTCGACATAAGTTTAAGTTCGAGTTGGGTCACAAGACCAGTTGGGATTGCAGCAAGCTGATGAAACTGGTGCGTTGACACGCCATAAATCTGATACACGGTGAATTTATTGCCCGTGTTGAACGTCGCGAAGTTTTTCCCGTTTGTCCAACAAATAGTCTATTCATGGACATTAGTTCGTAAGAGGTGTGAATGGAAGCGGGTTTTGAGTCACTCACTTCATCACCTTTCTTTCGGTAGAAAGCCCAGTGATTATCTTTCCAATTCCACACCAAAGCATGATATTGAAAGTCTACAATCACATAGGCTCCATAGAGAGCTGAAATCCGATAACAATCCAGTTGTGCTTCCGGTACGGTGAAACACGCTGCCTGACGGACCTCGGCACTGTTCCATTGATCATTGACAGCACGGGTTGTCATGATATGGAAGCAATAATCCGGGGATCTAACTCCAAGGTTGGCTGAATACTGAATGTGCAAAAATCCTAACGTACCGTGCGAAAACAAGTACCACAATACTGTGCTTTGCCTCATATTGAGGGATGAGTTCCAACTCCTCATACACACACTCGGCGAGCCTCTGTGATCCAATAGGCAGCAGGAGACCATCGATCGGTGGAGATGCAACATCCCAGACCGCGAAATAGACTGAGTCTTCGAATTCAAACACTCCTATCAGCAATCTTCCCCCTGGCAAAAGCAAAGAGTCCCCTTCCTTCTCAAGGAGAGTGATCTGTTTCCCAGGTATGAAACCCAGATTGAATTCGGAGCAGGGAAAAACAGGCAGAAAGCCCTCCCACAGGGCATGCATCATTCTGCCGGATCTCGTTACTGACAGCTGAAGCTCATCCAGGGACCATTCCGCAAGGGGCTTCACGTGCGTAGGCGGTTCTTCGTCTAGGAGTTGGCGGGCAGCTGGGTGCCAGGCAACCTTATGCTTCATCAGGTCTGTGAAGAGGCGCTTACATGTCTACATTGGGTGCCGCTCTCAGGGAATATTCATGATAGATAAAAACTGAAATCCACGCACAGAACAGAAACGCACGAAGCTCCGAACGTCAAGGTGCTCTGTGATTGGGAGAAGGGCATCGACGGGCAGCTTTAAAAGGCCGCTCATGCTTATGAACTGGAGGTTTGTACAATACTAGAGTGTGCCTCAGACAAGGCCACTCTCTGCAGGTTCGAGCTGCGAGTAGAAAGTAGGTAGAAAGACTCTAAACGAGAGCGAACGCCTCGACCCTGAGTGTCGCGGAGCAGCCGTGAGTCAGCGCGGAAATAAGTAGGTGGAAGATGCAAAATTTTTAATAGCGAGAAGCAAACGGGGCAGAGTAGCGACGACGGGAGTTGGGGTTAAACGCATTGGGTGTAATTAAATGAGAATGGCAAGCGTGAATGAATTGCACAGCTCACGGTACTGCGAGGACAGGAAGCGTCCTAAAGCCGCGGCAAGCTTATACAGAGGGTCAGGCTCTGGAAATCGTATACAGTGTGACTGACGACACTGATTCTCAGGTATAGAGATGATGGGGAAGGGGCATCAAAGCGCGGCGCGATTTAAAGGGATTACTAATCGATCGGGATGTCTCAAGGGTGCCTCCGTTACATCGAAAACACACTGCGCATCCGCGCTGTAGTGACACCGATGACACATGCCATGCATTGTCCGATTAGTGATGCAACGACGAGCCTCACAACTTACAAGGATTTAGACATGAATACCTACATGTCCTCAAATTAGTCCTATTATTGACACCCTCAATCATACACCAGTGCACATACGGCTCGATTGTGTACATGTCTGTCCATACGGTACAGTGAAACCATCGCTGTCATCGCCACGAGAATAGAACAAATGGGAACGATTATGTAGTCTCTCCTGCATTACCAGTTTCATTCGAGCCGCGCGAGTCAAAACTCCATAACTTATAAGGTTTGTCATCGTCGTCCGCATGCGTGAGGAATCGATCTGAGTACTAACAAACACCTATCCACTCTCCTATGCGGTACTCAGATACTGAGGGCCAAGCGTCTTTAAGGTCATCGTGAGAGATGACACCAGAGATTCCGATCAACCGTGTCGCTTCCATCAAATCTGTTGATATATCAAAAAGGATAATGGTGCCTTCAATGCCAGATACTCTCCAACGTGTTGCCATCACCTCGCTCAAAAACATGGAAAAATAATGCTTCATCGAAATTCCGGTGTTCGAATCGGTACTATAGTCTTCAGCATCAATAGTCCGATCTTCGACGCATATACCAGCACCGCGCCACAATTCCCCGTACCGATCAGATGGATATGTCATGAAGATGGTAGTCGGCTTCTGAGTGGACATCCATGATGGAATTGTCAGTTTGCACCTCTTGAAGACTGACATAAGTTCACTCTCCGAGTAGAGTTGGGTCACAAGACCAGTTGGGATTGCAGCAAGCTGATGAAACTGGGGCGTTGGCACCATACCATAAATTTGATACAAGGTGAATTGATTATCTTCATTGAACGTCGCATAGCTTTTCCCGTTTGTCCAACAAATAGTCTATTCATGGACATTTAGTTCGTGAGTGTGAATGGAGGAGGGTTTGAGTCACTCACTTCGTTACTTTTCTTTCTGTAGAAAGCCCAGTGATTATCTTTCCAATTCCACACCAAAGCATGAGATTGAAAGTTTGCAATCGCATAGGCTCCATACAGAGCTGAGACCCAATAATCCGGCGCAACCTCCAGGTAATCCACATGTTCTTCCGGTACGATGAGAGACGCTGCCTGACGGACTTCGACACTGTTCCATTGATCATTGACAGCACGGATTGTCACGATATGAAAGCAATCATTCGGATATCTAACTCCAAGGTTGGCTGAACACTGAATGTGCAAAAACCCGAACGTACCGCGCGGCAATGAATACCACAATACTGTGCTTTGCCTCATATTGAGGGATAAGTTCCACCCCCTCAAACACACTCTCACCGAGCCTCTGTGATCCAATAGGCAGCAGGAGACCATCGATCGGCGGAGATGCAACATCCCAGACCGCGAAGTAGTCTGAGTATTCGAATATAAACACTCCTATCAGGAGTCTCCCCCCCGGCAGAAGCAAAGAGTCTCCTTCCAGCTCAAAGAGAGTGATCCGTTTCCCAGGTATGAAACCCAGATTGAATTCGGAGCAGGGAAAGACAGGCAGAAAGCCCTCCTGCAGGGCATGCCTCATTCTGCCGGATCTCGTTACTGACAGCTGAAGCTCGTCCAGGGACCATTCCGCAAGTGGCTTCACGTGCGTAGGCGATTCTTCCTCTAGGAGTTGGCGGGCAGCCGGGTACCAGGCAGCCTTCTGCTTCATCAGGCCCGTAAAGAGGTGCTTACATGTCTACATTTGGCGCTCTGGGGATATTCATGATAGATAAAAACTGAAAGACACGCACAGAACAGAAACGCACGAAGCTCCGAACGTCAAGGTGCTCTATGATTTGGAAGTGGACATCGATGGGCAGCTTTAAAAGTTCGCTCATGCTTATGAACTGGAGGTCTAATACTAGAGTGTGCGCAGGTTCGGAGAATGGTCCCAGGCATCGCGGAGCCAGCCGTAAGTCCGCGCGGAAATAGATGCGAAGTTTTTAAGGAGAACAACAAATAACATAAATACCAGAACCGTTTCGCCCGTAAGCGGCTGGTAAATACACCGAACAGAATAGCAGTAAAAAGTGTGGAAGTTTATGTATTAAGATGGAGAAGCGAGTAGCCCAGACTGCTCGTCTAACCGGAGTAGTAAACCTCAAATCTAGCCAAGCTTCAATGGACGATCTTCGTAATCTACCATAGCATATACTACATGTAGGAAAACTCCATCGAAATCCTAATCAAAGCTGAACGGAACCGTATCCTGGAATGCAATTCTGCCGAGCAATCGGAGCACTCCCACTGCGCATGTAGCACTGCACACGATTAACATGTCTGTTAGTTTTCGCTTGATGATAAATGATCCAGATCGAAGCCTACAATCTTGGCAGCAATGCACTCCTTGGAGACACACGGAGGGCTTTGAACACTTCGTTTGCCCTGATACACGGTGAAAGTCTGAGTAGGACCAATATTAATAGGGTCGAGTGCGGAGAATAGGATGATCAGGTTCCGACCTGCACAAGCGCTCCATTGGCTTCCATTTGCTCTGTTACTTTGTGCCACCTATAACAAAAGATGTCATGGGAAAGAACCAGCCTATCAAAGGGACAGCAACTCGCCATGTCGCGTTCAGCGGTGCACTGCTTGGCCAAGAGATATTTCTACCGTAGACATCGCGCGATGAATACTCGTAGATATACGTCGGGCCATGCTCAGCCTGAGCGTCGAGACTCGAGTATAAAGAGACGTCAGAGTACCATCTTGATCGGAGACCGAGATGTTTCAGTGGAATGTTCAGCAAAGAAGAATCTAAAACGTACGTATGCGCATCAAGTATGTCGTAGGTCTGCAAGTATTGGTTACCGTTACTAACCCGGTGCGGAGACAATGCGCCTACCTCGGCATCAACCTCATACATTCGGAACCCACTATTCAGGTGCGAAGAGGGCGTGAGACTTGGAGCCATCTGGTTTAAGGCAGCCATCGATCAGGGGAAGCGCCCATTTCAGGTTACGAGACCTACCCATGCGGTCGCTAGTGCATGCTTGCTTGAGATGACAGAGGCGTTGTTCCCATAGTAGACCATAAACTGATCCTCATGTGTGTGTCCATAGAAAATCCCTATGGTAATGAGTTTGTAGGGAAGGGTTATATGACAAAAGAACTGAGGCATACCGGCGATGACATGAGGAGAAAATCGTTCGATTCTGAACCATAAACCAGCAGAGATTAGTCGCGGACAATCGACATCCGGAAGCGAACTAGATCCCTCACATCTGGTAGACTGCGACAGCAATGAGGCAGAAGTGAATATTAGACAATAAAGTAACGGAACAGTTGCATACATAGATCAGATGATGCATCCATCGTATGGCTGCCGTCCCATCCAGAAGGGACATGCCCCACAACCCAAACTACATAAGCTGATCAGACCGCGCATGTGTAGATATGAAGGAGACATACCTCTCTGGCCAGCATCCTCTGCAGCCTGTAGCTCATCTGTGAGGAACCGCAACGCACCACCTGAATCACTCGATCCAGGATTAATGAAATTGTAGTAGTTCGCGGGATACCTATCTCAAACTATATGAGCCACAATATGTTAAAGTATTGAGACCTGTGAACACTTACCCTGCGGATGACATGTACGATGATGAGCTCTCCCGCCGTAATCGTGTGGATTGACTTACAGTAATCAGTGTTAAAAGAAATAATCCGTAATCTACCCCGTTGGACACTGTAGCCTCCATAATGAGTTCTTACCATTTTGCTCGCCGAATCCTCAAGCCATCCTTCGTATTTCCACAATTTTGAAAGGTAATCATAATGGTAATCAAACTGGCTTGCAAGCCCTTCGTCCGGAGTGTTCCGGTAATCCGATGCCTTGGGAGGGCCCAGTTGGTCAGTAGGAGATGTATCGTGATTGCCTAACGCCACGAAGATGGGCCCAGAATTAAGTTGTTTCCGAAAGAGCTCATACACAAGAACCTAATGAGGACAAGTCAGATCGAAAACCTTGGTACGTCCAAGAGATTTCGATAACCTCTGACAAATGGGTGTAGTCTCGACTTTGCTCGGTAATATCATCGTGCGACACAAGATCCCCAGTGTAGATACTGAAGTCGAATCCTGATTCCTTGGTGTCTGTTAAGACTGGAATAGACTCCAGAGCGGCTAGAGCCAAGGACATTGGTGTATCACTGGTCAAAATCCCAAGCGGAAACCACTTTCAGAACCTTCGATGTGTTTTAGGAATTCAAGGATCTCCCTACCACTTAAACGCTCCATAGCGGGGCGCGGGAAATACGGGCTTCTCGGGGATCTTCAATGGGTCTGCTTCCAGCCTGCAACATAAACCAGATGTACACTCGGCTTCTGAGCCAGTCGCGTACCCTGACAAAGGTGGGGTCACACTTAACGTTCTTTATTTCAGGCGTCGAACATAGGACGTACGGAGGTCAAGGTGCAAATCGGAGATATGAAGCACTTTCAGTCTCTTGCCGTTGATAGAAGTCGGTGCGGAAGCTTCCGGAGGTTTCGGTTTAGTAAACCATGAGGAAAGGTTAAGAGATGGAGGGGGAGGACGGGGACAGGTGTTCGAGAAGTAATGGGAGCAAATCATCTTTTCATGCAAATCAGTATCTGGGGAACTGTGGTTGGTAGTGTATTGATGTACCTGACCACCGTAGCCTCTGATTTCTGCATTAGCAAGGACCTGAGCTACGATCGCTCCGAAACGGGTACCATCGTACTGTTCCGTACATGCTGTCTGGCTTTTCATATGAGTTTATCTCTGTGGATTGATGCTGGTTACTCACCTGATAATTATACTTCTCGCACAAAGATATCAGAAGATCAGGCATTAGACTAGGATTCGCCAAGGCGATAGTCTGTCCAACTGAACATCGAGAATTAAGATTCGAAAGGTCGTTCGCTGATATTTTACCCACCTTGTAGTGCTGCCAAGCAATTCCCGCAGCTACCACCGAATGCGGAAGGAGGCGAATCGATGATTTCAGACAGCTGGTTTAGAAATAGGGTGTGCAATTGGCTGGAAGACGGAACCGGCGGGAATATAGCGGGATCCTGTGTGTTGTTTCTAGGGTAGGACACTGGAGACGACAGGTTCTGTGCGAATATGCGACCACTGAGGAATGTGAGGTACAAGTGCGTCCCAGTATAGAACATAAATCAGCTCGCACCTGACAGGGTCCGTAACCCGTGGCTGAGGCTGTTCGACAATGCCTGTAGGATCATTATAATAACCATCGTTCCACACACTTCTAATAGGGCCAGCAGTATATGACACAGGTGTAAAGGACGGCTTCGATACAGGCTCAGAAAGACAAGATGGCCCGAGGAAAGCCGCTTGCTCATGATATGCGAAAGTCACCATTGGAAAGGCTGCAAGAACGAGCAAGCCCTGGGCGATTGAGAGTCCCGGGAGGACACGCCTCATCATCCCCATCTTAGGTACGAGAACTGCGTATTCCATCAGTTACAGGGACATATAGGTGTGCAAGCTATATAAATCTCCTTTACGAACGTGCAAGCAGGAATGGCACCCTCCCGAACACAGCCACATCGGCTTGTGGGGAAGCGCGGGTTCCCGAATCGCGGAGGGCCACTTCCGTCACCCTGCAATCTGTCGGACGACCTGTGCTCTTAACCACGTAGTTCGGCGTCTGAATACTTCCACGATGGCCACAGCAAGGCGTGGAGGAAAGGTAGCGCCTAGTATCATTCGCTCTGAGACGTTCCTTTTCGCTCTCGTAGTGCTCTCACTGGGCGTCATCGTGCCATATTACACAAGGCCCAGTGGAAGCGTCCACTCCGCGTATCAAAACGGTACAGCAGTGCCAGTGGCAGTTGTACCACCTGCTTCCGAGCCATCTCCGATCATCATCCAGCCCCATGCCCCGCTTCAACCGCAACAACCAGTTCAGCAACCACCGCCAGTCCAGTATGCTGTACCTTCTGCCCCAAATTCACCGGCGGCAGCCCTGCCTTCGCCAGCTGCACCAGCCCCGATTACTTACATTCTTCCTCTGCTCAAATCAGCTACGAAAGCATTCTTCCGGTTCTTCACGCATGTTCCAGTATACACGTATTTCTTTGTACAAACCACGGTCATCCGTCCACTGAGATATCCTCTGGCAATCATTTGGTCGATCTTACGACCATTGACTCTTCTTCTCGAAATCCTCTTCATTCTCTTCATTCGGACCCCGTACTCCGTCGTATCCTGGTTCGTCACCGAAGCTATCTATCCGCTGTAAGTCATCCATCCGGTTTTATCGCTCGTTTCTAACCTGATCCTTCTGATTGAACAGCTATGTCTTCTTTGGAGTCGCAGCCCTCCTAGGTGGTGGAGTTGGGTACACTGCCTCTCACATTCCCAAAGTAATAAACACGGGCATTGCGCAACTACGCGGTTCGAGCGCCCCGCTCGCACTCCCTACACCTGACACTGTTACCAAGAAGATCAGAGCGCAGCCCATCAAGAGGAGTGCTCACCGCGGTAACGATACATTGTCATCTTTCTGGAATGAAGAGGAATTCGTGAAAGCAGAGGAGGAATATGCGGCAAAGTGGGAGAGGACACGAGGTTACACCTAGGACCTATTGGATTATCTTTTGATGATGGTAAGATGCATCTGCTATCGAGGGGGAGCTTAGACACTCTGGGATTCGCCTGTCTCTTGTGCGAGGAATCAATTGTACCCGAGTTTCTTGCTCAATGTTTGATATTCACCACTTTGTATCAACGACATCGCGCAACAGGGAGTCTTCATGACTATGTTGAGCATCTTTGGACTCGTGAGATTCCCGCCAGATGCTCTGGGGATGTTGAATGTGAAGTGATGCCAGTAAGTACCGAAAGAGGCCAGAGTGCAAAATATTGAATCGCAGTCCAAGTTGGAGGGCTGGTTGACTGATAGCGACCCGAATTGCTCCTCCCATTCGTGTACCCCCTCATTCTGTTCACTCCCCCCTTCCGCCTTTCCTTCTCTCGTTTGCTTTAGTTGCTCTTGGACTACTCATTCATTTTGCTCCGCGGTGAAACGAGATCTTAATAGTGGTACACCACGGCTGGAGTTGGCCGATTTCATTGTACTGATTAATCATGCGGAAGACCCATGACCACATAGGTGAATACGACCAGGAGGAATGGAGTCCCAGATGGGGAATCATTGCGGGCTGTTGCCACTCTAAGCAAACATCGTGACACCCGTTGTGGTATTTAACTAGTCATGTACTTGCTGATATATAATGCCCCTGTTCCCATCAACCAAATCTTTGGTATTCTTCAGGATGTAAGTATGGTTCATAGGAAGGAGAGTAGGAGAATTGATTGGAGACCGAGAACGATGCCCAAGTGCAAAGCTCCAATTACCACGATAATTCCGCAGACAGATTGAAAGCAGTCCCGCATTCAACTGATCTAGTCAAAAGGAGACTTTAGGTGTATCCTTCAAAACGGACCCCGCATGACCTGCAATCGGCCATTCATGACTATAGGGGGAACTGCATTAAAGAAGTCGCTACAATAAGGCTTGTGAAAGCAAACAGTTACGTACACCAACCAAATGAAAGCCTTGGAATCAGATTAAGGGAGGCCTAGGCCAGCGTTCTGTGGGGTAAGTCCTTCATTCCATGTAAGCCATTTCTGTTAATATAATCCGCCATAAGCCTGTTTCTCAAAATTGAGATTGCGTATTGCCGGGTCGACTGCGCTATCACTGCTCTCCTGACACGCGGGCCCGGCTAGGGGATGGCCCAGATAGCGCATGAATGGTCCAGCGACCTACATCACGAAGAGAGCTGGGACCTGCGTAGTCTAGCGACAAGGAGGTGTATCCAGGATCGTGAATAAATGGAATCAGCCAACTCCGTGTGACTGTGTGACATGACTCACCAGTTCAATTCAAGCATGGTAATTCTAGCACAACCGCATGAGCGTGAAGACGACGTTGCTGCTCTCGCCACTCAACTCAAGATCAGTCCCCAACGTGCAAGAACAGCATTAGAGGTGAGTGAGCGCGCTTTTCCGGATGTGTCTCGTGCTTTGGTTTAAGGGCGCTCTGCTAATCGGCTTGACTCCCTTCGTCTTGGCTCATTTATTTGCTTGATCGGGATAGCGTGCAGGCGTGAAGGCTGTGGAATATGTATGTGTGCCTTTCCATCTTTCCCAGCTCCTCTTTTCTTCGCACTTACCGTCCCCTCTCCCGGATCTGTCTTCGCCCTGCTCCTAGATCCTTTCCGGGGCAGAGGTGAGTTGTCACATGGAGGAAGGTGTAAACATACGTCGGAAGGGCTCTTTGAGTTCCACTGGTGTCATGGGGCGTTTCAACGGATGGGCATTTCGCTCTCGTTCCAACGACACCCAGGACCCCTCTAATGGTGCTGAAGGCGCCCCAGAAAGTGGAAAGCGACGTAGCCGCCCACCATTGCTCAGCCTCTCTTCATCATCATCCATTGTACAAGAAAGGCCGCTGATGTCGATCGATCCGAAACTGGATGCACAGGCTTCCGAGCTCATTCGTGGTGCCGTTGCTCGCGGAAGCACAGACAATCCTACCACCTCTCGCCGTACAACCGATACTGATTCGTTGCCATCATCATCATCATCTCCGCCTTACGCTCTCACCAAGAAATCAATAGGCAACATGTTTTCCGGTCTCACTCTCACGCGTGAAAAGTCCAATATGAATGATGATAACAAGGAACGAGAACTCCGAACTAAGGAAAAATCCACCTTCTTTGGCAATAAACACCAGCGGTCATCCAGCTTCAGCCGGCAGAGAGGCAATAAAGACAACGATGAAGATGAATCAAGAAAGACTCGATCCCGCGCACGATCCACTTCTCCATTCGCAGGGCGTTTCTCGAACCGCGATCCTTCACCTGCGGTCGAAGCGCTGCGCATGTCCCAATCTGAAGCGGAGCTCTCCGAGGCGGAAGAATCCTCCGCTACGGCTGGAGGAAGAAAGTCATCCCGACGAAGCTTCGGGGTTCGGCGGTCATCCTTCTTCTCCCGCAATAGCACGGATGACGAGAGCTCCTCTAGCGATAGCTCTGATTCGGATGACGAGGTGGCAGAGCCCGGCTCTATCGTGCTTGCGAAAGAGGGGATAAATGCCCCGTTCAAGTCCACGGATTCGTTCGACATCCTCACTGAGCGCAATACAGAACAGAATGCACTTCTATCGCTTGACGCGAACGGGGACCCGTTGCGCCAAGTGGACGATTTGGACGATTCACCCGATCCGTTAGGTGAAGGTAATAACGTCGTTCGTCCCGAAGAGCCCTTGTTTGTTTCAACTCTCATGGGTACACGTGGACGTACATCCGGCTCTGCCGCTTCCAACTCGGCTTCAGGACCAAAAGAATCAGCTAGCGCAAATTCGCCTCAGCGAGGTACAGGACTGAAGAGGAAGAAAACGGCCAAAACGGACCGACTGGAATTGCATACATCCAGACCATCATTCCAGCGGGACAAGTGTACGGTCGTACTGACCCATGGGGATCCAGCTGGATGGCTTACAGAGCAGGAAAGGCTTGGCAATAGTAGGGAGCCAAGGAGATACGTCGTTGCCAGCGATTTGAGCTTGGAAAGTTCATATGCCGTTGAGTGGGGAATCGGTACTGTATTGAGAGATGGAGATTACATGTGAGTTTTGTGCATTTATTA
>WNFI01085662.1_pt2 | contig 21060 bp, 13 predicted proteins | sample 5400471 | NCBI WGS metagenome assembly WNFI01 (sample SAMN13153348, study PRJNA577476) | soil metagenome | isolation source: 100 cm saprolite on Douglas fir-dominated hillslope | place: USA:California | collected 2013-09-17
ATCTGTTCCGCGGACCCCAATCCGAAATGCAGACGGGGGTCCACGGAAGACTGGAACCCGCGGGTTGGGTACTGCTCGAGCATCTGCATCATGCCGCCCGTGCCGCCCTTGCCGCCCTGCTTCACGATGACCTTCGCGCCGATCCCTGCCGTGTTGGCACCGGAGCCCTTCAGTACGACCTGCAAATAGTGGCTCTTGGTGAGCTCGCGCGCGCGGTTGCGATAAATCGCGGCAGGGGCCTCGAGCCGGTTCACCACCAGGTCGAGCGCCCCACTGTTGTTCAAGTCCACGTAGGCCGCGCCGTTCGAGAAACCTGGTTGTGCGAGCCCCCAGGCTTGCGCCTGGTTGGTGAACGTGAGGTCTCCGTTGTTGCGATACGCGTAGCTGGCGATCGGGACCCGCGGCATCTTCCCGATCAGCGTCCGGCGCAGCCCGGCCATCCCGTCGCGCAGCGAGGCCTGCACGACGGGGTTGCTCACGTACGCGAGGTAGTCGAGGTCGTTCGGCCGGTGATAGATGCCGTTGGTGATGAACAGGTCCTTGTGGCCGTCGTTGTCCAGGTCGGCGAACAAGGGGGCCCAGCTCCAATCGGTCGCGTACACGCCCGCCTGATACCCGATCTCACTGAAGCGCCGGTGGCCGCGGTTGAGCTGGAGCGTGTTGCGGGCGTATTGCGGGTGGTAGCCCGCCTCGAGCTTCAGATTGTAGACGTCGAAGCTCTCGGCATTGGCCGATGTCTTGAGGATCTTTTCCCGCTCGGGCAGCATGTCGAGGACCATCAGGTCCGGCCGGCCGTCGTTGTTGAAGTCGGCGGCGTCCACGCCCATCGAGGCGTGGCTCGTGTGTCCCACTGCGGTGGCGATCGACTCGGTGAACGTCCCGTCGCAGTTGTTGTAGTAGAGAAAGTCGTCTTCCTGAAAGTCGTTGGCGATGTACAGGTCAGGACAGCCGTCGCCGTTCAGGTCGCTCGCCACCACGCCGAGACCGTACCGCGCGGCGCCGCTGCGGAGCCCGGCGTGCTCGCTGACGTCGACAAAATGGCCCCCGTCGTTCCGGTAGAGACGGTCGCCCGCTCCGGCGCGGCCCGTCGTCGCCTGGGCGCGCGGGCCGGGTGTCCGCTCGGGGTGGGGCGAATGGGTCAGCAGGTACATATCGAGGTCGCCGTCGCCGTCGTAATCGAAGAACAGGGCCTGGGTGGATAGGCCGGCGAAGTCGAGGCCGTACTCCTTCGTCCGATCGGTGAAGGTGCCGTCGCCATTGTTGATGTACAGCACGTTGTGCCCATGCATCGTGAGGAAGTCGACGGCGCTGACGTAGATGTCGATCAAGCCATCGCCGTTGACGTCGGCCATGGTCACGCCGGTCTTCCAGCCGTCGGAATCGGCCACGCCGGCGCGCTGGGTGACGTCCTCGAACCGATAATCCCCCTTGTTCAGATACAGCCGGTTGGGTCCGACATTCGACGTGAAGTAGAGGTCCGGCAGGCCGTCGTTGTTGACGTCACCCACCGCCACGCCACCACCGTCGTAGTAGTACATGTAGTTGAGAATGTTGAACGCGGTGTCGTCGGGCAGCCGGTTGGCGAACGTGACGCCGGTGCGGCTCGGCGACAGGGGCTCGAACAGCTCCGGCTCGCGGGCGCGGCCACAGCCGGCGACGGCTACGGCCACTAACAGGCCGCCCCACGAGCTAGCAGCGCGCCGAGGGGCGGTCCACCCAACCCCTTGCGTCTTCGCCTCCGGGACCGCCCCTCGGCGCGATCCCGACTAGCGCGCCGGCCGGATTCGAATCGCCTGCCCACCCCCCGGAGCGAGCACGATGTGCAACCGCGAGGTCGCGTCGACCGGGCGCTTCGAGATCGTCACCGGCAGCGGATTCGTGAGCCAGTTGGCCCCCGGCCCATCCGCGTAGATCTCGGCGACGTATTTCCGCCCAGGCGCAAGGAACGAGAGTGGGACGTCAAAGGTACGGGCTTCTTCGTCGGTGATGGCGCCCAGGTACCAGGTCGGGCCATTGCGCTCGCGCCGCGCCACGATGACGTAGTCGCCGATCTTGCCCGCAATCACGCGCGTCGTGTCCCAATCGACCGCGACGTCCCGGATGAACTGGAACGCCGGCTGGTGCTCATAGTTCTCGGGCAGGTCCGCCGCCATCTGGAGCGGCGAGTAGAGCACGACGTACAGCGCCAGCTGCTTCGCGAGCGTCGTCCGGACGCGAGGCTCGTCCGGCCGCCGCGGCCGCCCGGTACCGCGCTCGATCAGGATGTCGAAGATGCCCGGCGTGAAGTCCATCGGACCGTCGAGCATGCGGGTAAAGAAGAGGATGGTCTCGTGCTCGGGCGGATTGCCCCCTTCGGCGCTCCACGCGTTGTATTCCTGCCCCCGCGCACCCTCCCGGCTCATCATGTTGGGGTAGGTGCGACGCTCGCCGGTATCGTGAATCGGCTCGTGGACATCCAGCATGATGCCGTACTGGGCGGCCTTTTCGATCACGCGGCGGTGGTGCCGGACCATGTACTGGCCGTAGTGGGAGTGTCCCTCGCCGACGAAGTCCGTCACGTACCCCGACTTGATGGCGTCGAGCCCGAGTGAATGGTACAGCGCGAACGCGCTGTCCATCTGCCGCTCGTAGTTCTCGATCCCCCCGGACGTTTCGTTGTGGACGATCAGCTTGACGCCCTTCTCGTGGGCGTAGCGGGCCAGCGCCGCGAGGTCGTAGTCGGGATAGGGTTTCGTGAACGAGAACGCGTTGCGGTTTTGGATCCAGTCGCCGTCCCAGCCCACATTCCAGCCTTCGACCAGCACGCCGCCCAACCCGTTTGCGGCCGCGAAATCGATATAGCGTTTCGTGTTCGCCGTCGTGGCGCCGTGTTTGGGCCCGGAGCTCCACGTCATCGTGCCGATGTGCATGCCCCACCAGATGCCCACATACTTCATCGGCTTGATCCAGCTCGTGTTCTGAATGACGCTCGGCGGATTGAGGTTCAGGCCGAGCAGGGACGGCGCCAGATCGGTCGCGCGGTCGGCCAGTTGGATGGTGCGCCACGGCGTCACGAACGGGGTCCGCCCCCGGACCTTGATCCCGTCGGCGTAGGGCGCCAGCGCCGCGCGCAGCGTACGAGACTGCATGCGGGGCCCGCTCAGGAACATGCGCGCGTAGTCCACCAGGTTCGCCTCGTGAATCACGATGAACGTGCTGCCGTCCCGCGTCTCCAGCGTGAGCGGTGTCTGCACGCTGTCGAGCACGCTCACCGGCGAGGACGAGAACAGCATCTCGGAGCGGTCGAGGCGCGGGCGGTTCGAGGGGATCCACCAGGCACGCGCGTCATCAGCGAACGCGAATTCCGTGAGCTCGTCGGTGATCGCGAACTCGCCGAGTCCGGGCTGCTCCGGAAACTCGTAGCGGAAGGCGATGCCGTCGTCGAACGCGCGGAATGCCATCACGAACCGCCGGCCCGGTGCGGCTGCCTCCGCGACCGAGACGCGCAGCTCGCGATGATAGTCGCGTACCCTGGCCACTTCGCCCCACGGCTGGGTCCACGTCTCATCGACCGTGCTGCTCGACCTATCGACCACCCGCAGGCTGTCGCGCAGCGGCGGCGCCCCTTGAAAGGCGAAGCCGAGACGCGAGGGCAGCAGCACGGCGCGACCATCCCGGTCGACGCGGTACGTGAGCCCGCCGTCCCGGATTTCGACCGTGACCCGGTTCCGGCCATCGGGGGAGGCCACGCTGGCCCGGTCCTGGGCCGGAGAGACGCGCGCCGCCAGCGCGCAGGTGACGGTCAAGGTCAGACGTCGAGCGAAATGCCGCAGCCACGTGGTCATTGCGATTCACCGGTTAGGGGGTTAGCCGTGCGCCATTCCAGGTCGTATATTGCAACGTAGCGTGCCATGGGAGGAGTCCTGTGACCTCGTTCTCGATGCGCGCCTTGCTGCCGGTTGGCTTCCTCATCGGACTGGGTTCCGGTTGTTCACATCGGAACAAACCAGTCGAGGCGGCGCCTGCGCCTGCCCCCACCGCATCTCCCAACTCGACCGTGACGGCGGAGGACATCGCCAAGGCGCCCGGGCAATCGATCGAGCAGGTGCTGATGGGCCGCTTCCCCGGAGTGGAGGTGACGCGGACGCCCGACGGCGGCTTCGCGGTGCGCATCCGTGGCGGCTCGTCGATCAGGAGCGGCAACACTCCCTTGTACGTCCTCGACGGAGTGGCGATCGACCCGGGTCCCAACGGGTACCTCACCGGCGTCAATCCCAACGACATCGAGTCGATCGAGGTCCTCAAGGAGCCCGCCGAGACGGCGCTGTACGGCGTGCGCGGCTCCAACGGCGTCATCATCATCAAGACCAAGCGGCCGGGTTGATCCATGAATTACAGGAGGTCCTTCATGTCCACAGCCCACGCCCACCGACTGATCGGCTTACTCTTGTGCGGCGTCGCCGCCTGCTCCCATCGCGGAGGCAAATCGGAAGACGTCGCCCCCTCGAGCGCGAATCCCCACTCAGTAATGACGGAAGAGGAGATCGACCGGGCGCCCGGCCGGTCGATCGGGCAGTTGATCATGGACCGGTTTCCCAGCGTCACGGTGTCGGAGACGCCCGACGGCGGCCTGAGGTTCCACATCCGCGGGGTCGGCTCCTTCATGGCGAGCAGCCAGCCTCTCTGCCTGGTCGACGACGAGCCGATCGACCTGTCACGCGGCTCCAATGTCAGGGCCATCAATCCGCACGACATCGCGTCGATAGAGGTGGTGCAGGACCCCGCCGGTACGGCGATGTACGGCGTGCGGGGAGCCAATGGCGTGATCGTCATCAGGACCAAGCGACCCGGTCAGTGACTCGCAACGGTCGTTGACCGTCGCGGCTGGTGTGTGCCGCGGAACACCAACGCCCGGTCGTTGTTCCGGGTCACGACGTAGAGGTCACCGCGACGGGTCCGGACACGCTGGATATCGCGGGCCTGTCCGTGGACCACGAAGCCGCTCGGCGTCGCTCGCACCGCTGTAAACTGCCCCTTGCCATCTCCTCGCAGCACGAGGCCGTAGCTCGCGCTCATCCGCCCGATTGAAGGCTGTACGCCATCGAAGTTCCCTGCGAGCAACAAGTCGGGCTTCCCGTTCCCATCCAGATCCTGCGCCAGGATGCCGTAGACCGGGGCGAGTTGCGCCTCGGGCGGCAGCGAGGCCAGCGTGAACGACCCATCCCCGTTGTTGCGCGCCAGGGCCGTGGCGAAGGTATGCACCTGCTTGAACGTCGCGCCGGCCAGCTCGGCCGGCGTGAAGATGTCGGTGACGGTCTGGCCGGCGTAGTCGGCGTAGCGGGGGTAGCGTGGCTTCAAGAAGGGCAGCGCTGAGAGGAGCTCGTCGCGCATCGCGATCGGATAGCTCTTGCCGTGGTTATAGACCGACACGATCTGCTCGCTGACGCCGTTGCCGTCGAAGTCTTTCACGTACATCGTCGCCGGCTCGGCGTCGCTGGCGTGCAAGCGCGTATTCAGGCCCAGGTTGCCGACGATAAAGTCGACGCGACCCTTCCCGCTGAAGTCCCCCGCGACGATGCGATTCCACCACCCCTCGCTGTGCTCGAGGCCCAGGGTCTTCAGACGGACCAGCTTCCCGCCGCCCGCATTATGGAAGATGGTGATCGGCATCCACTCACCCACCACGACCAGATCCAGGCGCCCGTCGCCGTCCACATCGCGCCACACCGCATCCGTAACCATGCCGACGTGCTCGAGGTCGGGAGCGAGCCGCGCGGTCACGTCGGTGAAGTGGCCGTGGCCGTCATTCTGCAGCAGCATGCTCCGGGGGTCGACACCGTAGTGCCACGGCACGACCCGCCCGCCCACGAAGAGATCGAGGTCGCCGTCGCCGTCGTAATCGGCCGCCACCACGCGTGAGCCGCTCACGGCTTCGTCTGGCAGGCTCCCGACGGCCTTGCGGAAGTTGCCCCGCCCGTCGTTCAGATACAGCCGGTCCTGGAGCGCGGGTGCCATGTCCGAGAACTCGCTGCCGCCGCTCACGACGTACAAGTCGGGGTGCCCGTCGCCGTCGGCGTCGAAGAACACGGCGCCGATGTCTTCCGATCCCGCGTCGGCCTCGAACAGCTTCTCGTTGGTGCTCACGAACCGGCCGTCGGGCTGCTGGATCAGCAGCTTCCCGGCCTGACCCTTGGCGCCACCGATGAACATGTCGTCCAGCCCGTCGCCGTTCACATCGGCCACCGCCATCATCGGTCCTTCGGTCGAGAGCAGCTTCGGGATCAGCGGCTCGCGGTCGAAGTCCACGAACTCGTTCTCGCGGTGCACATACGGGAGTGCGACCTGGTCCGTGACGTCGGTGAAAAGAGGGGTTAGGGGCTTGGGGGTGACGGCTCGGGGCACCACGGCCTCGGACTGCCGCACGCTGAGCCGCTGATTCGTCGGGACGTGGGTCAGGACCGACACGCGGCCCTCCCGGTCCGGCCACTCGACCTTCACAGAGTCGAGCGTGTCGCGCGGTCCCACCCCGAACGTCAGGACATAGTCGACGCTCGACTGAAAGCCGCGCGTGGGCTCCTCTTCCTGGTATTGCTCCCGTCCGTCGCTCCACAGGGTCACTTTGGCACCCACGCCGAAGCGATTCCCGCCCGATCCGTCGAGCTGCACCTGCAGGTAGCGGTTCTGGGTGAGCGACCGAGCGTTGTTGCGGTAGACGAACGCCTCCTGGTTCACATTGTTCACGACCAGGTCGAGCGCGCCGTCGCCGTCCAGGTCGCCGTAGGCCGCGCCGCTCGAGAAGGTCGGCGTGTCCAAGCCCCAGGCGGCGCTCTCATTCGAGAACGTCAGGTCGCCGTGGTTGTGGAAGGCGTAGTTCGGCAGTTTGGTCGAGGTCCTCGCGTCGATCAGCCGCCCAAAGTCCACCCGGCCGCCGCTCGTCGCCTGGACCATGGTCTCCCGGTTCGCCAGGAACGCGATGTAGTCCTGGGAGGTGACATCCTTGGCGAGCCCGTTCGTCACGTAGATGTCCTTGTAGCCGTCCAGATCGAGATCCGCGATCAACGGGCTCCAGCTCCAGTCCGTCCGCGCCACGCCGGCCATCTGGCCGATGTCCGAGAACGTGCCATCGCCGTTGTTGAGGTGGAGCATATTGCGCGTGAACTGATAATAGAAGTCGTTGCGCAGCTCGCTCTCGAGGCGGTGCCGCGTCTCGAACGAAGTCGTGGTCTTGAGGCGACGCTCGTCGTCCGGCAGCATGTCCGCCACGTAGATATCGGGCCAGCCGTCGTTGTTGACGTCCGCGATGTCGAGGCCCATCGACGACAGGCTGATGTAGGGCATCTCCTGCTCGAGTCGCTCCGCAAAGGTGCCGTCGCCCTTGTTGATGTAGAGGTAGTCACGCTCGAAGAAGTCGTTCGCCACATAGATGTCGGGCCAGCCGTCGCGGTTCACGTCGCTCACACCCACGCCCAGGCCGAGACCGATCTCGCTCCCGTAAATACCGGCCGCCGCGCTCACGTCCACGAAGTGCCCGCCGTCGTTGCGATACAGTTTCGCGCCGCTGAGCGGGTCGCGCTCGTTGCGGGTGTTCGTGAGCGGGAAGCTCGCCACCGGCCGCGGCGAGTTGTTGATGACGAACAAATCGAGGTCGCCGTCGCGATCGTAGTCGAGGAACGCGGCCTGGGTCGAATAGCCCGAATCCGCGACGCCGTAGGCGGCCGCCTGCTCGACGAAGGTCGGGATGCCCTGCGCGTTTAGCCCCTGGTTGATGTAGAGCTCGTTGGCCCGGAGCCGGCTGTCGCCGAGCCCCGCGTGGCAGACGTAAATGTCGAGCCGCCCGTCGCCGTTCACGTCTGCCAGGGTGACGCCCGTGGTCCATCCCTTGCTGTGCAGGCCGGCTTGCTCGGTCACGTCGCGGAAGCGGAACTTTCCCTCGTTGAGATAGATCCGCGTGCCGCCCTGATTCGACGTCAGCACGATTTCCGGCAGCCCATCTCCCGTCAGGTCGCCGATGGCGACGCCGCCGCCGTTGTAGTAGTTGCGGTACGTGAATACGTTGAGCTCGCGGGTGTCGGTGAGGCGATTCTCGAAGCGGACCCCGGTGTAGCTCGACGGCAGGAGGGTGAACAGCCGGCCGCTGGCGGGAGGCAGCGCCCGCTTTGAGGCAGCCGAGCAGCCGGCGAGCAGGCACAGCAGGGGAATAAAACGATGTAGGGGCGCAGCATGCTGCGCCCCTACACTCCTGCTACGATCGGTGACCGCCCCCGTCAATCAGTACCCAGGGTTCTGCGTGATCAGCGCATTGGCGTCGATCTGCGTCTGCGGAATCGGCATCAGCACGATTTTGTCGGCGGCCGGGCAATACGTTTCCTTGAATTGCCAGCAGGCAGTGTACTTGCCGTGCCGGATCAGATCCTGGCGCCGCTTTCCTTCACTGTTGAGCTCGAACAGGCGCTCGCGCAGGATCACGTCCGTGGTCACGGCGCTGAGCGTGTCCGCGCCGGTGAACGCGCGAGCCCGCACCAGCCGCAACAGCGCCAGGGGAGTCGAGCTGCCCGTTCCCCCGGCGAGCTCGGCTTCGGCCTTGATGAGATAGATCTCGGCCAACCGGAACCAGGCGAAGTCGTTGCCGTTGTTCTGCTGCACGTGCTTCGGGTCGGCGGGCCACTTGTAAATGCGCGCGCCCTCGCCCTCGGTCGCCGACGTGACGTTGGCGATGGTCGTGGTGAACACCAGCGGGTTGCCCTTGCGGTCTGTCGTGGGCTTGCCGTTCTCGACGTTCACTTGCGGTCCCACGAGGAACATCTTTCGACGCTGATCGAGCGGGTCGAACGCGTTGTACGTCTGCGCCAGGGTCGCAAAACCGTTCCAAGGCGACGGATTAAACTGATTATAGTGCAGTGTCCGCATCACCATGTTGAACCCCAGACCATCCGCGTCCGCAAACTTGATCACAAAGATGTTCTCGGGCGAGGTGGCGTTGTCGGCGTTGAAGTTATCCGAGAACACGGGGGCCAGCTGATACACCCCTGAGTTGATGATGCTGTCGGCGACGTTGATGGCGGCCTGGCACGCATCCGTGCCCCCGCTGACCGCTATGGCCCGGCACGTGTTGTAGCCCGTGGCGTTGATGCCCGCTCCGGCAGCCTCGTTCTTGTAGACCCGAGCGTTCAGGTACATGTTGGCCAGAAGCGCGTTGACGGCCCCCTTGGTGACGCGGCCGACTTTCGTCCCCAGCAAGGTCGTGTCCCCCCACTGCTTCGGCATGTTCGGGCGGATCGCCAGCAGCTCCGACTCGATGAACCGGAACGTCGAGTCGCGGGTCGCGCGCGCGCGTGCCTTGAGCTCCGTCGTCGTGGCGATCGGCACCCCGCCGAACGTGTCCAGCAGCAGATAGTAGTAGAAGGCGCGCAGGAACCTCGCCTCGCCCTCGATCGCGGCTTGATTCGGAACGGTCGTGACCTGAAGGGCCTCGAGCAGCACGTTGGACCGCGCGATGCCGGCGTAAGCCGTGTTCCAGACGTTGTTCACGAAGCTGAGCGTCGCCGGGCTGTTGGCCGACCAAGTCTGGCGATGGGTCTCGAGCCAGGTGCCGTTGTCGTACCAGTCCGAGCCGCGGGTGGGCACGACCATCTCGTCGCTGCTCACCTCGGAAAGGCCCCAATACTCGCCCTCACTGGCCGTGTTCCGCAGTCCGGCGTACACGCCGGCGAGCGCGGCGAGCACTTCCCCCTCGGTGTGGAAGAAGTTGCTCGGGGTGATGGAACTGATGGGCGTCTCGCTCAAATCCGTGCATCCCTGCAGCGGCATGAGAAGGAGCGTGAACAGCCCCAGGGCGCCGATCGATGTCGTCACGAAGAGTCGCTTCATGGATCAGAGCTCCTTAGAACGCGACACGGAGGCCCCCCGTAATGGTGCGGGGCCGGGGATAGGAGAGATAATCGATGCCGCGAGCCGCCAGGCCTACGTCGGTCGCGTCGGACGCGTTCAAGCTCGACACCTCGGGGTCGAGCCCCGAATAGCCCGTGATCACAAACAGGTTGTCGGCCGAGACGTAGAGTCGAGCGCTCCGGGCTGAGCGAGTCAGCAGCGGCAAGTCGAGCGCGTACTCCACCGTGATATTCTGGAGCCGGAGGAACGACGCACGCTCGACCCAGCGGGACGAAAAGATCGCCGGCTCGTGCAGATCGGTGCCGTCGGTCAGGGCGGGCGCCAGGAAGTTCTTGACCTGCAGCGCGTTGCTCTTCGTGGACCAGACGAGGGCGGTGTTGTTGAACACGTCCTGGCCCACCGATGCCCGCAGCAGGAAGCTGATGTCGAACTTGCCCCAGTTCACCTGGTTGTGGAACCCGATCGTGAAGTCCGGGTTGGCGTTGCCGATGATCTGGTAATCGGCGGCGTCCGGCCCTCCCCGGTTCGTCGTCCGACCGTTGACGCACCCCGCCGTGGCCGCCGTGCAGGCGAACACCTGGAACCCGGTCGTCGGGTCGACACCTACGAAGACGGGTCCGTAGAACGTACCGAGCGGAGACCCCGGCATGATGCGCTGAGACCACTGGTCAGACTGGCCCTGGCCGCTCACGATCCCCGACCGGAGAAACTGGTGAGGGCCAAGATCGAGCACCTTGTTGCGCTCGAGCGCGAACACCAGCCCGGACCGCCAGGTGAGGCCCGGCCGCGCCACGAGCAGGGCATCGAACGTGGCCTCCACCCCGCGGTTGCGCAACTTCCCGACGTTCTCGAGCCGGGTGGACGAGGGCTGCGGCTGGGGCACGGGCACGTCGAGCAGCAGGTCGGAAGTGTTCTTGACGTAGTACTCGACGCTCCCCGCGAGCCGGTTGTCCATCAGGCCGAAGTCGATGGCGCCGTTGTACTGCGTTGTTTGCTCCCACTTGAGGTTCGGGTTGCCGACGCTGTTCGGGATGACACCCGCCTGCAACACGTCGCTAAATGGATACGCCGCGCCGGTGCCCCCTACCAGGGTGCGCAACGACTGATAGGGCTTGATGCCCGGATTGCCTTGACGCCCCCAGCCGACGCGCACTCGCAGGTCCGAGAACGGCCCGCCGCGCAGGAACCCCTCTTGGGTCAAATGCCACGACGCCGACAGCCCAGGGAACAGCGCCCACTTGTGCCCCTCGGCGAACTTGGACGATCCGTCGTAACGCAGCACGCCGGTGACGAAGAACTTATCCTTGTAGCCGTAGTTGGCCCTGGAGAGGAAGGAGACGAGCCGACTCTCGTTCCCGTCCGAGGAATCCTGCAAGGTTGCGGCGGCGTTCAGGCTGTTGTACAGCAGAGCGTCGGTGACGAACCCGATCCCCTGGCCCATGGCCACGGTCTTGGTGAACTTGCTGTACTCGTATCCGCCCACCACATCGAAGCTGTGGTTCTCGCCCACCTGCTTCCGATAGGTCAGCAGGGTCTGCACCGTCTTCGTATTGTTGTCCTGACTGTACACCCGCGCGAGCCCGTTCCCCAACGTCCTGCCGAGCGGATTCGCGATGGGGAAATAGATCTGGCGTCCGCCGGCGGAGTAGTCCAACCCGACCGTCACCTGACCCGTCAAACCCGGCACGAGGTCGATTTCGGCCGTCCCGTTGGCCAGGGTGCGGGTGGTCTGCCCGTGGTCGGTAATCTGGTTCGCCAGCGCCACCGGGTTGCGCAACGAGTTGCCCCCCGGCTCATAATAGGTCGTATCGTTCGCCATGACCGGCTGCGTCGGATTCAAGTTGGCGGCGTTCTGGAACACGCCGCCCTCGAAGCCTGCCCGGTTCTCGAACAGGATATACCGGTCGTTCACGCGCGACGTCGTCACGTTCACGCCCAGGCGCATCCGGTTATCCAGCGCCTTGTGCGTCGCGCTCAAGCGCCCCTGAATCCGCTCGAGGCCGTTCGCGAGCGTCACCCCTTGCTGGTTCATGTAGTTGAGCGACGCGCGATAGCGCGTGTCTTCGCTCCCGCCGGAGAACGACAGGTCGTGATTGTGCGTGACGGAGGTGCGCGTGACGGCGCGGTACCAGTCGGTATTCGCGGTGCCCAGCTGGGCTTGGATTTTCGGGTCGAGCCCCCGGGCCGCATTGAAGCAGTTGGCGTCTATCGTGCCGCCCGGGTGTGGGCAGGCGACCGTATCCGCTATGAAAATTGGCACCTGCTGCCCCACGAACGTCCGGTATTGATCCGCGGTCACCAAGTCCAGGTAGCCGGCGGGAGACGCCGCCGCCACGTAGGTGTCGTACGCGATGCTTGGCCCGCCCGCCGCCGCGCCCTTCTTGGTCTCCACCAGGATCACGCCGTTCGCGGCGCGGCTGCCGTAGATCGCGGTGGCCGACGCATCCTTCAGGATCGTGATGGACGCGATGTCCGAGGGATTGAGCAGGTTCAACGGGTTGCGCGGCAGCGGTGGCGTGCCGGCGGCCGCAAAGCCCGGCGGCTCAGTGGGCTGGTTATAGATCGGCACTCCGTCGATTACGTACAGCGGCTCGTTGCTGTTGCTGATCGAGCTGCCACCGCGGATCAGGATCTGCGTGCCGGCGCCCGGCTCGCCATTATTTCGGGTGACCTCGACACCGGCCGCCCGAGCCTGAATCATCTGGTCGACGTTGGTCACCACGCCGACGTTCGCCGCGGCGGCGCTGACCGTCGAGACCGAGCCGGTGATGGCCTCGCGTCGCTGGGTGCCGTACCCGGTCACGACGACCGGCTCGAGGATCGCGGCCGCCGGCGCGAGGCTGATGTTTGCCGTCGTGGTTCCGGCGGCGGTGACCGTGATTTCCTGGATCTGCGACCCGTACCCGATTCGGCTCGCGCGCAGACGGTAGCTCCCCGCCGCAACACCATTCAGCGCAAAGCTGCCGTCGCTGCGGCTGAGCTCGCGGTGCGGAGTTCCTGTGATCGCCACTTCGACGTTGGCGAGTGGCTGTTGCGTCGAGGCGTCCACCACCTTCCCCGTGATGGCGCCTGTCGCTTCCTGCGCGCCCAGTGGAACCGCCCAAACGAGACCAGCGACCAACGCGAGAACGAGCCGACGGACCAGTGCCATACGAATGCCCTCTGAATGAGGGTGGGGAGTGGACTACCGCCGCACCAACACGTCCATGAAACGGCTACGGGGCTAGATATGGACCCCGTTCCGGAAGTCGTCAAGAGGTGCCGGGACAGGCGTTTGGGCCGGATGGACAGACCCCCAGGGGCCCCAGTCGCGCGCCCCTTAATGATGAAGGGGCCCGTTCCAGGCCGCATCGGCACACGGCCCCCCTTCCATCCGTGCGTCCGCCCGTACACGTTTTTTCCATCTTCCGCGAGGATGCCCCGTCATGCCCCCGATCAGCTTCACCGTCAACGGCAAGCGCGAAACGGTCAACGTCACTCCCGACACCCCGCTCCTGTGGGTGCTGCGTGACACGCTCGGACTCACCGGCACCAAGTTCGGTTGCGGCATCGCCCAGTGCGGCGCCTGCACCGTCCACCTGGACGGCGTCGCGACCCGCACCTGCGTGCTGCCCGTGTCGGCCGTCGCCGGCAAGCGGGTGACCACCATCGAAGGCCTGTCCAAGAACCGCGCGCACGCGGTGCAGCGCGCCTGGATCGCGGAGGACGTGCCGCAGTGCGGCTACTGCCAGTCGGGACAGATCATGGCCGCCGCGGCCCTACTCGCGAAGAATCCGCATCCCTCGGACGCCGATATCGACGCGACCATGACCAACATCTGTCGCTGCGGCACCTACCAGCGCATCCGCGCCGCCATCCATCGCGCCGCGCAGGGAGCGTGACATGAGCGCCGCGCAGATCAATCGCCGTGAGTTCCTCGAGGCCGCGGGCGTCGCCGGCGCCGGCTTCGTCATCGGTTTCCATCTCCCCGCCGGCGGGCGGAACGGCGCGCGCGCCGCCGCGGCCCCCTTTGCCCCGAACGCGTGGCTCCGCATCGGCGCCGACGAAAGCGTGGTCGTCGTGGTGGACCGCTCCGAGATGGGCCAGGGCGTGACCACGTCGCTGCCGATGTTGCTGGCGGAAGAGCTCGAAGCCGATTGGTCGAAGATCCGCATCGAGTCCGCCCCCGCCGACAAGGCGTACATCAACCCGATGTTCGGCATGCAGGGAACCGGCGGCAGCACCAGCGTACGCGCCGCGTTCACTCCGCTTCGCAAGGCGGGCGCGGCGGCGCGCGAGATGCTCGTGAGCGCCGCCGCCGAAAGCTGGGGGGTCGACAAAGCCGCATGTCGCGCGGAACAAGGCGCGGTGATCCACACGCCCAGCAACCGGCGTCTCAGCTTCGGGACCCTCGCCGCCAAAGCGGCCACCGTCCCCCTGCCCCACGATGTGCCGCTCAAGGATCCGAAGGACTGGAAGATCCTCGGTACCCGGGTGAAGCGGCTCGATTCCCCGGCCAAGGTGGACGGGAGCGCGGTGTTCGGGATCGACGTGAAGGCCGCGGGCCTGCTGGTGGCGGTAGTGGCGCGCTCGCCCGTGTTCGGCGGCAAGGTGCAGAGCTTCGACGCCGCCAAGGCGAAGGCGGTGCCGGGGGTCAAGCACGTGGTGCAGATCTCGTCGGGCGTCGCCGTCGTGGCCGACGGCTACTGGTCGGCCAAGAAGGGACGCGACGCGCTCACCGTCACCTGGGACGAGGGCCCGACCGCCAGCGCGTCGAGCGCGACCATCTCGCAGCTGTTCGGCCAGAGAGCCGAGCAGGCCGGCGCGGTGGCGCGCCACGACGGCGACGCCCAAGCCGCGCTCCCCGGCGCCGCGGCCAAGCTCGATGCCGCCTACGAGCTGCCGTTCCTCGCCCATGCGACCATGGAGCCGATGAATTGCACCGCCCACGTGCGCGCCGATGGTGTGGACATCTGGGCCCCCACCCAGTTCCAGACCGGGGCGCAAGGACTCGGCGCCGGCATCGGCGGCGTCCCGCCCGAGAAGGTCAAAGTGCACACGACCTATCTGGGCGGCGGCTTCGGCCGGCGCTTCGAGCTCGACTTCATTAAGGAAGCGCTCGAGGCCTCCAAGGCCACCGGCGTCCCCGTGAAGGTGATCTGGTCCCGCGAAGACGACACGCGCAACGCGCAGTACCGCCCCGCCTGTTACCACCGGTTGCAAGCAGGTCTCGACGCGAGCGGCCAACCGGTGGCATGGGCGCACCGCGTCGTGGCGCCGTCCATCATGGCCCGGGTGTTTCCCGACACCGTAAAGAACGGGCTCGACGAAGAAGCGGTGGAGGGGGGTGTCGGCATGCCCTACGCGGTTCCCAACGTCCACGTCGACTATGTCCTTACCGACACGGGCATCCCGGTCGGCTTCTGGCGCTCGGTGAACAATTCGTACAACGCCTTCGTGGTCGAAAGCTTCATCGACGAGCTGGCCCACGCGGCCAAGAAGGATCCGTACGAGTACCGACGAGACCTGCTCGGGAAGGCGCCGCGGCATCTCGGTGCGTTGAACCTCGCCGCGAGCAAGGCCGGTTGGGGCACGCCGCTTCCGGCGGGTCGCTCCCGCGGGATCGCCGTGTACAAGGCGTTCGATTCCTACGTGGCCGAGGTGGCCGAGGTCTCGGTGGGGTCCGACGGAGCCCCTCGCGTGCACCGGGTGGTCTGCGCGGTGGACTGCGGACCGGTCGTGAACCCCGATATTGTCGAAGCCCAGATGCAGAGCGCCATCGTGTATGGACTGACCGCCGCGTTGTGGGGCGAGATAACGATCGACAAGGGCCGCGTACAGCAGAGCAACTTCCACGACTACCGGATGCTGCGCTTGGCGGAGATGCCGGTGGTGGAAGTCCACATCGTGCCCAGCAGCGACGCACAGGGCGGCGTGGGCGAGCCGGGCACGCCGCCGATCGCGCCGGCCGTGTGCAACGCACTATTCGCGCTGACCGGCAAGAGGATCAGGAAGCTGCCGATAGGAAGAATTGCCTAGACCTCACCCCCTGACCCGGCTCTTTGGGTCCTCACCCCCTGTCCCCCTCTCCCTCCGGGAGAGGGGGAACGACGGTCGCGCTGAGTTTCCCCTCTCCCGAAGGGAGAGGGGATCAAAGGGGTGAGGATCACGCGGAGGACACCATGACCTCTCAGATCACCCGCCGTGAGTTCGTGCAAACCAGCACGGGGCTCGTTGTCTCTTTCTATCTCCCTGTTCGCGCTGTCGGGGCCCAAACCCACCCTGCCACCCCGTTTGCGCCCAACGCCTGGCTGCGCGTCGGCAGCGACGGGATCGTCACGCTCACGCTCGATCGGTCCGAGATGGGCCAGGGCGCCCAGACTGGGCTCGCCATCATCCTCGCTGAAGAGCTCGACGCCGACTGGTCCAGCATCCGGCTCGGCCCCATGCCGGAGAATCCCGCGGGATGGTCGCGTATCATGCGCACCGGCGGCAGCAATGCGATCCGCAGCTCGTGGGAGCCGCTGCGCAAGGCGGGCGCCGCCGCCCGGGCCATGCTCGTCACGGCCGCCGCCGAAGCCTGGAAGGTCGACCGGTCCACGTGCCGCGCCGACAAGGGTGCGGTGATCCACGTCCCGAGCGGTCGACGCCTCACCTACGGCTCGCTCGCTGCGCGAGCCGCCGCACTTCCGGTACCGACCGACGCGCCGCTCAAAGATGCCAAGGACTTCCGCCTGGTCGGCACGCGTGTGACGCGGCTCGACACGCCGAGCAAAGTGGATGGGAGCGCACAGTTTGGCATCGACGTGAAGCTGCCCGGCATGCTGGTCGCGTCGATTGAGCGGTCTCCCGTGCTGGGCGGGCGGGTGAAGCGTTTCAACGCCGACCGCGCGAAGGCGATGCCCGGCGTGCGCCACGTGGTGGCGCTCGAGCCCAGCTCCTGGATCGGGGTCGGCGGCGCCTGGGCGGCGGGATGCGCGGCCGGCGTGGCGGTGGTCGCGGATAGCTACTGGCAGGCCCTTCAGGCACGGCGCGCACTCGAGATCGAGTGGGACGAGGGAGACGGGGGCGCACTGGATTCGGCGAGCATCCGCGCACAACTGCTCGCCCTGGCCGATCGGCCTGGCATCGTGGCGCAAACCATCGGGCGACGCGCAGCGCGTGGCCGCCGAGGTGAGCGGCCTGCCGAAGGACAAGGTCCGGATCCACACGACGCTCTCGGGAGGTGGATTCGGGCGACGGCTCGAGCCGGACTTCGTGTCCGAGGCGGTCCGCGTCTCCAAGGCGGCGGGCGCGCCCGTCAAGGTGATTTGGACGCGCGAAGACGACATGCGCAACGGGTTCTACCGTCCCACGAGCTACAACCGGTTCAGCGCGGGGCTCGATGCCGCGGGCCGGCTGGTCGCATGGACGCACCGCATCGCGGGCACGCCGCTGCGGCTCAAGTTCGGACCGCTCGCGAAGGGGATCGACGACAGCCTGATCGACGGCGCCGTCGACCTTCCCTACGCCATTCCCAACGTGCTGGTCGACCAGCACACCCTCACGCTCCCGACGGTCCCACTCGGCCCCTGGCGGTCCGTCGGCGTGTCGCACAACGGCTTCGTGACCGAGTGTTTCCTCGACGAGATCGCGGCCGCCGCCAGCCGCGACCCGTTCGAGCTGCGGCGCGAGCTGCTGCGTGACAAACCGCGCCACAAGCGAACGCTCGAGCTCGCGGCCGAGAAGGCCGGGTGGGGCACGCCGCTGCCGGCAGGCCGGAGTCGCGGCATTGCGGTGGCGGAATGGGGACCGACGGTGTGCGTCGAAGTGGCCGAGGTGGCGGTGGACTCAGACGGCACGGTGCGGGTGCCTCGGGTGGTCTGCGCCGTGGATTGCGGCCAGGCGGTGAATACCGGTCAGGTCGAGGCACAGATGCAGGGCGGCATCGTGTTCGGCCTGAGCGCCGCGCTGTACGGGGAGATCACCATCGACAAGGGTCGCGTGGTACAGGGAAACTTCGACACCTACCCCGTGGTCCGGATGCCCGAGGCCCCGGCGGTCGAGGTCTACATCGTGCCGAGCAGCGATCCCCAAGGTGGCGCCGGCGAGCCGGGGGTGCCGCCGATCGCACCCGCGGTATGTAACGCGATCTTCGCGGCTACGGGGAAGCGGATCAGGAAGCTGCCGATTGGGAGAGTGGTCGTCTAGTCTTCGCCCCTGATCCGCCCTCCGAGTCCTCACCCCCTGTCCCCCTCTCCCTCTGGGAGAGGGGGAACGATGGTCCGACTGAGTTTCCCCTCTCCCGAAGGGAGAGGGGATCAAAGGGGTGAGGACTTCAGTGCACCACAGTGACCGTCCCGTTCATGTTGGGGGGATGGTTGGTGCAGGAGTAGTTGTACGTCCCGACGACCGCGAAGGTGCGCGTGCGGCTGGCAGCCGCCCCGGTCTCAAGGTCCGCCTCGAAGATCTTGGCCAGAATCGTAGGGCCGCTGACGAACGTGACGTTATGGTGGTTCGCGCCCGTCCTGGTCCACACCACAGCGCTACCCGTTTGGACCACGATATCCGGCAGATTGAAATTGTTGTCTCTCACGTCCACCGCACCAGATGTTGGCGGCGCGGATGCAATCTCGGTGAACGTGACCGCGGATTGGTTGCCGGGGAAGCTCGCGCTGACCGTCTGGATCGTCGAGGACCCGAGAGAATCGGTAGTCGTCGCGACCCCGCCCGCGTCGGTAGTGCTCTGCTGAGGATTTACCGCGCCACTGCCAGCGCTCGACGTTACGGCCCACGTCACTACGACGCCGGGGACAGGCCGGCTGCTCGCGTCTACTGCCGTCACGCTTAACGGCGTCGGGAGCCGGTTGCTGAAGTACCAGTTCTGTGCGTCTCCGCCACTTTTCATGAGGTCGAGCGCCTCCCGCGCCCGTATCTCAATGCACGACCGTCACCGTCCCATTCATTCCGGCGTGAATGGTGCAATGGTAGCTGTACCTGCCGACGTTCGTGATGGTGGCCGCATGATTGCCCATGCTCTGAGTCGCGGAGTTCGCCGGGAGGGGCGTCGGCCCGCTCGTGAACGTCACATTGTGAGCGACTGCTCCGGCCGCCCAGGTCCACGTCACAGTGCCGCCCGTCTTGATGACGGCGTTGTCAGGGTTGAAGTTGTTGTTGCTCACCGTCACACCGGCGGTCGCCGGTGGCGTGCCCGCGCTCGCGGTGAACGTCACGGGCGTTGCGAGGCCGGTAAACGTCGCGGTGACCGTCTGCTGCGGGGCCGAGCCGAGACTATCCGCGGTGGTCGCCACACCGCTCGCGCTCGTGGTACTCTGGGCCGGCGAAACCGCGCCATCGCCCGACGCGACCGCCCAGTTGACCGCGATGCCCGGCACCGGACAGCCGCTCGCGTCGCGGGCCGTGACGCTCAGGGCCGCCGGGAGCGGATTGTTGAAGTACCATGAGCCGGGGTCCCCGGTCGTCTTCACGAGCTGAGTCGCCGCGCCCGGCGTGCACGGCCCCATGCCGCCGCCACCACCGCCCCCGCCACAAGCGGCCGCGAGCAGCGCCGCGCCGACGCCCGCCAATCGAATTGAACGAACTGGAGCCATGAGACTCTCCTCCAGGATATGAATGGTCTTGATACCCTACTGCTTCACGAGTTGACCGCGGGCCTCCTTCACGGTTGGGGAACCGCACGCCCAGAAGGCTTTAGGCATACCCGCCCCGCGAGGATTGTTCAAGCATTGATTTGTTATAGAATTGTCAGGACGGCGGCAGCTGCACCCGGCGCCAGAGAACCCGATAGATCAGCCAGTCGAGCCAGCGGTCCGGCATCCACAGCGGAATCCGGTCGAGCCACCCGTGCGGGGTGACGATCACCCGCAGCGCCGGGCGCCGCGTGCTGAGCGCGCGCCACACCGCCCGGACCACCTTGTCGGGAGGCGGCGCCTGCTCCGCGCCGCGCAGCGCCCCCCGCCGGAACCGATCGAGCACGCGTTCGTAGGGCGTTCCCGCGTAACGGCGCAGGTCCATCGCCTCCACCTTGCTCCAGATGGCCGTCTTGAAGCTTCCCGGCTCGATCACGATCACTTTGACCCCGAACGGCAGCAGCTCGCGTCGTAGACTGTCCGAAATCGCTTCCAGAGCGAACTTGGAGGCCGCGTATGGACCAAGGAACGGGAGTGCACCGCGCCCCGCGACCGAGCTCATGTTGACGATGCGACCGCGCGACGCCTTGAGCAGCGGCAGGAACGCCTGCGTCACCGCGACGGCGCCGACCAGGTTGACTTCGAGAACACGCCTGAGCTCGTCGAGCGGGAACAGCTCGAGCGGACCGGCCGCGGGAATCCCGGCGTTGTTCACGAGCCCTGCGAGCGGTGCGCCCGCGAGGGCGCGCTCCACCTGCTCCCGGGCCCGCGCGATGCTCGCGGTGTCGGTCACATCCATCCGCACGGCCGTCACGCCAGCGCGCTCGAGCGCCGCCTCGTCCTCGGCGCGGCGCACGGTGCCGAACACGCGAAAACCGCCCCTCCGACCGGCGAGGTGCCGCGCGATGGCGGCACCAAAGCCGGTCGAGGCTCCCGTCACCACCACGCCACCGCTCACACGGGCAATCTACGACCTCCGTGCCAGCGTCGCCGCGCGCGCCCGGAGCGCCGCGTCAATGTCGCCCAGCGAGACGGGCGCCGGGACTGTCCACTCCCCGTGTTGCATCGTCGGCACCCGGATCGCCGCCACGTCGCCGTCCGGTCCCAGCTCGACAACGGCCGTCGCAGCATCCTCGGGGCCCTGGTTCCCCTTGATGACCAGCGTCCACGTCCCCTCCGTGGGCCACGTGCGCTTCAGGGCGGAGACGCCCTCGCGCGACGTCCCGGAGAAGGTCAGCTTCAGCGACCGTCGCTCCCCGTTCACCACGCCCTCGGCAGTGCCGGTCACGATGAACCCCATTGCCGTACCGTGGTGGAACGAGTGCACCAGCAGGAACGCGTCGCGTGTCGATTTGTCGTACGGGTTGGCCGGCAACTCGATCGAGATCCAGGGAGGACCCTTCAATCCGAGGGCCGGGGTAGCGACGATCGCGCTCGCGAGCGTGGCGAGGGCGAGGCTACGAATCCGCGTCTGCATGACAACCTCCAAATCGGGGTTGTCGGTGAGATGCCGCCCTCCGCCGGAGCGTTTGAACGCCTACTGCGCGATCCGATACACGCCGCCCCCGGTGAGGAGGTACAGCTC
>WNFI01046944.1_pt1 | contig 21054 bp, 20 predicted proteins | sample 5400471 | NCBI WGS metagenome assembly WNFI01 (sample SAMN13153348, study PRJNA577476) | soil metagenome | isolation source: 100 cm saprolite on Douglas fir-dominated hillslope | place: USA:California | collected 2013-09-17
CCCTTGTAGAGGGGGCAGCGTAAACCAGACCTTTGATGAGGCTCCTGAACCGGCAGTTCTAATTGTCGTCAACCGGCAAATCTAATTGTCGCCGGTCAACCCGCACTCAAGACCAAAAAAATGTGGCATGGAGGACCTTATGCGGAGCGCGCGGACATGAACACGCTCCCGCCTGTGCGGTACGTCCTCTGCTTGGCCGCCGTCCTTCTCGCTTCCTGCGGCGGAGGCTCTGGCGGCTCGCCACCCGCCGCACCGACCAGTCTCAGCTATTCCCAGGCGCCGACATTCGTCGTGGGCAAAGCGATCTCGCCGCTGAATCCGGCAGTCACGGGTACGGTCACCGCCTACGCGGTGAGTCCGTCCTTGCCTGACGGGCTGAGTCTGAGCACCAGCACCGGCGCCATTTCCGGAACACCAACAGCTGTCGCAGCGTTGGCGGACTACACTGTCACGGCGAGTAATGCGGGCGGCAGCACTGCCACCGCGGTCGCAATCGCTGTTGATGCGGTTGCTCCCTCGATCAGCTATGGGGGAACCAGTTTCACCCTGACCGTTGCGATGCCCGCGCAGGGGCTCACGCCGACGAACAGCGGCGGAACCGCAGTCACATGGTCCATCAGTCCCGCCCTTCCTGCGGGCCTCACCTTCAGCAAGACCACGGGCGTCATCACCGGCGCTCCGGCGGCGGTCGCAGCGCCGGCAACTTACGTGGTTACCGCTCAGAACTCCGGTGGCCAGGGCACCGCCAGCCTGACGCTCAAGGTGCAATCCGTGTTGCTTGATCTCGGGCACGTCCAGCCGATTACCTTGCTGCGACTCACCAGTTCTCGGGTATTGAGCCTGGACAACTCGAACTCCTGGGTCCTGTGGGACTATGCGACCGCCGTCAAGCTCACCGGCGCGCTCGCCGTTTGCAGGTCGTCCGCCTGCGTCGCCGGTTCCCTACCTCCCGTCGATCTCGAAGGGGCTACTCTGGTGCCCCCGTATTGCCTCACGTAATTTTGTTACCGGATGCCTCATCGACGATGTTACCGGTGGCGCTCGGTCTCATGGGTTTTGAGAGTTTCGTGAATCGTAAAACAAAGCGCAGTCTGACGCCGAAGGCGTCAGAAGTAGAGCTTGTGTTTTCGGTAGTCAATTCGCTGCCGCCCCTGAGCGAACATCCTGGGTAAAGTCCTTCATCTCACTGCGTTCAGCGCTCGAATCGCCGACTTCTGGTGATAGCCGGTCACAGCAACGAACTCATCGAGAATCTTGCGCTTCGCGGCGCCGGTCGCAGCGCAATAACGCCGACGGACTACGTCGGTCAGTTCAGCCCGCGCTGTGTGCGTCATCTTGGTGCCCATAGCTCCTCCGAGGTAGTGGAGGCAGCATGGTGGCAGACGCAATCACGGGTAACATCTCACCTGAGGCAACGACCCAAGCGGGTAACATTTTTGCTGACGCAACGCGGGGGTTCCGGTTTAAGTGTGGGTAAAAACAGGGCCTTCATTTTATATTAGTTCATGAATTATTCAGGCCAGGTCAATCGTCATAAATTGCAGGCTGCCCGCCGAGCTTCGCTTCGACAAACTTCTGAAATTTCAGATTGAAATTCGCCTGTGAAAATTGTGTGGCGTGGACGCGAATCAACTTAGGGTCGAATCGTTCTGCCAAGCTTTCAAATTTGCGGACGGCTTCTACTAAGCCATCGACCGTCTGCTCATGAAAAAGAAGTCCGCTAACCCCATCAATCACTGTTTCCAACGCGCCGCCGCAACCCAGTGCAATCACAGGCTTCCCTGATGCCATTGCTTCGACCGGGACAATTCCAAAATCTTCTACGTTCGGAAAAACTAAAGCTCGACAGCGAGCATAGTGATCCTTAACCACGTCGTCAGGTTGGTAACCCAACAGTAGAACATTCTCTTTTGCGATCTTTCGCAATTCCGGTAACGCGTTGCCGTCTCCGATCAACACGAGACGGCGGCCGAGTATATTGAATGCCTTAACAAGCAGGTCGGCCCGCTTATAGGGTACGAGTTGCCCGACAGAGAGATAAAAATCCTCTGCGGATTGTGAGAAGTCGAATTCGTCAACGGCCACCGGGGGATAGATCACTTCCGAACTGCGTCTGTAGTATTTGGCAACACGACTCGCGACGAATCGAGAATTGGCGGCGTAATGATCAACCCGCTGCGCGGATACATAATCCCACAACCTGACGTAGTGAAGCATGGGTGCCATAAAAAGCCGGGTAAGCCCTCCTGCCTGCTCGCGGTAGTCTTGATACAGGTCCCAAACGTACCGCATTGGCGAATGGCAATAGCAAATATGAAGTGTACCCGGCGGGGTCACTACGCCCTTTGCCGGCCCCGAATCGCTGCTTATGACGAGATCGTAGGACCGTAGATCGATTTGTTCCAGTGCCATTGGCATGAGTGGTAGATACTTCTGATAATTGCGGCGCGCAAACGGCAAGTTCGCGATGAACGTGGTCGACACATTTCGACCCGGCAACTCCCTTGCGATCAGGTCCGGGGCCGCGACATGGGTATAAATATCAGCATCTGGAAACAGATCTGCAATAGCTTTCAGTACCTTTTCCCCGCCCCGCCAATTAATCAGCCAGTAGTGAATTATCGCGACGCGCATTCTCACAATCCTAACGCCGCGATAATCTTTTGCGCTGTTGAATCCCAGGAAAATCCCTTTGCCACTTCGTTTCCCCTGCAGACGAGCGCCTCACGCAAGGTGCCGTCGGTTGAGATAGTCTTCATGCCCCAGGCAATTGATTCTATGTCGTGCGGATCGACCAACAAAGCCGCATCACCGGCCACCTCGGCCATCGAGGCGCAATCTGAAGTTAATACTGGCGTACCGCACGCCATGGCCTCGACAATCGGAAGGCCAAACCCTTCATATAGCGATACCAGTATCAGAGCGACGGCACCGCGATAAAGCTCTGCGAGCTCAACATCCGTTTTTGGACCTACAAACCCAACAGCCCTTCCCAATTGCAATTCTTCTATTTCCGCTCGTAGCGTAGCATCCATTTCCCCGGTACTAAGCAACATTATTTCTTCCGATAGACGCGATAATGCGAACGCTTTCAGCAGTCGGCTGAAATTCTTGTGCGGCCTGTGGTTCCCGACATACAAGAAATAAGGTCGCTCGGCATTATGCTTAACACCAGCGCGGCGAAACGCCGTCGATATTCCGTTCCCGACGTTGATCACTTTTGAATCCGAAACTTCCGCCCATTCACAGATGGATTGCCTGGAAAATTCCGAAACCGTCAATACAGCAATTGATCGTCGCACCGCCGGACGAGTGACGTAACGGTAATAGGCTCGCTTCAGTACGCTCGAGTTTTCGCGGACCACTAAATGGTTTAAGTCATGAAGAGTAAGGACAAAAGGGCATGGGCAGCCGACAGGGGCGTTGTATCCGGGGGACAAAAACAAACTTGGGCGAATCTTGCGCAGATAGCCCGTCAGTCGAATCGGATCGACAGGATCCGAAGGCTTTCCACCCAAAGATGCAAGCTCGAAATCAGGCAGACGAAGCCTGATTTCCTTCGCAAATCTACCAATCCCGTGTCTTCCCTCCCACCGCGCATCGAGAAGCCTCATCTTGTAATGTCCCGCCTAACTACTGCAGTCCTATGAAAATGCCACTCAAAATTCCGAGCTATTTGTAGGTACGACGTCTATACCTCGCTTTATTCGTGCGAGCCGTATTGCGATCCCGCCGCGATGTTGCCGGTCCAGAAGTTTGTTTCGAGATTCGCACGCGCGGGATATGTCACGAATTCCTTCGAGTACTCAATTTCCTTCCGTATAAGAAAGAATATCGAGAAGGCAAATGTTGGCATTAGTCGCGCAAAGAGCCGAGCAACTGGCGCCGGGAATGGATAAAACTGTGATCCTGCAAATGCCCGAACGCTGTACCCGCCGGGGAAGCAAGCTTCAAGGAATTTTAGAGTGTCTGCTTTGGAAAACGGTCGCACATGAGCCGAGCACAATTTGTGTTGGGTCGGTTGTACCCCAAATAGCAGCAAGAATCTGTTGTGCAAGGACGCGATATTCGGTACGCCGAACATGAAATGCCCTCCAACAGTAAGACATCGGGTTACTTCATGGAATATCCAAAAGACTTCCTTCGTATGCTCCAACACTTGATTTGCCATTATCAGGTCGATACTTGAATCCTGAAATGGAAGTGAATCTCGCTCAATATCCAACACATGCGTCTGATCTACCTTGCCCTGCAGCGCCTCCGCATACGCACGGCCGCCTTCAACCGCTATCCTTCTCGACTCCGGATGGACCTGTTTTGCAATGGCCAAATCTCTGCCTGACCCGGCTCCAAGATCCACGACGTTGCGCAACCCAGGTAATAACTTTAAGAATCTGGTGACTACGAGCGGCCCATAGGTTTCCTCATGGTCTATAAAGTGCCCGAAAAAATGTTGGCCACCTCGTTCGCCGTATAAAGGCTGATCTCGTTGACTAAAGTCGCTCATAGTTACCCTCGTGTAACAGAAATCATCTGGACCAAAGTGTGCATGCGACTTCGAAAGATGCGGAGCCCACCTACTTGGCCAATCCAAATGTTGTACGTCGCCTTGTCAATTTTCGCCTTAGTGCTTTCATGACGTACGTGGAACAAGCTCCTGGTTAATTACGTTTGTGTTTTCACGAGCATCCATAGAAAGTGCGAGAAGTGGAAGAAGGACAGTCAGCAGAGGGTAGAACATCGATGATGTGCTTATGCTTTGAATCACCAACAGAGTGACCGGATAAAGAAAAGTTTGCTTATGAGCAAGTGTCTTGGCGACCTCCCAAACCAGTACGCACAGATTAATGACACCGACGAATCCCAGCGAAGCGAGTAGATACAACACTCCACCGTCCGCGTAGTTTCCACTGACCATAACAAAGTTCACGGTCGTAAGGTATGGAAAAAAATTGAAGCCCCAACCGAAAGCCGGATTTCTGCTGAACGCGCTCACCAATATCGCCAGATTGGCCAACCTAGCGTCAACACTCACGTTGCTTGCACCGAAACGATCCGTGCGCTCGATAAAATCAGTCCCGAAGTAGACGACGAATACACCAATGACAGCAGCCAGAGCCAACATCGTGACCGTCATCCAAAGCAGCTTCCTTTGAATGGTAAGTGTCTTGGCACCGGCCACCATCGCAATAAGGCACACAATAAAGCCGATCGCACCGCCACGCGATGCGGTCAGGGCTGCCGCAACGGCTGATCCGGAAATTACGAGGGCATACCGCGAACTCAATCTCGCGCCCTGATAGATGATGTAGCACAAGATCGACAGAATGGCCGCATAAAACAGACTACTCACTAAGTTCGGATCCAGAAAGGTCGAAACAAGCCGATTCTCTTGATAATCCCACGGCAAGTCTTCCGGCCCGTATTCAAGCGCAAAATTTGGCAGCATCACACTTTGATACAGCCCGAAAATGATGTGGAACGCCACTCCCCACAGTAGTAGGTTTAGTCCCCATCTCCGGTCTTGAATGCTCAACCTGTCTTTGAAACAAAAAACCAGCAAAAGCGGAAAGACGAATCGGTACGCCGAGTAGCAACCCATGAGCAGATTAGCGGTATCTATCTCGCCGCCGATCCAATATTCGACTCCATAAAGAACGTTTGGCACCACAAATATAGCCAAGCTCACAAGCGCGATCCGAGACGCGCGCAACCGGAAAACGATGAAGGGCAGCATACCCAACAATAGAAGATCTATCGAAGTAATGGGAATGTCGCCAATACGAGGCTTTATTAGCTGTCCGATGACCAGACAGGCCAAATAGAGGCACACTAAGCCACGAAAAGCGACATTTGGATGTTCATTGACAGGGAATTTCTCGGCAGTGAGATCGGTCATACAAGATCAGCGTCCTAACGCTCTCTTTATCGATATGAGGATTTTCCGCGGAACAAAGCATATACACAGTGCGCAAACCCGAAAGAACAGAGAGTTTGTGTCCTCGAGAACAAATTCCCTCCATTCGGAGTAGCCATATCTGCCTTCGGCGCGTTGCGACATCAGCCAAACGAGAGAATTGGACTTGAAGGTTCCGTAGCCGGCGCGACGCGCTCGGCACACAACATCGGGCCCATAAAATTCTCCCAATAAGGACATCAGCCTTCCGAACCCATAGACTACGCTTATTGCGTCGTTCGCCCATGTGAATGACGCGGCGTTTTCTGCGCGATTCATGACGAGGGGCAGGGCGATAGCGTAAACGTCACACTCACGACTCGCTTCAAATATTGCTCCCAGATGCGCGTAATAAGTGCCGACGTAGCGGGTCTTATCGACGGCATCCCAGCGCCACTTTTGCACGACGCAACTGCCGATGAACCCCGCCGCCCAACCGTAATCACTCAAAAACTCTGCGGCGGTTAGAACGCGATCCCGTGCGATTTCGATTGCTAGCTCTCTCCCTCGGCGCTTGTAATCGTTACTAATAGATGCGTAATTGACAAAAATGAATGGGTACGAGGAAACTGCTAGCAATTCGAAGACCGATTCGATCGCTGTCGGCTCCATAAGATCATCTTCTCCAAAGATCCATGCGTAGGCACAAGTTGATAGCTCGACGCACCTCAAAATGTTTCGATCAATTCCCAGATTGAAGGTATTGCGGTGCCAAAATATATAAGGATATTCACGGCAAGCCTCCTCAATGACAGAGCGGTTCGTCTCGTCGCAAGAGTCGTCTGCGATGAATATGGGCACCTTGAATGGCTTCGCGCTGGTGGTTACCGAGATCAGCGTGCGACGCAGCAGTTCCGGCCGCTTGTAAACAGGCATGCAGACGCTGAGCTCGGGAGCGTACGAGACAACTTCACCAAGTGCATTGGTCGGTAGGGTGGTGCTCATTCTGGCGCGGCCGCAAATATTGTGCAGGTGCTGGAGCCACGCTTTCTCGATAGCGACAACCAACTGGCCGCTCTCAGCAATCTACCGGTCGCGGTCGCGTGTCCGCATGAGCAAGATCGCTGATGAGGCAATAAATCCAACTAAGAACCCCGTGATTGTCCAGACTGATAATCTCGGCGACGAGTGCCGCTCAGGAATCACTGCCGGATCTATGACTTTCAGTGCGTATTCCTGGCTACCCCGGGCGACCATCTCTTTCTTAATCTCCGACTCCATGAGAGCATAAATCGAGTCGCGTACCGGTACGATCTTGGTCTTGTCCGCTTGGTCCGCCAAATAAGCAATATTTCGTTCCGATTCTTGAATCGCCTTGTCCCGTAAGAAATTGTTCGTCATTTCAACTAGGCTATTCGCCCACTCGGCCGCCAGCCGAGGTTGAGTCCAAGTAATAGTCAGCGTTACGAGTCCTGTTTTGGTATCCTCCGTGATTCGCCTCACGTTTTTGCCAAAATACTGGTTGCCCTTCCATAGAGTCGGCATACGATCCGGGTCGTTCGTTTTCCACTTCAGCTGTCGCGCATCCCATTTCTCGGGGAACAGTAGAGGAAGCAGGTTATTATCCTGTATGTAGCGACGGGTTAAATTTTCCGACTTAAGTGTGGCGATAGCCTCGACCTTGGCGCTGCTGCCGCTGGAAACCGACAGACCGGCCAGTGACGCCAACCCGCCGAGCTGTGACACGGCCGACCCGAGCGCGCCGAGGCCTCCACTTGATGGGCTGGTGACAGGCGACATTAGTACGGTCGCCACATATTTCTTGGGCAACAGCCAAGCTGAGGTGCCTCCCACCAAAGCGCAGAACGCTGAAATCCCGATTACCCAGACTCGGCCGCGCCAGAGCACGCCGAGCATCTCGCGGAGACTAAGTTCCGCGTTATCACGGGATGACGACCCATCGCGTACTCGTTCCATTGAGAGTGACATTGGTTAGTTACAGGTAAGTAGAAGTCCGCTCGCACAAAACCGACGGCGGGCAATCGCGTTCTTATGGCTAGAAGTTACGCGTCGCAACGACAGACTGCACCCTGTGTGCTCCGCTTCAGTATACTGCGACATTCGACATGATCATACACCTGTCGGCGACTCCTGGGCCCGTAAATGCCACGTCCATTTAATAACTCACGATTCCGAGGATTCGAACTGGTAATGAGTTTACCGTATTCCACCGATGGACAATAACTTGGAGCCTCCTCAAATATCGGTATGTATAGTTGTAATGAATGGAAGAGCTCACATCGCCGAGGCGGTCGAGAGCGTATTGAACCAAAAATATCCATCCTTGGAGCTGATAGTCATCGACGGTGGTTCGACAGACGGTACTCTCGAGACTCTCCGCAGGTATTCTCAAAACATCTCGCACCTGATCAGTGAGCCGGATCGTGGAATTTACGACGCCATGAACAAGGCTTGCGCGATCGCGCAAGGTGAATGGCTTATCTTCCTTGGGTGCGATGACATCATGCTCAATGTTCTCACTTCCTTTGCAAACAGCGTTCAGGAACGCGACGCCATCCACCATGGGAATGTAATCTTAAAATCAACCGGGAAGCCTTACGGAGGACCGTTTTCGAAATATCGAATTATGCAACAAAATATCGGCCACCAAGCTATTTTCTATCCGCGGCAAGTGTACAAAACAACTGTGTACAGCTTGAAATATCGCTTCTTGGCGGACTACGAATATAATATCCGACTGATGGGCGGGGGTTATCGATTCCGATTTTTGAACATTAACGTAGCGATCTATAACGATTCCGGCGCCTCGGCACCAGGCGATGCTGATTTTGCACGCGATAAGCTCAGAATCATTCGTGATAATTTCGGCTATATCTGGGTGGTTCTTAAGTTTCTGCGTACCGGTGCCGCTCTTCCGTATCGGTTCCTGACCAAGCGACCACTCTGGTTTTCATAGAATTAGCCGCGCACCAAAGAGCGCTGCTAATTGGTTATGATCAAGCTCCACCTCGCCGAACTCTAGCCGACAAATGTGGGTTCATCAGCGTGATACGATAAGAGGTGGCAGTCCAGCAACCAGCAAAGGTGTCGGCAATCCTTAAGTCAACAAACTTCACGTAAGGGTACGCAAGATGCTCTCCCAGGTTGCACAGCTCCTGCAAAGCTTCCGCCGATCGCGAAGCTTTCGCGAGAATACGGTCAACTCCCTCTTTGGAGTGCTTGACTACTTGGTTCAAGGTCTCGCGATGCTTGCTGCCGCGAGCTTTCTTGTGCGGCACCTCGGATTGTCCCAATACGGGTTGTGGATGTTAGCCACAGCCGTTATCAGCAGCATGGAATCGCTTAGCAGCGGCTTTGGCGACGCAACCGTCAAGTTCGTGTCGAAGTACCGTGGCCGTGACGACCAGGCTGGCATTGAGCGCATCATTCGCGCCACATTGGCCATTAACGGATCTCTAGGACTGTTGCTCGCGGCGGTCGTAGTACTTGGCGCTGAGTTCGCCGTCTCACGCATTTTTAGGGTCGAGCCGCAGCAACACGTACTCAGCGTTCGAATGCTGCAAGTGGCAGGTGTAATGTTGCTAATTCGGTCGATTGAGAACGTCTTTTCGAACACGCTTCGCGCTTACGAACAGTATGGCCGCACCGTAAGAATCAGCATCGCCACGCGTTGCCTCAATGTCACCGCGGCCGTGACACTCGCGTATTTCGGACACACTGCACTGGCGATCATGCAGGCAAGTCTCGCCATAGCCATCATCAGCCTCGGATTACAATTTACAGCGGTAAGAGGTGTCTGCGGTCCGTTCACGATTTTGCCGAAGATTGATTCGGCGTCCATACGTGAGATATTTGGCTACGGCATTTTCAGCTGGATGCAGGCATTGGCAGGCGTAATCTTCTATCACGCGGATCGCTTGGTTGTGGGTGCCATGTTGGGCACCTCTGCTTTAGGCGTATATGCCGTTTGCGTACAAGCGACGCAACCAATTCATGGTATTACGAGTGCCGCTCTGAATTTCATTTTCCCGCATCTGAGTGCGCGTCACGAGGCCGGCGAGCCCCAGGCCCTGGCGCGAGTACTCCGTGTATCAAGTTGGGTTAACTTCGGGATAGTCGTGCTTCTTTCTGCCCCGCTCATCTTGTTTGGCAGAGAGATTCTGAGCATTTGGATGGGGCAATCGTTCGCGGAGCAAGGTACCGTCGTACTCACATGGCTCGCAGTCGCCAACGCGTCTCTAGGCGCGTCCGTAGCATCTCACTACATTCTCCTTGCATTAGGACAGGCCCGCTTTGTAGCTTCCGTCAACGTTCTCGGCGGGGCTTTTTCCCTCGCCTGCATCGTACTACTGATACCGCGATATGGGCTGCCCGGGGCCGCCGTAGGGCGCTTATTATATGCGTCCGCAACAGCGCTGAATTTCTGGAAGCTGGGCCAATTCAGGGCGAACACCCTTGCGGGTCCTTCCGGGGCGCGGAGGTAGCGATCTAAAAATTATCCCGATGCACTTACCTTGCCTCAAGCAATCTTGGTGAATTCAAACAGACCACAACCATAATCGCATCCACTGGCGGCAGCCATTTCAGCGTTTTCGTTCTCGTAAAGGCGCCCATCGTCTCCAACATAAGAAAAGGAAACAAGTTGCAGCTTAGAAAAGCAGTCGATGATGGTTTGAGGCCCGAACACTCTGTGCGCGTTGAATTCCAACCTCTCGCGCCCGACCGGAACGGAGAAGTAAAGGGTTCCGCCCGGTTTCAACACTCGCTGCAACGCGTCCATGAACTCGAAGCAAGCCGCGGGATCCACGGGATCCGAATATCGGCCAAGACCGAAATGTTCAGCAGCATGAAGGCTCGACAGAGATACCACACTGTCGGTACCGATTTGAGCTAGGCGCGTCGCGTTATCGCAGATGAAGCTCAACCCCGGAATATTGCTATCGAGACGCCGGATGTCGATAATCGTCACAGGCATAAACACCAGTACATGGGATATGAAGCCATCTACTCTGGAACCGATGTCAATGTGCTTTTCAGGTGCCCTGCGAAAGATCTTTTTCGCAGCCCAAAGGTCCTGGTGGAAATAGTGACCGCCCGCGACACCAGCCCCTTCGTCACGATCGGAAAGAATAGGGAACAGGTCGCGAAACACAATGCGAAAAGACGGATGTTGATTCGATCTTTGATATTCGCGAAGACTAGCCAGGAAATAAGGAATTCCTTTGATTGTCCTCGCAAGTACCCTCGGAGAAAAACCGCTGAGAAGGGTGAGCTTCCTGAAAAACGAATAATGGTCGATCATGGTTCCCGCAAGATTATAGCGCGAACCCGCCACCCTAAGGGGTAGCGGAACGGCACTCGCAAAAATGCAACTGTCAGACGCTTCGCACCGCTAACAAGGCGACCGCGAGATTATAAATAATTGTCGTGACCGCCTCCCATAGCGGCAACGCCCTGACGCGTGCCGCATCCAGCGGGACTGGTATCGCACGGATGTATCTCGACCAACTGCGAACGCCTGAACCAACGAGTGCGCTCAAAAATGTCGTATCGCATAAATTCCCAACGTCAAGTTGTAGATGATCGTGGTAACAGCCTGCCACAGAGGCAGTGCCCTGACGCGTTCGGTGTCAAGCGGCACGATAATCGTATCGCCGGCACGAATCTCAGTGGACTGCGAACGCCTGAACCATCCCGTGCGCTCTCCCGAAACGACATTGCCGTTCGCACGCACGACATAGATACGTTTCCGATCCGCCTTCTGCGTGATCCCCCCACTTTTGGCAATGTAATCGTCCCGGGTCAGACCGGCCTGAAATACATGCGAAATGGGGCTTTGTACTTCACCCAAGATGGTGATTTCCTGCGTTTGTTTCGGGATGAGCAACCTATCGCCATCTCTGACAAGCACATCGTCCGACATACCTGCCCGTCCCTTCATGACACGATCGATATTGATGACCAATCGACCGACCGGCTTCAACTGCCGGAGCTGTGTCATCAATTGTTGTCCGATGGCCAGCGCCTGTGCCCCGCCGGCTGCACCGTTTGCATTGTTTGCCAACGTGCTGCTGGAAACCACTTCGAGCGACAGTGACGTCAAATCGCTCTGCAGTCGATTGGCCAATAACTCGAGTTGGTCTCTCTCCCGTTGCTTCAATTCCTCTCGTATGTAAACCGCACCTTCGACGAAGGCGAGGTCGGTGAATCCGCCCGCCCTTCGCAGCACGGACGAAAGGGTCTCGCCCCGGTGAATTGGGTACTTGCCGGGGAAACGAACTTCGCCGGCAAGAATGATGTTGCCCGGCTCTTCCCACTGCGGCGTTACCTTGATCAACAGCACATCGTAGGGCTTGAGCTGTACGTCGGCGCCGGGGTCGCCCCGTCGAACCGCGGCAAGATTGATCGGAATCAAGTCGGTCTGGCGCGCGATGCCGTTGACGATTTCGTATCGCGTTAATTCCGCCTCGCCGCCGTAAGCGGAATCTTCCAAGCTGCCGCCGGCGCGTATCAGATCGGTGACATGCATGCCGGGTTCCAGCGGATAGCGGCCCGGAGCATTCACTTTTCCAGCGATGCTCACGATTTGCGCTGGCTGGTCGGGCGTTCCCTGCAACTCCAAATCCCGGATAACCGGGGCGATCACGCGTTCGCGGCTCGCCGACAAATTGAATACGAAGATCTGATCGCGCGGCCGCAGTTCAGGATCGGCCGCCGAGCCGCGGGCACGGAGTGCGTGCTCGAGATCCGCGGAAATCACTTCGACTTTTTCCTCTGGTGGAATTTCCCGACGAATCATGACGTAGTGGCGATCGGCGTTCGGACGCAGCTCGTCGAAGCTGGACAGGATATCGCTGAGCCGCAGGCCCGCATGGTATTCGAAGGACCCGGGACGAAACACATAGCCCGACAGCACCACGGAGTTCTCGAGCGTCGGTCGAATTGCGGGCACGCGCAACTTGTCGCCGTTGGACACTTCCGCGGCGCGACCGACGTCTGCGGTCAAATCGATGTTGTGCATCTCACGTAGGCGCGAGGGCTGAATACGCTCCAATTGAGCCTGTTTCGCGTCGGCGTCGGGCAGCAGGCCGCCGGCAATGTCGATCACCTGCTCGACGCTCTTTTCCGTCCTGAGCTCGTAGATAGCCGGCCGGCGCACCGCGCCGTACACCGATACGGTGTTCCCGATGGGGGGGATAAAGATGACATCGCCCGGCATCAATTGCTGATCGGCGTTGGTGTTTCCGTGCAGCAGCAGATCGTACAAATCGAGTACCGTGACCAATCGACCGTTGCGCCTCAGTTCAATTTTGCGCAGCGATCCAATCTTCTTTACGCCGCCGCTGACGAACAAGGCATTGGTCATGGTGGACAAGCCGCTCACGGAATACGAACCGGGCTTCTCCGCCTCACCCAGCACGAACACGCGGATGGAGCGCAAATCACCCATAGTCACACTGACGCGAGAACCGATGAGCTCCTTAGTCACGCGCAGTTCGATGATGGCGCGCGCCCTGTCGAAGGACATGCCGCTGACCATGATCGGGCCGAGTTTCGGAAAGTTGATACGCCCGTCGCGGCCCACCGTCAGCGAATAGGTCGCCGGCTCGTTGCCGTATAACTGCACTTTCAGCGTGTCCCCAGGCCCCACGACATAGTCCATCGGCACTTGAATGTCCGATACCGGAGCAAACGTGCTCGGCACTCCCTCGAATAAGTCATATCCGAATGGCTTGAGAGCCTGCTCGTCGAAGGGCTGCAGGCGCAACAACGTGACCTTCACCGTAAAGTCTCGCAGATCCGGATCGGCGCTTAGCCGATTGGCGGCTTCATCGGCAGTCAACCCGGCCAGCGGTATCGCGGGCAGCCCCGGCAATTCGAGCACCCCAAACCGATTGAGGTGGTAGGGATTGTTCTTCAGGATCAGTTGTCGCTTTTCCTCAATCTTTTCCTTTTCTTCATCTGTTCTCGGTCTTGTCTCTGCCTTGACGTCCGCTTTGACTCGGCCGTAGTCATTATTATTGTTGCCGCGAACGTTCCTGTTATTTCTCGTGCCACTGACGCTACCGTCACCGGCGGTGCTGCCATCGACGCCGACTCCGTTGACGCCGTTGATGCCGTTGATGCCGTTGATGCCTACGCCGATGCCATTGGTGCCGGCATCGTTTCCACTGGTGTTGTTGGCGCCGCTAGGATAGTTCGAGGTGTTATCTCTGTACCTGTCGGCGGGAGTCAGATCGATCAGAACCGTGTCGTCCGCCCGCAACTCCGGATCTTCATCGAGCTGACGGAGCGTACGGCCGTCGCTGGTCTTCCCTTTGAGTTTGTTCAGTGATTCAGCCGATTGGTCACTCTTTGGCTGCACTGTCTGCGGCATACTGAGTTTGGAATCGCTTTTCGTGCCCGTGCCATCGCCTTTACCGAGCACGCTTTGCAGGAGAGCGTCCTGCTGATCCTTCGGCAGACTCTTGAGCGCATTGAGCTGATCGGCAGTCGGGGTCTGCGCAACGGCCACCGCGCCCACTAGGATCGCAGCGAGCGTAAATCCTGAAAACTTAATTCGCATTTTGCCGACTCGAACGAATTCGCTCTACGACCCGGATGGCCGAATACCCTCGTTTTGAATTCATAGATTCAGAACCATCCGTTTCTTCCCGCACATCATAGCCTTAGAACCTTCGCGTGAGGTATAGCGTTCCGCTCTCGATCTTGTAAAAGCTATCGGGCCTGACACCCTGAACATCGGTGGCCAACACATGATTGCGCGCAACGTTCTGCGCGTATCGGAAATCGACTCCCACATCCCATTTGGGAAGGATGTTGCGCCACTGCCCCCCCAAGCCTCCATAGAGCGAGTAGGCGGGCGTTGCGAGGTTGTAGCGCGCGACGCCCGCGAACACACCGAGCGCGAAGTGATCGGTGAAGCGGTGTCGGTAATCCAGGGCACGCGCTCCGAGGAGCGCATGACCATCCACGTTCTGGTCGAGTTCGATCCGCACACCCAAGTCGTTCTTGTCGGAAACTGCACGGCGGGCGCCGAATCCCAAGTGAGGACCGTACGCGATCTTGCTGGTGGTAATAGGCAGACCTTTTTCCAGGTCGATCCGCACCTTGTTGGCGTTCACGCCGGCATCCACGAAGAGTTCGGTGCCGTGCTCGCTCTGCTCGCTGGACTCCGTTTCTTCGTCCGGAGAGCCGTCATCTCGGGTGTGTTCATCGCCTCCGTAGCGCACGAATCCGGAGAGCCGCGAAAACGATTTACCGAGGACGTCGCGTCCTGTTTCGACCTCGCCTCCTAACGTCAAGTCCTTCCACGGGCGCGTGTACCGCACCGTTAGATCGTAATAATGATGATAGCCCGGAGGGGTGACTGTGCCGGGATAGACCGTACCAGGCACAAAGGAATGATAGTTTTGATTGACCAGCGTACGCACGCGCTCTTCCAGGTAGCCGCCGAACGGCGGTTCCCAGCCGATGCGCAGCATCTGGCTATGCGCGCCGACGCCGTCGTTGAACACTCGTTGATCGGCGCCCCATTGGCCCGTGGCCAGGCGGTATTGCGTCATGCCATCCAGGAAAACACCATTGTTGGCATACCAACCGTTCTGCCACTCCGAGAATTCATAAGTCAGGTCAAAGTGATGCCAAATTCTCGGGAAATCGATCCCCGTGGTGAGGGCCGATTCGCCCAGCAGGTAGCTGCCGCCGTTCAAGGTATTTTGACCTGCATATTGGGTGTATACGGCAAAGGGCGTCTTCCCCGGAAAAATGAAACGGCTGATGTAGGATGCCTGCTGTTTGCCGAGGGTCTGGTTCGTGCCGGCCGGACGGAAAAAATCGTTAAACAGAAAATGCGCGGAATCCGGCAACCCACCGCCGCCGTATTGCAGTTGCCGGTTGACGCCTAACGACCACCCGCTGAACGGTTCGATGGAAAATTGCGCACCGAAGAGTTTCGGGTTGCCGCTGCTCAGGGCGGCGGTGCCCTGGCCCTGGTATGCGATTCGATCGGTTCGGGACATGCGGGCCCAAAAGATCTCGTACTGGATCCCGAGCCGCGTCAGCGGTTCGTAGTTCGACAGAGTGACGGAGGGCATGGTGGGCGCCTCCGTACTGATCAGCATATTGCTGTCGGTCGCGGGGGAGAACCAATGATCGCGGTACCCGAGATCCAGCTGCGCCCAGTTGAAACCCAAGCTCAACATCGACCCGGTCGGTACGGTACGGCCCTTGTACGCTATGGCGCCGGCACTGGCGAGAAAAAAATCATTGGGCTGCACGAACGCCCGTGCTGAGAGTTCCCAATGGCTATCTTCGGGAAGCCCATGCTCATTCGGTACGACATCGCTTGCTTCGCCCTTTTTGGTGATCGAACCCGTGGCGCTGGCATGAGTGACCGCATAATCGCGCGAGTAGCGCTGCAGATACCTCTTTACTTTTTCGCACAGGGGTTTATCGACCTCACAGGCCTGGGGCAATGCGTACTGCACCATCGCCACGGAAAAGGGTCGTTTTAGAATTGGCTCATCGGCGAGGATCATTACCCGCTCGATTTGTCGTTCCATTTCCGGCTCGAGGTTCAGCGGCAGGTACGCACTGACTCCCTCGGCCATCGCCACGTGAGTCATCAGGCCCAGCAGACATGCGCACGCGGCGCCAATCTTCGACATTTTGATCCAGGACGTCACGATATCAGCCAGTCTCCATAGTACGGGTACGCCGAACGCGCGCTACCTTTGCGTCGCAAAGTACACGTCATCACGCATCAGCGGTCAAGCTCTGTATGATGCCGGAGCAGCGCCGGCTGCATGCCCAATCGAAATCTCACCGGCTGTAATTCTTCTGCACCCAGGCTGCGTAATCCCGCCCCATGACTGCCTGCCACCACCCCATATTGGCAATATACCACTCCAGCGTCGCCCCCAAACCTTGGGTGAGGTTGCGCGCCGGCGCATAACTCAGTTCGCGTTCCGCTTTGCTGTAATTGATCGCGTAGCGGCGGTCATGCCCAGGCCGGTCGCGAACATGCGTGATCAAGTCCTCGATATTCGTGGTTTCCCTGTTACCCCCCACGTTGTACACCTCACCCGGCCTTCCGCGTGTCAGCGCCAGCCCAATCGCCACGCAGTGGTCTTCCACATGCAGCCAATCACGAACCTGCAGCCCATCGCCATACACCGGCAACGGCTTACCCAACAAAATGTTGACGATGGTGAGCGGAATCAACTTCTCCGGAAACTGGTAGGGGCCATAGTTGTTCGAACAGTTGGTAACCGTGGTGTCGAGCCCATAAGTCTCGTGGTAAGCCCGGACCAGATGGTCGGACGAGGCCTTGCTCGCCGAGTACGGCGAGTTCGGCGCGTAAGGAGTGGCCTCATGGAAAGGCGCGTCTTTCGCACCCAGGGAACCGTACACCTCATCGGTCGACACATGGTGAAAGCGGTGCGCAGGGACGGCTTTTTTATCTATCCACAGCGCTTTTGCCGCTTTGAGAAGCGAATGGGTGCCGACGATATTGGTGCGTATGAAGTCATCGGGGCCCAGGATCGACCGATCGACATGCGACTCCGCCGCGAAATGCACTACGGTGTCGATGTGATGCTGTTCGAGCAGCGCCCGCACGGTGCCCTCGTCGCAGATATCTCCTCTCACGAAAACATACCGTGGATCCGTGTCGAGGCCTGCGAGGTTGTCGATGTTGCCGGCATAGGTCAGCGCATCGAACACCACCACCCGCCCCTCTTGGGTGCTCGCCAGCCAATGCCGCACGAAATTTGCGCCGATGAAGCCGGCGCCGCCGGTGATAATGACGTTACGAGGTGCGAAGCTCATCCAACATGGTCCTTAAGTTGTGTCGCCAATGCCGCCCCGGCGCCTGGATCAGCGCCCGCGTCGATCCGGTGTCGAGCACGCTGAACGCCGGACGCCGCGCCCGCGTCGGATAGGCGGTGCTCGGGATGGGGATGACGGGCACCGCACGGCTCAACAACCCCCGCGCGAACGCCTCATCTTGAATGGCGACGGCGAAATCGTACCAACTCGCCACTCCCAGGTCCGTCCAGTGGTACACGCCGCCCGGCGCGCCCGTCTCGATGAAACCCCAGATCGCCGCGGCGATACCGGCGGCCCAGGTGGGCGTGCCGATCTGGTCGCAAACCACGCTCACCTGCTCCTTTTCGCGCATCAGCCGCAGCATGGTCAGCACGAAATTCCGTCCCGCGGCGGCGTATACCCAGGCGGTGCGCAAGACGATGCCCGCCCCTGGACCATTCAACACATGGCGCTCACCGCCCAGCTTACTCATGCCGTAAACGCTCAAGGGATTGGTCTGATCCACCGGCAGATACGCGCGGTTGGACTTGCCGTCGAACACAAAGTCCGTCGACAGATGCAGCAGCCGGCAGCCCGCCTCCGATGCTGCCGCGGCAAGCACGCCCACGGCAGTGTCGTTGACGGCAATGGCCTGCGCCGGCTGATCTTCGGCCAGGTCCACCGCGGTATACGCGGCGGCGTTCACGACCCACTCGGCGCCGGTTTCTGCGAGTGCGTGCTTGACGGCCCCCTCATCACCGATGTCGAGTTCGGCGCGGGCCTTGGCCACAACCTGATGTTGCGGGAGGGCGGCAGCAACCACAGCACTCGCGACCTGGCCGCCGCCGCCGAGAACCAGCACTCTCATGCGAATTTCTCGATATCGGCAAAGCTCGCGCCGCGCGCATCCTTGGCGGAAAGCTTGGGAGCAACGCCCGGCGGCAAGGGCCAGCGAATACTTAAGATCGCATCATCCCAGGCCAGGGTGCGTTCATGCTCGGGGCTGTAAAAGTCCGTGCACTTGTAGAGAAAATCGGCGGATTCCGAGGTGACTAAAATGCCGTGTGCCAGCCCCGGCGGAACCCACAATAGGCGATGATTGTCCGCGGATAACTCCACGCCCCACCAGGCCCCAAAGCTAGGGCTACTGCGGCGCAAATCCACTACTAGGTCGAATACGCTGCCCAGCGAGACGCGCACCAGCTTGCCCTGCGTGTGTTGCACCTGCAAGTGCAGCCCCCGCAGCGTCCACTGGCTGGAGCGGCTGTGATTGTCTTGCACGTATGTCGCATCGATACCGGCGGCTTTGAATTTCTCTTCCTGCCAAGTCTCCATGAAGAAGCCGCGGGCATCGCCGAATACCTGGGGTTCGACCAGCACCACATCGGCGATCGGTGTCTTCGTGAATTTCATGCTGCCGAATACTTCAATGCGAATGTTCGTTGACGATGCGCAGCAGATACTCGCCGTAACCGCTCTTCTCCAGCGGCTTCGCGAGCTTCACCAATTGATCGGCGTTGATGAACCCCGAGCGCCAGGCGATCTCTTCCACACAAGCCACTTTCAGTCCCTGTCTTTCCTCGATGATGCGCACGAACGCGCCGGCATCGAGCAGGGAATTGTGCGTGCCGGTATCGAGCCAGGCCGTACCCCGGCCCAGTCGTTCGACGTGCAGCTCACCGATCTTGAGATACGCGCGGTTCAGGTCGGTGATCTCCAGCTCGCCGCGCGGCGACGGAGCCAGCGCCTTCGCAAAGGCCGAGGCGCGACCGTCGTAAAAATAAATTCCGGTGACCGCATAGTTCGACGGCGGCGATTTGGGCTTTTCCAATAGATCCGTCACCCGGCCCTCGGCATCGAACTGCACGACACCATAACGCTCCGGGTCCTGCACGTAGTAAGAATCAGCGCCTGCGCGATACCGTTGGGCACCGCTTGAACCACGTACTCGAACGACAGACCCCATTGGGCACCGGAACCCAAGAGTTCGCGGAACGCCGCCTGATCTCGCGGCGTGGTGATGATTAGATATTCGCGAATACCGGCCGACATCAGCGCCGCCAGGGGATAATAGATCATCGGTTTGTCGTAGACCGGCAACAGCTGCTTGCTGAGCGACGTCGTGATCGGATGCAGGCGAGTGCCGGCGCCGCCTGCCAAAATAATGCCCTTGCGTTGTTTCAAGACAACTCTCATTTCACTTGGAGGGCTGAGATTATAGGGTATCGCGGCGCTCCGCATCCGAGATAATCGAACACGTTAACTCAGTATGGCGCCGGCGATCTCCAGACTCTCGGGCAGCGCAAGGCGTCGAGAGAATCGGTCCGCGCATTCGCGTCAAATCGCACGGCGCAATCTCGCCTCCAGCATTGACTCCTGCTAGGAGCTTACGCGGCGTGAGTCCGGTGGGCCGCTTCCCACCCCTTGCAGGCAAGACCGATGTAAGCCGGGATTGGTTTGGCGCCCGTGCTGTAATAAATAATGGTACGCCGCGTCAGATGCAGCGCCTGCGCAGCGGCTGACAGTGACAAACCGTGACGTTTCATCCAGGCATTGAATTTTGCGGTCGGGAAGGCATCGCCCGTCTGTTCCTTCGACAACCGATACAAGGCATCTGCGGGGATTCCGATATCTGCGACCGGCCACTCGATGCCATGTCCCCATTCCTCCACCCGCACACCCGCAAAAAACGCCGGATCGCGCAGCCGCTCGTAGCCGGGAGCCTGCAGATAATCGCTCGCGTCAACTTCCGTTTGCTTGCCGTTCGCCCACGCAATACGCAGCCGAGTCGAGGGCAACGCTTCTACCCGCGTGATTTTGAGCTTCATAGGTTCTTCTCCGGATTCAGGCGGCGCCATTCCGCCAATAACTCGGCTCGGTGAGCATCAGCCCAGGCCCGCGCCTCTTCGAGAGCTTTCGCGTCCACCGCACCGCTCAGCACCGCCAAAGTTCGCAATTACCGCCGCTGCATTCGGCGTCCACAATGAAAATGAGGCACCCCGTGCTCGCGCCCAAACACCTGGATCTTCCAGTTGCGGTCACGATGCATGGTTGTCATGGCCTGCGATACTAGTGAATAATATTCACCACGTCAAGCTGTTGTTCATTATTACTGCGCAGTTACCCTCCATCACCGATGCTTCGCCACATAGTCGATGAGCGACGCCAAACCCGCCGCTCCATGCCCCGCCGGCGCCTTGGCACCCTTCAGGTCGATTCCCACCGCGAGCTTCTTGCCGAGCTCCACGCCGAACTGATCGAAGGAATTCACGCCCCATACCGTGCCCTGCACGAACACGCTGTGCTCGTACAGGGCGAGCAATCCA